>Ga0208957_1000048_pt1 | contig 99113 bp, 134 predicted proteins | sample RifOxyA1_FD_184029 | JGI IMG/M metagenome (GOLD analysis project Ga0208957, IMG submission 184029) | Groundwater microbial communities from Rifle, Colorado - Rifle Oxygen_injection A1 (SPAdes) | ecosystem: Environmental > Aquatic > Deep subsurface > Groundwater | place: Rifle, Colorado, United... | reverse complement strand
TTGGTCACGGTCGCACATCTCCTTTCCTCGCTTTCTTCCAAACCAGTGTTTCAAACTTGCAAGCAAGGCAATAGGAAGCACTATAAGTATCAGTTTCAGCCAGTTCATGAAGTACCTCGCGATTGCAGTTAGCGCACCTCTTCTTGCGCATGCTCGTGTACCGAATGGTTTTAGTAATCGGTTGCAGAACATCGTCCAAACTCATTTACATTCCTCCTTTTATAAATATCGTGAAACGAACGAAATCGCCAGATTAGCCAGAACACTGCCCAGAAATAACGCCAGTGCGGAATACGTAGAGAACTTGGCAACGAACCCTATCTGCCACTTCTCCAGCTTCAGTACTCTTGCGTCCAGCCCTATCACGGCCGCCTTAACATCACTCACCGCGCCGAGCAATTCGACACGATAATCATCGCGCGTCTTCTCAATCACTTCATGCTCCTTGGAATTGACCGTGATTAGATTGGTCAACCGTTCCAAGATGATGTCTGTATTGACTTTGCTATGTGTGCTTTCTTGTTCCATATCCCCTTTATGGTTAAATTACATTAAGATATTTCCTGAATGAATAATTACCGCCGACATCGGCAATGGCCAGCTTATCACCTGCGTTAAAGTCCAAAACCACGTGCGTGCTGGAAGTATAAGCCGTGCTTGTGTACGGATTAGTGCCGCTGCCGCCGGTAACGCTCACCAATACGTCATTCAGCCAGAGACAAGTTACGCCCAAAATGGTTCTGGTTATCTTCCATTTGTACCACGTGTTGATAGTGATATACGCAGCCGCGGTCTCCAAATGCACCGTACCGGTCAACCGCGCTATCTGCACCGTCTCCGTTGCTGTGAACGCCAGCTTGTAGCCGCTGCCAGCTATGCTCGTTGGCGAATCGCAGATGAACGCTATATTCATAGTTCCAGCGTCACTCCCCTTGTACGCCCAGCCCTCCCACGTACCATACGCCGCCTCTGATGTACTGCTTTCACCGAATATCGAGGTCGGAAGCGACAATAGCCCGGCCGTGGTACATTCTATTACCTTGACCAGCTTGCCTTGGATAGTGTCCGTTGATACCTTGTAGCGCGCTGTAGCATCCCCAAACATGAAATTACTCCGGTCGAGATATTGTGAAACTACGCCGCCTTCCGCTGCGATACTCGCCTTAACACCCCAGTCAGTTTTGAAATTCTTCTTGGAAAACGTCATTAAGCCGACATCATCGAACTCTGCGTAACCGCCTGAAACAGTCGCACTGCATAAGAACCGTATCGGATTGAAGCTTGAGGCCAGCTTAGCCGTACCGACAAACTCGAAATACTGCCACGTATTCGCCGTAGTCGAGGTCGCTACCGTTACACCATTGAAATTAACGTAAGCGTAGTTCGTACCATCACCTCTGAACCAGCCCCACACCTTAACGTACTCACCTACAGGGTATCTTAGGGAGCTGACACTGTTCTTGGCATACGCAGCGTTGGTGTCAGACCGGGCCACCCTCAAACACTGCAATCCACTGTGCGGAGTTGTGGTTTCTTTCGTTACCGTAGCGTTATTACCGGCCTCCCAGAACCCCGAAATCCCAGAACCCTCCATATCATAATCGTAGAACTGATTGTCCTTGTCGCGATTGAATCTGGAGAATGGCATTGTCGGCCACGTGGTATTATTCAACTCGGCGCAAACTGCCGCCATCTCGGAAGCGGTCAATACGCGACTGCATAGCAATACATCAGCAATGGTATTCTGTGAGTTCTGCGACCCGGAATAGATATTACCCAGAATCAATGGCGCGTCATCGGCCGCTATTGTTACAGCACCCGAAAAATTACCAATTGACAGCCCATCAACATACCCGATAGGCGTTCCGCCTGTAGCAAAGGTAACGCCGATACACCGCTTGTTATTCAAGCTTGTGGTAATCGTTCTGTTATTAGTCCCATCAGAAAACACCAATTGCGTGGCGTTAAGATATAAATCATACATCGTTCCGCCTGCGTCTTTTTTGGAGACCAGCGTTTCAGTCGCCGTCTGCGAATTGAAATTACCAAAAACTATAACCGTTCCCGTAGTCAGCCTTAAATTGGAGCTATCCGCAATCGTTTCGAGCGAGGTAATCAATGGGAATGAAGCGCCTCTGTATCCCAATACCACCGATGTCGGTGTGCCGTGATTGCTGTCACCCAAATCCTGAAAATGACCGGCACGGTATGCGCGCCAGAGTTTTAGCACCCCCTCAGCTTTTAATTTTGCTAATACTGATTGTGCCATATAAGTAATAATTAAGCGTATTGATTCAAATGCTTTTCCTTACTCAAAACAAGACTAACCGGTAATCCTTTTTTAAATCTTTTCCATAGGGTAGTAACCGCCATGTCTAATTCTTTCGCCCATTGGCTAATCGTTAAACTTTTACCATCGTAAATCAATCTACGATTATTACTTCTATTATTTGCTTGTTCTTTAGGAGTAGCCCATCGACAATTTTCTTTACAATAATTGCCATCATTATTTATCCTATCCAAAGTTAATCCCTTAAAAAATCCAGCTTCCATATCTTTTTTAAAATTATCAAAAATCTGCCAACTATCACTTATTTCTATTCCTCGTCCGCCATATCTTTCATATCCTGAAGCTGTTTTTTGATAACATCTGCATCTCATCCCCAACCATACTTTATACAGATTAGTTCCTGTGCTTCCGTGAGTTACAAATCTTTCTTTTGCCCACATTATTGCCTTTTCCTTGGTTATACAACCACAGCTTTTAGTGTGTTCATTGTGTAAATTATATCCATAAATTATCTTTTTATTTCCACATAAACAACGACACAACCAACGAGATTGACCTCGCTTATCAGACTCTACTCGTTTTACTACCCTCAACCTTCCAACTGTTTTATCTTCCCAATTTATACTCTGCATATTAAATCATGTTTAACTGCTTTCTCGTAGTCAGATAATTATCCAGTATCTGGAGCGGTGTCCAGTTCTCGTATGAACACTTGAAATCGTACATCTCGCCGTCCACCATTACGCCGTCACCTGCACCGATTGTCATAGCATTGGTTGTAGAGCCGTATGCGGCGGCTGTGTCTTGCGATACTTGTACGCCATTGACATACCACGTCTGGATAGTACCGTCATGCACCAGTGTGAAGTTCACAGGCCTGCCGTCACCAACTGCGCCAGTTGCTAATTGAGAGGTAAGACTTCCTCCACTAATCATTTCCGCTTGAAGCGATGTGGTCGCGCCAGCCTTTAAAATCTTCATTCCATCAGTCGCGCTCTTCTGCCAGATAACACGCTGATTTAATACCGCTGTGGTATTCAGCAACAAAAAGAAACTCAACGTGAAACCCGTTGCCGATGACGTGATATTAACCGTTGTTGGAACGGTCAAGTACTTGCTCACCGCCGTTGAGAACTGATACCCTCTGCACTGTTTCTTCACTAGCCCGCTAACATACGTGGCGTGATTGCCACGACCTGAAGCGTCCAGCACTTTCAAGTTGGTCGGGTCGTGGTACTCCATTGTCATCGGGTAATGCACCTGCAATTTATAACGTACGTGTAAGTCGCGTTAGCGAAGTAATCCAACGCCTCTTGCGTTGTGAGCTGCGCCGTCCAGAATTTCAAGTCGTCCATTATGAAGTTGCCATAACCTGTAATATATCCAACCTGAATATCATTACAGTCAATCGCGGTCGCCGTGTCTATCTCAACAAAGCTCTTAGCCGTGGTTATAGTAGTCGTTGCCACGCCATTCACTCTGATTGTCGGAGAAGCAAACCCCGTAGCGGCTAACGTACCCGCTGAAACGGAAATGCTGTGCGAAGAGGTCAACTTGATAATCTCCTGCGTGGTGGTTGTGAGCGTTATCCAGAATGAGATTGTCTTGATTCCCAGCTTGGTGTTATAAACAACCTTTTGACTGCCTGAAAACAATGCTCCGCCGTCATTATAAGTAAGCACTCCCGTAATCGTACCTCCGTTTTTGGCAATATCAATAGCATTGCTGAATCGTTCTGAGAACGTACAGCCTCGGGCGCGTTCGGCCGGTGTTGAGTATTTATTCAACAGCATAATTTATTTGTTAGCGTTTTCCGCGTCTATCTCAGCGATAATCTCCACAAAGTAGTCAATGGGGTAATGCTCGTTATTGGCGTACTTGCCGAAGATGTAACCCTCCATTACGGAATTTGCCAAAGCACGGCGGTCAGTCGCCTCGTCCCACTCTTTCAATAAGTTGGCTTTAATTTCAGCCCGCTTATCTTCTGTCTTCTCCAACGGCTCGGAAGCCACTGCGTTTACATCGTTCATAAAATTGTAATGTTAAATAAGTTAGACAGCAGCTAGCGCGCCATCATCAGTTCTCGGAATATAAATAACATACCATTTCATATCAACATCCGTGTCAGCATCTCCATTGAATAAGAACTGAATATAAGTCGCAACTGCCAGTTTCTTAGTAAGCCTGACAATAACATTAGATGCTAAATCCGTTAAAGCTCCTGCGTCATTATTGTTTCGCGCCAAAGCCACTGTCGCAGACGCTCCGTTTTTAAACACAACGTCTCCTACGTTGATGCCTGAACAATCAAGCGGCGTGCCGCTGTCCGTCAATTCTAAAGTGGCAGTTCCGTCATATAGAGCGAGTGAACAAGCTGCCAAGTCCGTGGCATTCGTCGCTTCTGTGCAAACTCCGTAAATACCAACAACATCAACAGTGCCGGTTAGGGAAAAAACATTATCAGCTTGCGCTCCGTCACCATTGCACGTGATAGTTTTTGTCACCAATAGACCACCTGTCCGCCGCGTAATCGAATTGATGGAGTTCGTTACCGGCAATGCTGGAATCGGTGAATTTAGTCCTATGCCTTTCATATAATTATATTGTTAATTACAAAGCCTTTCTCTTGGATTTAAGGATAGCGGTATTGGTCGAGCCTGAATACACCACTTTCCAACGACTAAACCTTGCGCTGTTATTATCCGAATCTAAGATTCCCGTCATCGTACCGTTAGTCACCGTGAACGAAGAAGCTCCCGTAGCGTCCGCGTTCCTATCGTACAACGCCTTGGTATCATCAACCCAATCCGCGTTGGTCTGGTCTTCATCATTAGTGGATTCATGCGTTAAGGTAATAGTGCCGTCCGCGTCAATGAATTTATACGATGTCGATTCGTCTTTTGTACCGTCATTGGAATAACCTAAAGCAGACGGATAATATACCGTAGCCGCGGCTACATTGGTTGTATCTACCCAGCTGTCAGGAATAGTCTGATACGATAGCGGGTTGATGTTGTCAATTCTCTGCGAATCACTTGAATTTGTTATGGTTCTTTCAGGACCTTGCTGGTACACGACAAATGTATCACCGGCAGAAGCAGCCATTCCAGTTACCGTATATGTAGACACTCCGCTTGTCGTTGAAACAGCAATGACATGAGAATATGGAGTTATAGTCTCCTGATAAGCACCGGCAGAACTGAATCTGTCAATCTTAATCAAAGCAGCTGGATTGGGAGTGAAATTATGTCCGCTCACGGAAAACTGAGTAGCTGCGACATAGAGCGTAGTTCCAAGCCTAAAAGAATTCAATGAATCAAACACGTAAGTCATGAAACCGCCTCCACCAACTCCTCCACCACCCTCGTCATACACTCGCTGCCTGCCGTATATGTCAAAATAAGGACGTACAATAGCACCAGTCGCGACGGCAGCAGGCTTTGACGATGACGCTATAAAATTAGTCTTACTGATGTTGGTATAAACAATAATCGTATCAGTCGCTCCAAAAACAGCACCTGCAACGGTAACCGTAGTCGGGTCTGTGCCTGCAACCGTTATGGTTACATCATCCCTACTGTAAGAAGCAACCACTACTCCAGCTGCACTTATCTGCCTGATTAACTCAATGTCCTCGCTCTTTATAGCGGCAACTCCAACAGGCAAAGTTGCGCAAGTAAACGTAGTGTCACCGGTCCTGGCAGTAACAAAATCCCCATTGGTTCCAAGCGGTTTTCCAACGTAGGCGTTAACATTGATTGAAGTCTGGTCAACATTGACATCTCCAGACATGGTAGCTGTGGTCCTCACCGCTTCGTTCCCGTTAATGTCCGTAATAATGGCATCCGCTATGTTCTTAGTGGTTCCATCTTCCTTAATGACCCTGCCTGTAGCAGGGTGCATGTTTGGTAGTTCTTGAGAATACTCTCCCATATTGTTATAAGTTAGGTTTTTTATTAAAAGCTCTAGTTTTAGCGTTCTTAAATGTTCCAGCCTTAAACAGATTACTATTGCGTTTCTTCTTTTTGGGAATGACGTTTATAAGGTCATTGTTAGTCTCTGAGTAGATTATTATATGTATTGTGTCTTTCATACGTTAGAGGTCAATTTTGAGCCTTAAGAGAGGTGTTTATTGGGGGTTAGAGGGCTAGGTATTTCTACCCAGCCCCAAAAACCATCAACAAACTTAGGACTACGGAATGTTTGTAAGTTTCTTGATAGCGTACGGATTAACTACATTACCTGCAATGCGAGAAACAACACGGACAGCTGTTTGGTCATGGACAACTAAATATTTTTAACAAGCCAGTTTTTTATCTGACTTTTCACCAGTTTTATTCATATCTGGTGGTCGGCATATATCATAATCCATTAAACTAATGGATTGAGGACGCTCGTGGAGTCATTATCGTCCCGGAGGGACTCGGACTCTATGCTCTGAACCTTCTAAGCCATTACTGGCAAAGCTAGGCTGCTGATAACCCATTTCAGGGCTTCCCAGCAATTCATCCTCTTTATACTGCACTTGTACGATGTACCAGTTAATGCAGTCTCAGTGTCCTGAGTTACCTTCACTGTCATAGACTTGCGGTCGCCCAACCAATAAGCCTGCTTCAAATCGCCAAAGGCGATAACTGACTCAGGCAGATTGTTGTCTTCAACGACTTGGTCAATTATGTTATCGCAAGAACTCTTTATTTCTTGCTTCACTGATTTTATTTATAGTCAGTGTTCAGACTATATCATCACCTTTTTCAAGGTGGACGGCACTCTTGGGGGAAATTATCATCCACTACGTGGACTCATCCCCTAGTCGTTGGACCTTCTAAACCATTACTGGTAAAGCTTGGCTGCTGATTGCCCTGTTTTGAAACAGGGTTTTCCAGCAATTCACCGTCTTTTCTGTTATGATTACGCATAACAGGGACTACCACTTAATCCGTGCCATGTCGGGGGCTGGCCAGGAGCAATCGGGTCGCTCCACAAAGGACGTGAATTGGAATCCACCATCTTGCGGAGTTCTCGAATGTTGTTCCTGTGCGCGAAGAACTTTGCATTGCGATGATATTTCGCAGGCAAAGTGTACTCGAGGTCTACCATGTTGGCATAACTCAAGTTGCCAGAACATGCTATCGTTCCAGGATTGGCGGAAGTATTGTAGCCGGTAGGCTCAGTAGTTCCGTTACCCGCTGTGATAACACGGTCTTCTTCGGTTCCAATCGCTTCAGAGAACAAAGTAACAATGAACTTAACGATGTCGATGCTATCAGAATCTTCTACCAATTCGTCCGAGATGTACATTCAATTTGTTATCGCAAAAGCTCTTTATCTTCTGCTTCTTACAGTTTCCTGTAAGGTCGGACTATATCATTATCTATTTTATTTTAAACATACATTGACAATATGGACATTGAATTTCTCCTTGATGTTTGTACTTCAATACAAGCTCTAAGTTTTCTGGTCTGTTATCAGTTTTAATTCCGTTTCTATGATGGACCTCTTCGTAATGAACAAGTCTTCTTCCAAGTTTCTTTTCCATTACCAATCTATGTTCTAAAACTCGTCCGTTAACATTGGCATCTGGATGCTCTGGAATCAATACACCGATATATCCGCCAGTCATTTTGGCTCTTCCTCCTTTCCATAACGGATGCTTATCACCAATTCTTTTTTCTGCCATTCGTTTTATAATTATACTAGTTTCTTTAGTCAACCCTTTACTCCATGAAGCTTTTCCCTTTTTAAACGAAGCAAAACTTTTGTTGAAATTATCAATTACTAATGGGTCAGAGTGATAACATTTCTGTGAACAGTAAAGGCCTCTTCCGTCTTTGAATTGACTTTCTGTTATCCAGAACTCTTTTCCGCACATAACACATTTCACAAAATAACTTAGCGTTCCAAGTCTGTTTGTCTTTTTATCAAGGATTATTCTTTCTCTCATACAATATCACAATTAGTTTATAAATAATTGTATTATATATAATGAGAGTGTAATTGTCAATTGTCAAAGTTCAAAATAGATATTCGGTTTTCGTGAGTGGATATATTCTATATATATAGTTTCACCACCTAGTCTCTGAACCTTCATTGGCCATTTAAGCCAAAGCTTGGCTGCTGATTGTCCTGTTTTGAAACAGGGTTTTCCAGCAATTTACCGAATTTTTAACTATACTTTTCAGTATAGTGCCACAATGTATTTTTATGGCGGCCATCTTTTTGACGGTCAAAGTCGCCTCATCGAACGTAGCTGTCGTTGTGCTTTTCGCGGCATTCTCAGCCGTCCAAGCTACTTTCGGGCCAGATGTCAATGTCGGAATCTTCATGATGTCCCTCTTCATCGGAACCACCGTAACTTCATTCAATTTTGTTATAATAGAAGTTCTTTATCTTCTATGTCACTACATTACTGTAGCGTTCAGACTATATCTTCACTTGAACTTTACTTATAATGATTATACATATACAATATATATATAATAATTAAACTTAGATAATATGTTGAGAAAAAAGATTGTTAATTTTTGCATTGATTGCAATAAACAAATTCCCAAGAAAAATCTTAGATGCGCATCTTGTAACTATAAACTTCCTGAACGTGGAGCAACAATCTCTAAAAGACAGATGTTATCAGGTAATCCAATGTGGCGTGGGGGCAAGTTTAATACAGCAGACGGATATGTTAAAGTAAAAATGCGTAATCATTATTTATCAGATTCTAATGGATACGTTCCCGAACATCGTTTAATAGCTTCTATTAAATATAACAAGCAATTAACTAAACAAGATGTTGTTCACCATCTAAACGGCATTAGAAATGACAATCGCCCAGAAAACCTTGTGATAACAGACAAAAAGGGAAATGGTGAGAAAACATTTATTAAATGTCTTCAAGAACATATCAAATTTCTTGAGTCTCAACTATCTAAGTTGTAAAGAGCTAATGTCGGGCACTCGTGGATAGGTTATGTTCTCAATTAAGAGGTTCACTATCTAGTCGTTAGAGCGTCATAAGATTTTAACCTCATGCTTGCTACGGGATTGTCCTTGTTAGGGAGTTTCCCCGTTTAACCCGATTATCCTTGCTTACGCAAGGGCGCAATGTTGTTTACGCATATACATCTCGTTGGACAAATCGCGAACTACCTCGGAAACAAACTCATCCATTTATGTTATCGCAAAAGTTCTTTATCTTTTGCTTCACTAGTTTTATGTATATCTAGTGGTCAGACTATATCATCTTCTTGTACTTATCTTGCTATGACATTTTTTACAGAGAGTTAATCCATTGTCCATATTCCACATTTCTTCACAGTCCATTACTTGCTCAAAGGTTTTAAAGTTATTTTCTGAAAATATCTTAGAAAAACCTTTGATGTGATGTGCTTCTAATTTACCACCTCTAACGTTGCAGTCTTGACAAGTGTAATCATCTCTCTCGAAAACAGACTTAATCCATTTCTCATATTTTTCTGAATTTCTTACTCTCATTACTAGAGGCTTTCTTCCGTCAATATAAGCAGGATTATTTTTTCCAGTAAGCCATTTGTGCTTTTCGGACATCATCTTTCTATAATCAGGATTTTGCCAAAGTAGTTTTGTCTTATTGGATTTTCTCTGTTTTTCTTTGGTCTTGTCTGAGTGATGTCTTCCCTTCATTCCTCCTATTCCAGCTAATACTCTTTCTGAAGACAATCTTCCCCACCATTCTGGCATCTTTTTACCCTTATTCCATGCAGGATGTCCAAAATGAGCAAGACTAACTCTTTTTCTCTGTTCTAATGTCATCTTAGAGCCTTTACGCATATAATTTAATTATTTATTATAATTACATTATACAACATATCAGCTACAAATTCAAGAAGTTGGGCACTCGTGGAGGGATTATATTCTTTTAACAAGTTTCACCCTCTAGTCGTTGAGCCTTCTAAAGATTTTAACCTTTAGCTTGGTTGCTGATTATCCACTTAGTGGACGTTCCAGCAGTTCACCCAATTTTCATACTTATTTAGTATGCCCCAATGAATCGTTTAGGGAAAAGATATCCTCCATCGGCAGCAGTCATTATGTTATCGCAACTTTTTTAATTTTGTTGCATCTGCATATTACTATGCAGTTCAGACTATATCATTACTGCTAGTTAACAATTAAACTTGACAAATAATTTCTCCAATACTCTCTGTTTGAATTTGTTTTAGAATGACACACATTACACAATGAAATGAGATTGTTAATGTTGCTATTCTTTTTATCATAATCAATGTGATGAACGTTTAAAGACTCTCTTAGGTCTTTTTCGTTAACTCCACAAATCATACAGACTCTATTGTCTCTGTCTTTAACAATGTTCTTAGTATGTTCGTTAAAAGAGGTTGTATAAGGTTCAAACGACTTTCCACACAGCCATCTTCCGTTTTTATCGCCAACGTGCTTTGTCTTGTCTCTTAGTCCAGGATTGTTTGCGTAATTCATTTTAACAACTCTACTGTTGTCATAGTCTTTACACCGTTTGCTACAATACTTACCACCCCTTTTTGCATCTTTAACTTTAATCATAACCCTTGTTCCGCAAACCATACATTTTATCTGAACCTTTCCACCCTTCCAATTAGGATTAAGTTTTCCAACAAGAGAAACACGTTGATACTCACCTCGACAGCTGTTAGAACAATAAGTTCCCTTTCTTAAATTGTCATAATCCCATTTTTTTATTCTGAAAGGCTTATGACAATTAACGCATTCCATTACATAGCCAATTCCTCTGGCAGTTTTTATCTTTTGGAGAATCTTTCTCATAAATACAATTTAATTATTATACAATAATTTTAAAGTAATTATGAGAATTAGTCAAGTTTAATTGTTAACGAGCTAGTAATCGGCACTCTTGGGTCTGTTATATTCTGCTATACGCAGTTTCAAGACCTAGTCGTTGAACCTTCAGTCGCCATTTAAGCGAAAGCTTGGCTGCTGATTGTCCTTTGAAAAAGGAGTTCCCAGCAATTCACCGATTTTAATGAGGGCTTCTGCTATCTAACCCTCGGACAAAGCTTTCATGACGGTCTGGTTGTTCTGAACCATGGCCTGAAAGAATCCGATGATTTTCTCTTGTACTGTCAACTGATTGACATCTTTCTTCATCAAGCCTGCAAGGTCAATTAGAGAGGCGGTCTTAGCGTCAATCCCGTTATCTTTGCTTGTGGCCTGTTTGAGCTCAGCAATTGACTTTCTCAACTCATCAATACCCAAGGATTTGAGAATCTTCTGTGCTGTTTCGTCAATCACTTCCTCGCTTACACCTTCTTCCTTCACTTCTTCCTCCGTTGTTTCAGGAGCGGCTCCCTCATCTTCGATGTAGGTTTTACCGTTGATTGTAATTTTCTTACTCATATTTTTCTATTCAACTTGTTTAAAGCGTAGCAAGATTGCCCCGCTATTTTTTGTAGAACCCGTAAAACTATTTGGTCTGATGTCTCCATCTGACCTATGGTTTTCTGCTCCATCCGTTTTTGGGGTTCTGTCCGACCTTTAGCTAAACTCTCGTTCTTGTTAAAGGGTTTTTGAGCTTTGGAAGCGTCATTCATTGCTGATGACTCTTCTAAAAGTTTCTCAAGTACCTGAACTGAGTTCTTTTGAGCAGTTATCGCTTGGTTAATTACTTCAATGTTTTTAGTTGACAATACTCTTCCTTCCTTTAATTTCAGATTAAATGCCTTTGACTGTATAGTGCTTATCAACTCTCTCTGTTTCTTTATCTTGTCAAGACTCTTTACTAAAGCCACATCAAGACTGACCGCTTCTTCTTCCGATATCACTTTGGCGTATTCAACCAACTCTTTAATATGTGCACCTGACATTCCTTCTGTGTCATCAATAACCTTGTTAAGATTATCCGTGTCAACTGAATCAATGGAATCTCCTATGAATTTTACAATCATCTCTGACCTCAATGCCTTATTAGGAAGTCCGAATTCAAGCACTTCATGGAATCTTCCTGGTCTGTCAATCAATGAATCAGGCAGGTTCTCAGGATTGTTTGACGTAAGGATTGTAAGGATAGCTTTGGTGGAATTAAGCCCGTCAAGTTCAGTCTTCAACGCATCAATAACATAATCCTTAATCCATGTATCAATATCTTCAAACAAGATGATTGCAGGAGCAATCTTCCTAGCTAAAGAATAAGCCAAACTTATACATTCAACCGCTCCGTAAGCCCTTAAATCCTTGCTTGATACCCAGATGAACGTAGAATCAGAACTATTCATTATGGCTCTGCACGTTTTAGTCTTCCCTGTTCCTGGCGGTCCCATGAATATCATTCCTCGACTGGCGAACTCAATGCCCTTCTTAACCATCTGACTAGATGTGTTCACGATTGATTTCTTAACTACTGCATCTAGCACAATATCATCAAACCGTTCATCAGTCTTAACCAAGAACTCACCGCTTAGAGCAAACATTTCTCCTTTTAGTTTATTGTTCTTCTCTGCGTAATCTTCAATTAACTTCTTTATGTTCTTATTGAAATCCTTGTCATTTCTGGAAGTCAATATGTCGACACTCATTCCTCCCCAGACTGGCTGATACTGTACAACAAAACCCTTTCCTTCGTTTTCGTAATACTGAGTTCCTTGAACAAGGAAGTCGTCTGAACTAGATGAGTTCAATTTAATGACTTCAGATAATGGTGGAATTTCATTTCCACTCCACAAATCATATCCCCTAGTGCCTTTCAAGTTATATCCAGACAATATATTCTTTACAGCATTTAAGTAATTTCCAATCATCGGAGACGGAACGAATGTACTATTAACAAATACGTCCTTCACGCTGCACTCAAGATACTTTGTGTAAATCTTAAACATCGGGCTATTTGTTATCGACGGAGCATTTTCAATGTCGAACGATTTTGATAACGACTTGTTCCATCTCTCCTTATACTTAAACTCCCTCAAGCCAGTCTCTTCTATCACAACCTCCTCATCTTCATTCCCCTCTTCAGGCTGAACATCTAATGAATGAGTGTGAGCAACTTCTCCAGCTTCTTTTACAATAAAATTTTCAATGTCATGATAGTGCATTTCAACTTCATTGGTTTTTCCGTTTCCAGATTCTTTACCGAACTCAGCCTCGTGCGTGTGTCCATTGGTTTCTCCCGTTTGCATCTTCATCATTTCAGGCTTATCGCTTTCAGACTCTTCTGCGTCTTCGGCAGGCTTATCCATTGGCATGTCTTCAGGGACCGTTTCGTCAGGCAATGGAACGTCCTCTTCTCCTATAGCTTTAATGTCAGGATGTTCTTCAACCCAAGTTTTCGCATCTTCTAACGTCCGGCCCTCATCTTTAGAGAAAACAAGCGATTGGATAGTTGTTGACTCTTCTCCGATGAGCTTTCCAATAACAGCATTGATTGATGGCTTGTCTTCTTTTATGGCAATGGTTCTAAAAGAATCTTGCTCGAATAATTCAGGGTTTTTGACTCTATACCTTACCTCTGTTTCAGAATCATCCCAAATCTTTTCATCAACACCTTCTTCGGGTGCTTCAACAACTGGCTCTTCGACTGGCTGTTCAGTTAACTCGTCATATTCTTTAGTTACCCACTCTTTTATATTTTCTATAACATCATTATCAACACTCTCCAATTCTTTCTTGCAACTCTTTAAAGAAGTCAAAGCATAAGGGTTGGCAGGAACGGCAACTGCTGAAACCTCAAGCAGTTGATTCTTCTTGATTTCTACGTTAGATTCCTTGGGAATAAAGCCAACACTCCAAGCAGTCAAAAAACCCTCTTCATACATCTTGCTTATCTCTTGGGCAAGTTTTGTGATGTTATGAAACTTTGGCGTGAACGTAACTTGTCCGTTCTCAACCTTAAGATTCTCTGCAATTCCAATCGTATACTGAGGCCTGTAATCATGGCCTGCCTGAAGGACTGGATTATTTTGAAAATGCTTAAAATCCCAATCTTCAGCTTTCAAAGAATCTCCGACTCTATCCTTATTCTCAGTTGACGCAATCGCAAGCAGTGAACCATTCTTCTGTCTTTTGGTTATCGCTTTTAAGTATTTCTTGTCCATACTGTTATACAATTATTATCTATTTAAAAATTGGAGCTATTAAGCATCTGCATTGCGGGTGAAGCGGTGGAGTGTCTAACGTGTCCCAGCTATTTGTTATCTCGCCTCCATCAACACCTTCAAGGTCGTCACCCTTACCTGCGAAGCCTTCCTCTAACGATACTGTTTTTCCATCCATTTCTTGACAAAACTCACAAGCGTCAGGGTTGACAACCCATTCCTTTCCGTCAACAACTCCTGATTCTTTATAAACATCGAGAGTGGCTTGCTCGCTGTATCTGGCTGTCTCGGTTCTTGCTATAGACATAGCCCTGCCCTGCTCTGCTTCGTCAAATAAATCGGAAATTCTCTTGGCAAGTTTTTCGTTACTCTCTCCATTAGCGATTCCTTCAGACAATCTGCCCCTTATCAAACTATTAGTAGTGTCAGTTATCTTGCCGGCAACTTTAGACGTGGCTTTCTTGATATATTTTTCAGGAGTAATTTCTGACGTGTCAACGTCTGCATCGTGATTCTCTCTCATGAAGTCTGACGTAGCAGTTGCGCTTGAATTGAATATATCTGAGAACAAGGCAGACATGGCATCTTTATACCGCTTAGCCTCTTTCTTTTTGTCCAGCAATAACAAAGCAATCAATTTGTTTATATCAAGAGCTTTTTCTTGCGGGTAATTTTCTTTAAACTTACTCAGAACCTCAACTTTCTGCTCTTTAAACACTTTTGATTGAAGCTTGTATGCCTTGATAACATTCTTGTCGTAAATAACGCTCTTTATCTGATAAAAAGCCATCTTCGTCTCGATTTCCCATGACTTTTTTTTAACGCTAATCTCAGCATCTTTTTTCTTCATCTTATTGGAAATGTCTTTCCGCAACTGGTTCTTTATCTTGTTTAACAATTTCAACTTCTCACCCTCTACTTGATAGTATTCCTTGTTTCTTGACTTTATCTCCTTGCATCGTTCTTGGTTGATTTTAATTGATTTATTAGGGGTGTATCCGTATCCCAACGGCAACACAGGCGCGTTAGCTCTCAACTCATCTCCACCATCAACAGAAGGAAGATTCTCCATACTCCTAACTTCGTTTACTGTCATCCACCCGTTTACTATTCCTGAATTGTAAAGACTCAATTTGTAATTATCATCTTCCGGAATGGGATTAGTGTAATCAAGATACAATCCTTCAGAATCAGCAAACATCGGGATAAAAAACTCATTCATTTGCTGAATAAGCCGTTCCATTTTAGGCTGGATTGTCCATTTGGCAAAAGCATATTGAGCCGTCTTTGCAGCCGCAAAACTAGACGTTGAAGTTTGAGCAACTACTTCCTTTGGCACTCTGAATATACCGAGAATCTTATCTCTTGCGAATTCTTGCTGTCTTACGTAATCCATGTCCTTGGGAGCGGTTCCAAATGGAGTTACTTCCATATCACCAAAAAGAATCATAGTTCCATGCGCCTTCTCAAGCCCTTGATATGATAATGCGATAGAAGATTTTAACTTTTCCATCTGCTCTTTTGACAAATTCTGATTCTTTACTTTTAAGATACTATGTGGTCTGGCAGAGTTTTTGAAAAAGTTTCTGTTCCACGTTTCTGAATAGTTGTCAAGGTCAATGGTTTTTGCAGCAGCCTCCATTGTTCCAAAGCCTCTAAACGGATTAGCTGGGTTGGGTAGCTTGAAAAACACAACCCGTTCCAACGGCAAGGCAATCTTACTTCCATTGACACTATAATTATATCCTGCGATTATTCTAGTCTTGTCAATGATAGGCTCAACTTTATCTGGTTGTAAAAAATAAATGTTATCAACAATTCCATTGTTAATATCCAAATACCAATACGCCTCTCCAACAGCCTCAAGGAACGCTTGCGTTATCCAAAAATGGTCAAATCTTGTAGTGAAATCATTGACCTTATACAAAACATCTAAAATCGGGCTGTCCACAACTTCATCAGCCGAGCCGTCAGGCTTTAATCTATACAACTTCAAATCAATGGAAGCTATCTGGTCTGCTATGGCCGAGATACAAGTATACGACCAACCTTTAATGGAACTCAATAACTCTTCCTGACTACTTCCAGCAACTTCTTCTGAATATCCAACACTTTTAACAAAAGAATTATCTACATTGTTAATCTTGGGAGCATCTTTGCTCCTAAAATTAGATAATCCTTGTCTTATGGATTGAAATATATTCATATATACGCAAAAGCACCCCACTTAAAAATGAAAACTAAGCTTTCACTCTTGAGTTAGGTGCTTGTTATAGCATTTGCTCGAAAACAAATGCAATACGTTACCTAGGTTATATATTGTATCTTTACTGTACAACATTATTATTGGATTGACAACAAGTAGAGTTATCCACAGTCTGTTTGGCTAAACTATCAGCAAATTTCTTTATATTGCGTTTATTATTCCGCATAAGTTCAAGACCTGTGTACTGGGCAAGACATCTCTTGCACTCGTACTTTTTGTTTTTAGGCAATACTAACTCATTACTCTTTAACACGATTGAGCCGCAAGAGACTCTAACGCAATACCAGATATATTCTAATCGTGTTGATTTCATAATCTTTATTAAAATACGCTCTAAAAATAAACTGCTTATTTCAGACTCGCTTAACTTAACTATTCTTCTCGAGATAAATCTCATCAATGAGAGCCTTATACTCTGATACACTTTGGCGAACGTCATATTGTTCTATCGCTATTTTACGTGATTCTTCGGCATCTTTTATACGTTCATCACAATCTATAAGACGTTTCAAATCAGCTAAATCCTTAGCTACCGGAACTCCCAGAAGATTGGCTGTAATTGTCTTGTTCTCACTCTTATATCTCCACTTTCCCGATTTGCTTTGAGGATTTATTGCAATATCTCCTTTGATAATATCTCGATTAACTGTTTCAATATCCCACTGATAATTTTCTATGTTTATATCGTAATGGGACGGAGCCGTAAATGGCCTATCGGAAATCACAATCAAGGTTAATCCAAGCTTTTCTAGGAACGTAAGAACAGGGAGCAACATCTCGAAATTAGAGGAATACCCAAACCAAACAACTCTCCTTGCATCTCCAACGTGGACTTTCTTCTCGTTGTGGAACTCTAAGTCCATTCTATCCTTAATCCATTTAACTCGCTTGTTGGGGAAAAAATTTCTAAAATCATCTACCAACGCTTCAGTTGATGTGGTTATTGCGTCACATTCATTGGCCATCTCAATAACACGCCCCTGCCACCACAAATAATCAGGGTCTGTAATGTCAAGAATCTTTACAGGTTTCTTGTAACTACCATCACTATCAAGACAATAATTGAACGCCTTGGCATGGTCCGTGAAATACGCCTTCTGGTAAATAACAGACTTATAACTCTTGCCTTGAATAAAATACTCAGCCTCAGGCCAGTATTTTAACAACCACTCGCCCCTTATCCTGGAACTTCCCGTGTTTTTCTTGCGCCCGTGGAATTGGTCGAAAGTAAGGATTCCACAATTGATTTTAGAAGTTAAATCTTCCATATTGATATAGGATTATGTTTTTATGATTATCATTCGTTGTAGAGCAAAATAGAGGGGTTAAGAGAGGGGTTAGGAGAGGGGTTAGGGCTTATGTGTAACCTCCTCAAGGAGGCCTCTCCACTGGGACTCGAACCTGTCCTTGGAAAACAACTCAAGTGCAGTCTTCTTGCCCTCCTGTCCAACTTCTATGGCCTTTTGATAATTTTTTATAAGACCCTCTATGAGAGTTACTACATAATCAGGATTGCGGATAGCCTTGAATCCATTAACTCCGTCTTTCATAAATAATTCAGAATCTTGATTGAACGTAGTAACAACGCAACAACCTGAAAGCATAGCCTCTGTTCTCGACCTTGGCATCGGACTCTCTTTTGTGGGATTGAAATAAATAAGACTTCTTCCGAGGAAATCTCGGTACTCATCGAATGACTTGAACTGCACATCAACCGTAATATGACAGTGCATTATGTCTTTTTCTGACAATTTGTCCTTAACGGCTTTTAAAAATGTCCTATCGTAATAACTATCTAACCCTCCAGGACTAATCATAGTAACTACACGAGGCTCCTTGGGAAGGTCAAGCCAATCAGTAGCTTCAAGTCCATGCCAGATTGCAATAGCTCTAGCGTCATTGTCAAATCCCCATTGGCTCTTGGCTCGTCTTGAATTGAACACTATCTTATCAAAGTCTTTAACCGCATCTTTAAATCGATTGATAAGTTCGCTGCTCATGTTTATCTGCGACTCTTCAAAGCCCAACTCTTTATAATTGAAATCTTGAATATCAGAAGGAAACATCTCGGGATAAAAAGGCGTTCCGTGCATGATTACAATCTTAGGCACTCCATAAACAGAACTGTTAACCTCTCGAAACAAACTTCCCTTTCCTCTCTCCCAAAGACTATCCTCGAAACATTGCTGGTCAAGATGAAGCAGTACTGCGTCATATTTTCCTTTCTCGAAAAAAGGAACCGACTTTACATTATACTTTTTAAGAATATCACCTCTTACTCCAGTACCATACTGACGTTTATACTGAGTGAGCCACGACCATTCAGTTGCTGGAATGGAAAAAAGAGAATTCTGATGTGATAAATGCCAGGAATAATTTAAAATTTTTATTGTATCCATATTTACTATGTTAATAAGTTCAAACGATATAATAAGAACTTCATGTCTATAATGTCTTTTCTACGCTCATCGCCACGCTTGTGTGCGCTTATCATCTCAGTAGCGTTTATATCGCTCAAGAACATAAATTCATTATCATTGGTCTTTGGCCATCTCATTCTTATGTCTTGACTCATACCGCCATAAGCTGTTATCCGTTCATTAAACATTCCGAATTTAATAAACGCATCTCGCTCAACGAAAGAAAAGTTCTCTACGAAAGTTGACTTTCCATTGCCCTTGTTTCCGAAATACCACATCTTCTTCTTGCCGTCAATGGCAAGCTGTCCCTTGGCAAATACAACAAAATCTTCTACGGCGTTTATGTCAGGAAGGATTCTACTGTCTAAGAACATAAGGAATCTTCCTTCTGATTCGCACACTGCCATATTCCTAGCCATGGCTAATCCGTATGCCTTCTTTCCTGTTTTTCTGATTATATCATTGCCTGTATGCACAATCTTGACAGTCAAATCATTATTGGAATACTTCCATCTGTTTATATCATCCATAAAACCTTCTTCATCCGACCCGTCATCGGCAATGATAACTTCAATGGCTTTATATGTCTGTTCCTTTATCCTGTTGAGAATTGATATAACTTGTTCCTTTCTGTTGTAAGTGGGCAGAATTACAGAAACTAAGTCATTGTCGCCAAACATCAATTTATTATAAGCTCTTGAATAATCATAGGCCATTCGTTTCTCGTTGTAATTTTTGATAAAATCCCAGGCATTGTTTCTTAACTTTTTCCTTAACTCAAAGTCATCTCTTAACTTTATAATGGAAGTCTTTAATGCTTCCCTGTCTCCGAATCCAACCATGAGGCAATTCTCGTTATCCTTACCAAACTCAGCCGCTGTCCCGTTAGGCGTGGTAATCACAGGCACTCCACTGAACATGGCCTCAAAAAAGGATAATGGCCCCTCTTCGTATCCATCATCAGAGAAACTAACGCAACACGTTATGTTTCTGTAGAAATCAATTCTCTCTTCGTCCTTGCAATCCATGAATGAAAAGTTTATTGAATTCTTTGCCTCGTCAGAAATAGTCTGCCAGTAATCTTCCTTGTCTCTCATTCCCATAAACATTAAAGGGACTTTCAACTCATGACATATCTCTGCCACATCTTTCAACCTCTTCCATGGCACTATACGTCCAACATATCCAACAGTGAACTCTTCTGGTTCTTTGTCTGAAAAAATGAACAAATCGCTATCCACTCCATGCTTGATTACATCAACGTGTTTCTGATTGCCTCTTTCAACCAATATCTTTTTGCATTTCTCTGTATGCGTGATGTTTTGATTAACGCCAAGAACCTCCCAGTCAGCAGACAGTAAAGCTTTCTTGTCCCTCTGGTTATGATGAGTAAGCATTATCTTGTACTTCTTCAATTCGGGAAACGCTACTAGAAGTTGTGAAGCCGTTCTGAAATACTCGAAATGGATTATCTGCGGGTCAAATGCTCTAATCTTCTCAATAAAAGCATCTTGAATCGGCTTTTCTCCTGCATCCCTGGGGTGGACAACAAGATACTCGAACTGGTGATGAGAGTTATGCTTAACCTTGGCAATGGCAAGTTTTCCTATGGCCCAAGAAGGGGAATCTACGACTATGCAAATCTTCATAGAGTTATTTTTTAATTGATTTAATTGTCTTATCAAATTCAGTACGCTTCTTCTTCATTTCCTTCTCTCCTCCTAAATACGTTATCTCCCAAATGAAATGAGCAAGTATATCCGCAAACATGAAACATTTCAGAGTAACTTCATTTATAGGTACATTAACAAGACAATCATAATCCACAAACATCAATGACCAAGACTGCTCATCTCCTTCATTCTTTATGTTAATGCCGTAATACTGCTTCTCATCTCCAGTCTCTAAACTCTCCAAGTAATGCCTTCCGTGAACCTTGAACCACTCTGAATTAACATCAATCCCTCCATGTACAACGAGTGACTCTCCAATCTTAACTTTCTTCTTCTTTCTGTTAGGAAAGGATAAAAACAGTTTCTCGTAATCATTGTGGTCATCTGGATAATGATATTTGATTGAACGTTTAACGTCTTCCCAGTTTGTAACTTTAGCAATATCTCTGATTGTCATATTATTTAGTTGCCTCAGCAATTAGTTTCCAACCCCTTTTATCACTTTTTATTTCATAAGAACGAAATTTACAAACATCAAACACGTTGGACAATATCTGCTTGGTAAAGATGTTCTTGTGAATATCCGCAGTTCCGGTCTTTTGTGCACCTGTAAAAGCATATAGCCATCGAGTTGGATTTATCCTTCCTCTTCCACCACACTCAAAGCAAGACTCCTTACCGTACCCCTCAAACTCATCTTTAGGCTTATGCTCAACACATGAGCATATCTTTCCATCAACATAATACTCCATCATCTTTCCGCAATCAGGGACTTGGATTGTAAGCTTTCCGTTAACCTTTAGGATTCGCTTCCACTCACCAAGAACCTTTACAGTATCCCTGAATGATAAATGCTCAAGAACCTCTATAGCCAATATCTCGTCTGCTGAATTATCATCAGCGAATTCATAAGGGACTTTAGACAAATCCCACAACACATCCGGAGGAACTGACCAATTCAAAGCATCAACATTGACATATCCTTTCTCGTATTTATTTCCACATCCAAAATTGTACTTAGTCATACTATTTTTTGTAACAAATAAATGTAGGCCGCTTTCCTCTGTCATTAGTGAATCCCGCAAAAACAACCCTCTTAAATATGGCGTTAAGCTTTGTTGATGTTTTTTCTTTATCTTCTCTGTCATGCCCTTCATAAACAAGCAACTCTTCAGTAATTTCAGCCAACTCCTTGGGGATTCCAAGCGAGTAACTCATGGCTAAGAAAAACACTATATCAAATTTTCCGTACTGCGTGATGTTCTTATCCGTTAGTTCTGAATAATATAGTTCAGTCTTGTATCCTTTGTGCAATTTGTACATGTCAGCGGCCTCTATAACTGGCTTTAAGTCCACACCAACAGACCGACTTGCTCCTGATTCCATGGCGTAATTTGCAATCAACCCAAGATTGCATCCTATGTCAAGCACGGTCTTTCCACGATAATCAATCTTATCCGCGCCAAGTGAAACAATCCTATCTTCAATCCTTCTCTTGCCGATTACTCCATCAAAATCCTGATAAGCGAATTTGTTTCCAGCTTCATTCTTATGTCCCCAATGCGTGTTGTTGTTTATCAATCCAACAATCCATCTGTAAAATTTGTCATCGTCAATTTCAAATCCATGGAAGTCTATATACTTATTTCCGATGTAATTATCTTGGTTAATTAAATCAACTTCATAAACCTTAGTAATCCAATCAAGCTTGTTAAGTTCTTTACGCACCTCATCCTTGATTTTGTTTGTGTCATTTGAATTTTTCTTGTTAGCTATATACTCAACGTCAAAATAAGGATACTCAATGCCACCGACAGTTACAACTCCGCAGTCATAAATCTTTGGACTCAGCCCCCTGTAACACAAATACTGGCCAACTAATGATAGCTTTCTAACTTTATCTAAATTACCAATAAAATCAGGGCTTACTTTTATTTTTATACATCTTCCTTCATGGTATTCAAGTCCAACGCTCTCAATGTTTTCCTTGGACACTAAGAGCCTTGACTTCCTGCCGAAGTCATCATACTTAATCAACTTATCAATATCTCTTTCGTAAAAACATTTACTTTTTCCAAGTCCAGCATCCATATTTTAGATATATATTTTTAATGCTTACGAACCATCTGTCTTTGCTGTTGGTGTTGTCAAGACAACTTTCAACAATCTCATCAGGGAATAGCCTCTTAACTATGGAATGAACCATTAAATGGTGCTTGTGGCCGTATTCTCCTTTTGAATTATGAGTGTGGATAAAGTCAAATTTCCTACCATTGCCAATGAGATAATCATTTATAGCTTTTTCAGCACAATCATCTTGTTCGTTTATATTAAGACATTCCATCTTTTCCTTTAACGGATGCTCAGCGAATACGGCAAGTCTTTTCACATCGAACCCAGGCTTATCATCTCTGCCAAGGAAACAAACAACTATCTTGTCAAACTTATAAGGATTGAACCACAGTATCTCATCGTCAAAATGGGCAACTATAAGCAGTTTCTTTTTCATATTATCCTCCTATCTTAAATCCTTTGCTTATTAACTCATTCAAAGCATCAGTCTTATAATTGTGCGGCAACTTGCTGGTGAAATTTTGTCCGTCATTTATCTGTTCACATTTTTTATCTATGGCTATTAACTTGTAACCATTTGACTTGGCAATGAAACACAGATACAAGTCCTCTGCCAGTTCGCACTTACATTTTATGTCATACAATGAACAATTATCATCGAACAATTTACGATTAAGAATCATTCCTCCTGTGCCTATGTAATCAACTAACGTACCTTCCGGAAGGAATATTTCCTCGTCTCTGTAATCATTCGACTTAAATATCTTGTTATACCAACCCAAAACGCAATCATCTCCAAATTCACAATACTTATTATAATTGTAATCAATGAAATCATCATCAATAAGCTCATCGTCGTCTATGAAAACAATGACATTGCCCTTAACTAGCTTCACAAGATTGAATCTACCTATGGCTCCTATGTTTTTAGGAGAATCAACTATCATCAGTCTTTCCTTGGGGAAGTCAATGGATAACTTCTGTCCACTGTTATTCCAAATGTTAAGATTAAAGTCTTGTCTTGTTTGACGCTTGAACATTTCTACTATTTCTTTCAATCTTCCAACCCTTTTATATATGCACATGCAGACCTCTATCATACGTTTAGATATTTATACCAGATTGACCCAATACAACCATCGATTTTCATGCACTCGCCAACGGCCATCTTCACGTCTGGAAAGTCATAATCGTGGCCGCAGATTAACTTTAATGTTTTTGGACTCCACGCTCTTATGTCATTTATCACTGCCCTATAAAGATGAGAACCGTCAATGAACACCATATCGAATGCTTTGTCTTTATACTTATCAGCAGTTTCAAGACTGCTATTCCTTTCAACTATTAGATTATCAAACATTCCCACATTCTTGATGAATTCTTTATATACATAATCATCTTTTGCCAAGTCTAACATAAACTGCTCTTCCTTGTTTCCAAGAAAATGGTCAACTGCAATAACATTTCCCTTGCAACCAGTCAACAAAGCATAAGTACTCCTGCCCATCCAACTCCCAATCTCAACAATAGAACTCATCTCTTTAGCTCTTTCGTGAAGCCAGAGCAGTTCCTCTTCGCTCATCCAACCTTTAATGTCTAAATTTATACTATTCATATATTATCTCTGGATATTTTTTGCTGTCGTTGAAGTGGAACATCATGGTCTCATCACCGCAATTAAACAATGAGCCGTCTTTCTTCATTTCAAGTTCAAATGAACTTCTTTCATTACTCATCCAATGAGCAGACCGTCTTCTTAGATGACCCACTCTAACCTCATTGTTAACTAAACTAGTAAATCCGAAATCACCATCTCTTCCGTCCTCATTGAATATATAAATATACCCATCCTCCATTATCTGTTTCCAGTTAGCCTTATCCTTAAAAAGATTATTAACCTTACTGCAATTACGCAACAAACTAAATGGGCCGCACATCTCATTCTCATCATTACTGAATACATCAACGGCATTAAGCAGTTCATCAGTCACGTATTTGTCCAGCCGCCCATACACGATATCAAGGTCTGTGTATCCCCAAAAGTCGTAACCTTTTAATTCTTCTTCATAAAGCAATCCCATGGCTGGGTGAAAATCACTCATCTTAATGGTATTAGGTGGAATACAAGGCTCAACTCTTAACTTGTCCCGTACTCTCTGTTTGAAATCTTCAATGTCTGTTATTATCTTCCACTCGAATCCGTATTGCTTTAACTTTTCAATGTTGTCTTTATACTTATCCATCCAATTGGGCAAATCACCGCAATAAGGAACTAGAAATAATTTTTTAAGCATATTTTTTAATTTTATATAACTTAACGCCCATGTCCTTTAATTTTTCTGAACTAGGAATCGATGTCTCGTAGCAAGAAACCATCTCATCGAACCGATAAACGAATGTCCCTCCATCAGTTCCTTTTCTCATGAATCCATTCATACAATGGCTATACTCAGGGTCATGTCCCTCCATTATCCATACTTCCTTCTTGCACACTCTTATCATTTCATGCAATGCAGTATTAACATCGGAAGGCGGAACGTGCTGTAACACCTGATAAGTATAAACTAAATCAAACGTATCATTATCAAAAGGAAGTTTAATCACGTCTCCCACATAAGAATCAACTCTCTGATATTTAGTGGAAACATACTCTGACAAATAAGGATTTATATCAATGGACGCAAACTCTCGTTTCCTTAACTTTTTCGATAAAGAGCCAATCAACCTTCCATTTCCTGCTCCAACTTCAAGAAAAGATTTAAAATCACATTTCCTTACATCGTCTATAAAAGAATGGATTGACTGAATATCAGTATTCACGTCTTCGGGAATACTGTTTTTTATCTTCTCAGCCCTATCAATCCATGCACTTGCCTTATCTCGTGAAGCCCACACTTCTTTTGGAATTAAATCACTCATAAATTTCTTATCTTAACGCATTTAATAAGTGAACCAGTAACATTGTCATCAACGTCAGTTTTCCCTCTCATCCTATCACCTTGATAAAAAGCTGAAAGCAAGCCGGTATCTGATATCCTGTCAATCTTATCTATAATGGAAAATCCTGTTTCTGAGAGAATCTTCTCTATTCCGAATGGAGTATATCTTAAACAATCTAATCCCTCGGGTGGATGACACTTATAAACAAAATGAGAAGATAGATACAATAGGCCATTCATTCTCATCATCTTGTTTATAGTCTTGAATGCCTGTACCGGATTCCATACATATTCCAATACCTCTATCATAAAAGCAATATCAAAATCACAAGAATCTAACAACTCTAAATTTTCAATTTCATAATTCAAATCAAACATTAAACTTGGAGAAATCTTGTTCTCGTGAGGAATTTGCAAATCATGAATAACATAATCACCTACATCCCAACTCATAGTTCTTCCCTTAATCTCATTCTGACTTCCACCAATATCAAGCAATCTATTGCACTTTACGTCAATAGTACGTAACCATGATTCAAGTTGAACTCTCGAAACGCTTGACATATTTAGTAATAACTTGCTTTCTCTGCTCTTCCAAAGAAATCATAACCTTGGCATTTGTGAGAAAGCTTAATGAGTGAATCTTGAATAACTTTAGGGTGTTCAGCTATAGCCATCCTAGTCTGTCCTCGTCTTAAATTAGCTAGACACATATTCTCATAATGCTCCCATGCAAAATCATTGTTATCGCATACTTGCTGATAAGTATGTACGCCTGAAGACACGCTTGCATTATTATACTTTAAATCACGTTGTCTTAACTCAGCCTTGTAATGCTTTAATCTTTTACGTTTAACCTCTTCAATCGTTGAGAATACATTGTCATAATTATACACGGCCCCGCCCTTGGGAACGCACTGGTTTCCACTATTCCTTATCATATCTCCAAACCATATCCCATTCTCTTCAAATTTAGGGACTATGAAGTCATACCCGAATCCCCATCTTTCCGTATCCATTCCGAACACAACCTTCACTCCAGAGGCGTGTTCCAACTTTCTTCTGTCTATCCCCAACGTTCTTTCAGACTTAACAAAGTACCTGTCAGCAAGAACAAAATTCAATCTAGTAACTGCAAGTGCTACCTGAGAACTGTTATTGGCAAAGTTATAACAACTGCCCCTGAAATACTTAGGGAGTGTGCCATTCTCGTGAAGCACATAATCAATATCGAACTTGATTACAATATCTCCAGTACATTCTTGCAACCCTCGATTGAAGTTCTTTCCCATTCTTGAATAAATCCAGTCATCTTCCCATAAAGTTTCAGAATCGCAGATGATTTTAATCTTACTGTCTCCTATCTTGTTTATCTCTTTGATTGTATCATCGGTTGAACCGCCATCAATAACAATAAGCTCATCCAATACTGGGAGCCAACTTCTTATGCTTTCCATAACAGGATAACCATTTGACAATGAGTTTGTTGTCAAGCAGAAAGCTGAAATCTTTGGCTTATATTCGTTGCTCATATTTTTTCTCCGTAAACTCCATTAACCAAATCCAAATCCTTACCAGAAGAACGCAACAATTCTATGTTCTTTTGCTGGATTATAATAAGCAAATCATTGCCCATCATGTCTTCGCCAACATACTCCTCATACATCTCTGCATACGCTGCCATATCCTTGACGAAGCAATTGTGCCAAACTCCATCTAGTCCAACGTAGGAATTATCACCTTCTACTTCAAGATTATAAACCAAACCAGTATATTTAATTTTTTCTATCTCTCTGATAGACCTAAGCAAATAATTATCCTTAACAAAAGCAGTATGCCTAATCAGTTTAACATCTTTTACAAAATCATAACCAGTAATATCTGCTATCTTCTGAGTTTCATCTATACTGCTAACACAAATATAATAAGATTTTTTATGACACAGTCCATTCTTGTCAACCTTTTCATTCTTGTGATGAGAATTGTAAACTATCCCAAAACGATAAAGCAAGAACCTTAGTTGCTCGTCAAGCTTAAATGATATAGTGGCAGAAGTAAAAACGTTTTTACTAAAACTTCCATCTCCCCTAAAATAGCCTCTCAACAATTCTTTAAGATACTTATCTTCAAACAATAGCCATTCGTTTGGTATGTGTATATTTTGAGAAAGTCTATCGAACAAATCTCGAAACATTTTAGACATTTTAACAGAATTGATTCTTATATTATATTGGTGACGTTTAACATCTTTATTGATGCACGCATCATAATCAAATAGTCTCTTTATTATGCCAGTAACATCTTTGTGATACTCAACCTCGTTTATATTAAACCCAAAACTAACTCTTTTTCTGTCATTGCAACCTTCAGCTATATAATACCCAGCCAATCTCATAAAATCTAGTTTATCTTGCTCTGATTTTAATTCTAATCCATCTATCTTAAAACTAACTGATTTTTGAACAAACTTTGGGAAACAAATATAGTCTCCAATACTAAGACTTTCTGATAAATTAAAATCTAACTTTATCTTGTCTTTGTTTCCATTAGTTAATTTTCTTTTTTTAACACCACAATATTTTCTATTCGATAAAGCTGAAAATACAGGGTGCTCATTTGTCACATAAAACGGCTGAGTACCCTGACACTTAATTACATTTATCAATTCATTGATTTCTCTTTTTGAAGTATTGATTACCTTTTTAAATACTCCAGTGTGAGTCAGCACTCTCTCGCCAATTTCAATATCACAAATGTTTTTAATTCCTTTTTCTGTAATTATTTTAGTGTCCGGCAATAAACAGCGGCCACCTGCTCCTCTGCCACCCTGATGGACAACGTCAAGATGACTTCTGCCTATTCGCTTGTCAGCTGCCATCATGTTGATAACGCTCTCGTAATCAATACCTAACTTTTGGCTCAAATCATAAACAGTATTCATAAACACAATCTTAAAATAGAACCAGCAGTTTCCTGCATACTTTACTAGTTCAGCCTCTTTAACAGGAACGATTGATTCAAATGGAGCAGGAGGCAATACATTCATTACATTCTGTGATTTGGAAAATGATTTCTCGGTATATCCAACTATGTTTCTTGCAGGATTGGCTGCGTCATAAATAGCAGTCTTTTCAGTCAAAAACTCTGGCGAATGAAACAAGTAAATATCAGGATACTTTTCTTGCAGTTTTTCAGTAGTTCCCGGCAGAACAGTTGACTTTATGACAGCAATCTTTTCTTTACCGATAAGCTGCAACACGTTCTCAACTATGGAATAATCAAACCCGTCAGGAGTTGAGGGCGTAGGGACTGCAATAAACGTAATATCGCACTCAGCAATCTTTTCCTTGTTTTCAACAAACTTATCTAAACTATATCTGATGACTTTATACCCCCTCCTTTCAAAGTCATCAGAGTAAGCTGAACCTATGAACCCTTGCCCTACGAATCCTATTGTTGGTTTCATAAAATTATTTTATTTTATTAAATTCTTCTTTTATTCCGGTAGCAACTATCTTCTTAATTAGTGCAATGACTTTATCATAGTCAGCTTTCTTGAAAAATTCATTAGTAAGTTTGAATTCAACATTCAAGCAGAACTCATACATCTCAGTAACTTCGTTATAACTCGGATTAAAAACCTTTGTTATTTTATTGATTTGTGACTTTGTCATAATTCTCTTTTGATTATTTTTTTAACATTCTCGTAAAACATCAATCTAGGCCTGAATCCAAGAACATTATATGCTTTTCTCGTATCTGCGTAATTACACACTACATCGCTGGCCGGCATGTCAAGCATTACCCACTTTAAACCTTTTATGTTATCCGTGAATACACTAAACAGTTCAGCCAATCTCACTTGCTCATTTCCGCCAAGATTAAAACTCTCGCAACTCCACTTACCTTCGTATTCCTCAACAAGCTTAACTACAGTTTCCACTAAGTCATGGACATTAACATATCCGCGAATGGACTCACCGTCTCCATAAATAGTAATGGGAAGCCCATTCTTGTGTTGTTCCAACCATTTATAGATTACTTCATCTTTACGGCCGTTCTCTCCATAGACAGTAAATGGAATAACTATTGTCTTTTGTGCAATCTTAGCGTTTTCAACTAACTTCTCACCCATCAACTTAGTCATTCCATAAATACTTACTGGATTTTTAGGGTGGTCTTCTGATATGGGCGGATTTCCGTTTCCATAAACAGATGAACTGGAAAACGAAACAAGATGTTTAATCTTATACTTCTCGCACATCCTTACTACATTTAGCGTTCCTTTGATATTAGTGGAGATATAATCATCTGGATACTCTTCACCTCTCCTTACTCCAGCCAGAGCCGCCATGTGAATAACGTGAGTGATTTGATTTCTTTCAAAGAACGCATCAAGATTTTGAGAATCTCTTATATCGTTCCCGTCAGCTAAATCATAGCCGACAAACAGAATGCCTCGCTTCTTTAATTCAGAAGCGAGGTGCATTCCGATAAATCCCAAATTTCCCGTAACCATGAGCATATTTTATTCAACTTTAGCAGTTTCTTCGGCAGCCTCTTCTTTATTGTCCTCAACCAACAACAAAGACATCTTGTCATATAGTCCAATGACACTCCTAAAATGAAACATCTGCTCGCTGATGTTCCGCAAGTTTTTATCTGCAATCGAACGCGCCCTCAAAAGAGAATCAATCTTGTTGTTCAATTCCTCTTTTTTCCCATTCAATTCCATGTACTTAACTTTCTCTTCCTCAGTCAATGAATCATTCTTAATCTTCTCATCGTACTCAGCCTTGACTACATCAAACTCATCCGATACCGCTTTCAAGTCGGCCCTCAATGCAACTTCGTCATAAGCCAAAATCTCAGCATTGACCGATGCAGAATAATCCTTAATTGACTCAAACTTAATGAGGCTTAAAAGAATCTCATCAATTACCTCGCCATACACTTTGTTAAAATGCTCCAACAGATACTCTTTCAACACGAAATCAGTTCCCATAGATTTGTTTAGTTATTTATAAAATTAAAATAATCTTTAGCCATATCGTGAATACTGTATTTGTTGCCATTACTCCACAACTTCTCAACTTCAACTGAACCTCCTTCAGGATTGATAAGTAATGGTTTCAATCCGCAGGCCATTCCCTCCGCCAAAGAATTTGGTGAAGCATCTGCATAGGCGGGGAAATACAGATACTTGCACTGACGCATGATTGTTCCCATTACTGCTGGGTCTTCTACTGGCGGAATATAACTTATCTCCTCTCCATTAAAAAAATCAAAGTTGTAATCCATGTTCTCTTGACTGAACTTACCAACTATTACAAACTCTACATCTTTATATTTTCTGGCAACTTTATAGAAATCCATAGCCGCTTCGGGAAATCGTTTGTTCTCGTCACGGTTATATCTGACGTACAGATACTTATTACCCTTGCGTTCTTCAGGATTGTCATTACAAAAGAAATAATCGGAATCAACTCCGTTATAGATAACTTTGTTGTTATAAAAATTGGGAGCCTTGACAGTCCAGTTAATCCAATGTCCCACATAATCCTTTGCCCACTCACTCTGAAAAATAAATCCATCTGCAATCAGAGAGAAATCCCTCATTCTTGAAAATGCTGTTCCTCTGTTGTTGGAATCTTTAGGCATGTTGTCTATCCGAAAGAAAATCTTTTTACCATTCTTCTTAGCCTCCTGCATCTCAGACCTGTCAGTCATGGTTGCTCCAGTAATAAGAATCACATCACACTCTTTCCAAGTGTTTACGATATTAAAACCTGCGTCTTTAGAGGCTTTGATTAGTCCGCGTCGAAATGTCCAGCCACCGCCAAGGTCCATCTTAGACGTGTTTGGTAAATAGATATTCATAAATAAATTTATTTAACCGTTCTAATGACGAGGGGCGTATTTGTTGTTGGGCATTACCCAAAGGCAGTTACGCCAGCACGCAGAGGCAAAGCCCCTCGTTCTCTCCCGAATGACAAGCATTTCAGGAAAAGGTTTATGCCTCATCATTAAAACAGTTTGCTTTCATCCAAATAAAGAACTCCTCAAGTCGCGACCATTGCGACCATTTTTCAACTTCTCGTGAGTGACCCCACAAATGAAACACGCCAGCACCACGGTTCCTAGCTTCAAGAAATATTCGTTTGGCATATTCCAACCAATCACTCTCTGGCTTATACTCTTCCCTGCCATCAAACACATGGACTGAAGTATGCTTAACAAAGCTAGACCTTGCATCTGTTACTCCTACGACAGTAGTCCTTGCATACTTGTATCCACAACCCTCAACCAATAAATCAGTCTGGTCGCTATGTCTTCCTCGGGGATAACAGAACCACCGCAACTCTTTCCCAAGAATCTGCTCAAGGTCTAACTTATTATCGTAAATCTCATGGAAAATCACATCAGTTGGCCTTAACTTCAGGTCATGAAAGTGATGTACTGTGTGTCCCCCTATCTCAAATCCGCTCTTATCAAGCCATTTAATCTGCTCAATTGTCAACTCATGATTGCTCGGAATAAAGAAAATGGCAGGAATATCGTACTTCAAAAGAAGTTCTGCCAATCTTATGTCAGTCTTAGTCCCGTCGTCCCAAGATGTTTCTATACGCATAACAACATTTTGTTAAAATAATCCTTCCAACAATCTCTATTCTTGTTTGTTTTTATATGACAACTTAAGCACCAGTTTTCAGTCCCTTGTTCCACGGAATAAACACTTTTCTTAAAGACATAATTAAACTGACTTCTTTTTAGTTTGAATCTTTCTCGAAACAGTAGGAGCAGGAAGCCCGAAACTCTTTGCAACTGGAATGTTGTTATGCCAAACATTTTTGGCTTTCTTCAATCCTTTTAACCGTTTAATCTTTTTAGGTGTTGGTTTCATAGGTTTAAATGGTGCTGTGAGGCCTGATTTTGCGTTTTAAGGCCTCTTGAATGATAATGTTAGGGTTTATGTGTTTGGACGCTTGAATGGCTTTAAAAGCCCGAATTTTCGTTTAAGCACTATAGACGGATAAAACTTAACAAGATTCTTGGGATTGACTGAAATACGTTGCTTTGACCGCAAGTCCAATACCATCCTCTTCTTGCTTACACTAACTCTGAATGTTCCAAGTCCTACAATCCTTACTTTCTCGTCACTCTCAAGTCCTTTGATTATCTCTTCTTTAACCTCGGACAAGACACGCTTCACGAGACGTTCTTGGACATTCAATGCTTTTGAAACTGATGAAACTATCTCTTTTTCTCTAATCATACTATATGAACATTATTACAGGTTCTGAATTAGTCTTTTCGAATATGTCTTTTGCCAAATTGGCATAATTCATGGCGTGCAGATAATGGTCGGCACTTGTTTCTTTATACTCAACCACGGGTTTTGAACCTTCCATATCAACTATCCTTGACGTTGACTTTAAGTGAGCAATGAATTCAGTATGCTCCAAGATGTTCTTGGGCATCTCTAAGTCTTGCGTCTTAATACGGTTGAATAGAACGTCTAATGATAAAGTCCTGTCCGTACCCACCTTGTCCTCATCAACCTTCCACCATTCATCAGTACTTGGTTTTGAAAAAGCATAGAAACAATAATGTGCTCGGCCTGAGAATGAACTTACAACCTCTTGTGAAACTCTGGTCTCGGGCAATGCGTCAATTACCATTCCTTTGAAATTCCTACCCGAAAGGAAGTTTATCAGTTCTTCTTTTGTCCTAAACGACTGTGCATCCAAGAACCGATTAACTCCCAACACCACAACATGAAACACCTTACCTACATCAATCCCGATAAATTCAGTTTCTTCGTTGGCTGGATAAACATAATCTCTGATACAACTCTGGATATCAGCATTGTTCAACTTTGCTCCTTTAGGCTCGTACGGAAGACCTAAGTTCTGATTGTAAAATTGCTGTACATCTGAATCGGAAGTCTTTATTGAAGCCTTAATCATGTCATGCAAATCAAGTTTAGGCGAATAAAGTTGGTTGATGTAATATCCTCTAACCTCTGACTCCTTGGTCTTGACCCATTCACCGCTCAACGTCCATGGAATGATAATGTTATGACATCGCTTGCAGATAACCGTTTCATTAACATCGTCAACATTATCCCAGAATGTAAGTTCTTGAATCTCATTGCAATGGCTGCACTTAACCAGATAAATATGCTGGTCGCTTTCCATCCATTTCTTGTCTATCCCGTAACCTGGAACGGTTGGTGTGCTTGCCCAACGCTTCCATTTTAAATCGGAATTCAATAACCGTTTATCAAAATAAGGAACGTTCTCCATTGTCATCCTGTCCAGCTCATCAACGAATATGGCATCAGCTGAAACAGAGGTAATCATTGCAGGACTATTGCTTCCTCTGAAATAGATATAGCCTTTGGACATCCGCTTCAATCCCACGTTGTCCGCCTGCTTGCCCATTAACTTCTTGGCTCTTGCTGAAATCTCTCGCAAGAAATCAGAGTTGTTCAATGGCATATCCACACGCTCCTGAACCAAGTCTGACATGGTAGTCGAAGTCGGAAATAGATAAAGTGAATTGTTTGGCATCTGGTCCGGAAGCCATACCGCCTCTGACACCATCCTTTCAGTTATTCCCACCTGAGCAGATTTCTTATAGACAATCTCTTGGCTTTGGTCTTTATAAACCTGCTCAAGATATTTTCTATTATTGAAATCCAACTTATTTCCCCTGCTTGACCAGTTGTCCTTTACCCAATCAAAGTAACTCTTCTTCCATAGGCTCCGCTTCCCTTCCAGTTTTATCTTCTCCATTTGGACTATCATTTCCAATATCTTCATCTGGTTGGAGCGTTTCTTCTGGTCCATCATCCTGAACTGACTGTCCTTCAACAAGGATTGCTCCAGATTGTTGTTCTCCAATTCCATACGTTTTTGAATAATATCCCATTACTTTACTCATAGTCTTCTCAAGATTATCGTCTTCAAAATCTTCTACTTTCAATCCAATCTTACCCATGACATCAACCTGCTCGTCATTCATTGTCATGATGTTGTTCTGCTGGGCAAAAATGATATTGCGTTCTTCTCTGGCTGGCATAAGTCCGAACCTCACACTCAACTTATCCAACTCACTAAGATGCTCTGACCTTGCTTTCAATAACTCCTTCATGTTAAGCAAGGCATCCCACAATGGTTGTGGCGGCAACTTAGTCCTCTCCATCAAATCCACTATGTGAGCAATGGCTTTCTCTGCTATATCTACTGAAAAACATATCTTATCATAGATGTCTTTCACCTCTTCGAAGAAATTAAACCCATCCATCGTCTGCAATATCTTTATCTCGCTCTTCATGGCAAGGCCAATGTTAGCGTCGTCATTCAAATCTTTCTTTAACTTCCTCTTATAGTTATATACCGTAGCTTCACACGGATACATCTCTTCATCAAGCTTGGGAAACTTTTCTCTCATTCTAGCAATAAACACTCCAACAGGAATACTCTTCTTCATTATCTCTTCATGAAAGAACTCTCTAAATCCAGGCTCAGTCTTCATGAGATGACTTATCAATCCACCTTTAGCACTCCATTGATTTGCCTTAACGGTATACCCTATCCTTGCCTCGGTACTTATTTTGGGATTGACAACTTCTTCCATATATTATATTTAAACCACTTAAACGTATTTTATCTAAACTTACACAACTTACTGGAGTTAGCTGTTTAGTCTACAACATTTTAATCAATAAGTCCATAGCTTCAACAAAGTCTGACACCTTGTCCAGTTTGATAATCTTCTTGTCATTGAGAGCTTTAATTATCTCATAGGCTTTCTTGCCGGAATCAATTGTTCTTTCTTGGACGTATACAGGATAGACTTCTCTTATTACATTGGGGTAATAATAATCTTGCCACCAATTCCAACCAGTCATAGGGACTGTACCACTAGGAACCGGAAAGCCTCCTACTGCATAAGAACACACGTCCCCGTCAAACCCCGTATCTCCAGTTCTTTTAGGAACATCAATTTCTGAGCTTTCCTTTATTCTAAGATTGCTGTCCATGAAGCAATTCAACATTTCACTTATATTCTTATCCATACGATTATAACGCAAGGGCATATTTGTTTTGACCTTGTGGTATTAGCCAGTAAGTTGTGTAAGGTACTATTTGCTAAAGAGGTTGCTGGTAGCCAGTTATTCCACTCCTAGGGCTACTCCGCGAGACTCTCATGAGTTTCGAGAGGGTTACTCTCTCATCAGTCGCTTTTAATTGGAGTGCTAGATGTATCCTGCGTACAACCTCATGGATACCCACGAAGCGTCAAAAGGGACTTGAACCCTTTTACCGAGATTGGAAATCTCAGATTCTAACCCATGAATTATTGACGCAACTTATTCTCAAGTTCTTCTATCCTGTCAAACAATTCAACAATTATTTTAGCCAATTTACTTCTTTCTAAAAACAATTCACCAGTTGCAGTTGAGCGTCCCGTTATTTTATCTTCAACTACTTTAGATTGTTCTTCTGTTGTTGTTTTCATATTATTTCAAGTACTCAATGAATGTATCGTTGATGTCCTTGCTTTCAGCAGTACACTTGTTTTTTATTTCAACAACTTTTTTCCATAAATGGTCATTACACTTAATCCAGATATTGTCCTTGCCGCCATAGTCAAACATCATGAAACCTTGCTCTAAAGTTGAGCCATACTCTCTAAACAAGCGGTTCAGGATATTGCTAAGGTCGTCTATTGTTTTAATCTCATCTTTAACAGCATCGAGTTTGTCTTTCAATTCATCTGGCAAGCCAGAACGAACTTTCTCGTAGAACTTCCCAAACTCAGCCTCATCAGTGAACCCCATCATGTCTGACAAAATATCGTTTTCATATTTGTCGTTTAGACCATTGACAAGTTTAGTGAATTTCTCTACATCAATCTCTCCTTTGAGAATGTTACTCTTAACTATCTCAAACTTTTGCTTATCATCATCCCAGTCTGTGTGTATAAAAACTGGCACTTGAGACATATCCAAATACTTTCCAGCACGCCATCTATGTTCTCCTTCAATAATCCTATATCTACCATCCTCAAGAGGAACAACACTAATTGGGTCCTTGAATCCCTGTTCTGCTATTCTCTCGACCAACTTATTAAATTTCTTGTCAGGCATCTTGTTAGGATTGAACTCTGCTGGCTCTAACAAGTTAATGTCTATAAGCTGATTCTGTTTAATTTCAGTGGACATAGTTTAAAGTTAAGTTTTAATAAATGTTAATTCCTCTTCACAGGTATCTTTATAGCCAAGCGACATAAGTGACTTTATATAGTCAAACTTGTTTACTCGCCTAAAGGTTGGCTCATACAAGTCTATTTTAGTTGCTGAGTATTTCTTTAGCATTTCAGCAAACTCGGTTATGGTAATGTTATTTGGAAAACCAGCCTTTTCTACACACTCTCTTACTAAGTCTGTTTGTGAGTCGCTAGTTGAAGTGTAAAGAGGCAAAACATCTTTCTTTAGCCAGTCAAGAACTTTTACTGAGTTTTGTGATATATCATACTCTTCCTTTAACTTGTTTCTCTCAATCAAATTTCTTTCAATCATTGGCACTGGATTTTGAGAAAACTCTTTCAAGGTGACAAACGCATCTTTTAAATTGTTCCATCTATATGGATAGTCTTTGAAAAATCCATCAACCCAATTATGTTTAGGGAACAAGCCAACCTGTCCAAGATAAAGCTGTTCCATATAAGCATTAGGGGACTGCAACTCATCTATTGCTGAAATAAAGAAATGACAAGTAGCTGCTATCTCATAAAACTGAGGCTGACTCAAGCCACAATGAACATCAATCTTCATTCCATTTCTCTTCATTTCACTTATTCTTTTGTGAGCATACATTCCAAGAGCAATGGTTGGAGTGGTTATTATGAATCTTATGTTTATTCCACTTTTAAAAATGTAATCAACAACATCAAGAATTTCCTCTAACTTGTAATGAATTGCTGCTCTATTGGCAAAATTTATTCTAATCTCTTCTCCAGCCTTATAAGTGTTTCCAGTATAATACTTATCCAAAACCTTCGTGTTTAATCCATAAATGTTTTGAATTTTAGACTTTTCCTTAATCTTCATTACATGAGTTGGCAGTAAGTATTTCTTAGCAACACTAAGGCATTGACTAGCATTTCTTTCATTCTCAAAAAGATTGTATCCAGACATCCACCCAAGACAATGACTAAACTCAATTTCATCTAGTATGTTTTGAAATCTACCCTCTTTTTTTATTAAAAACTGAGTCAATGTAACATAGGGCAGAGTGTCAAAGCTATTTACCTTAAACTTTCTACTTAACATTATCTTAACAAGATTTGCTATCTGAGCCTTATCACAGAACACCAAATCATAGTAATACTTGCCAACGTCTGTGTTGAATAGAGCATAAAGACTTTCTGGCACAATAACTTTCTCGTCATACTGGTCTCTTCCAATCATTGGCACTGGAATCTTCTTTATTCTTGGGTGATTAAGAGCGTCATCGTCATAAGAATACTTAACATTGTCTGGGACAAGGAAATAAACAAATACACTTTCATCCGAATCAACCCATGCCCTAAAAAAAATCTTCATGGTTTATAGATACTACAACCATTATGATTGCTACTGTTGGAGAAGAACGGAATGTATAATACTCTCATAATTTAAAAAGACTTATCAGTGACTCATAAAAAACAGTGTCGTTATATTTTAATTTTATGAAAGGGATAACATCATCGTGAATGTACTTATTAGCCGCTACGTAATCAGAATGAAGCTGTCCTACTACAGACACAACGTGATTTTTGTTTACTATATATTTATAATCTGGAAGCAATTTCCTAATCCAAGGCTTATCTACAAACACACCAACAACACCACTAGCCAATAACTCTAAATAATAAAGTCCAAAACTTTCGTAATTAGAAGTTGACACAAAAAACCCAACATTCTTTATGTAATTGACATAATCTTCCCTTGATGAATACTGGAACATACAATTATAAACATCGTCTACGCAATCAAGAGATTTTACAAAAAAATTATTCACAAAAAAGTATGCTTTGTGTCAAATCCTTTCACAGACAGATAGGTTTTAATAGAACTACTTAGTTCACAATGCAACTTATAATTTTTTTGTTGATTATTCTTTCTGTTGAAGGGAACTATGAAAGAATTTCTATTGTTAGACATTGAACTTTTTATATGCTCAGTATCTATTCCATTGTAAAGCAACACGAAGTTTTTAAACATGTCAAGACACACAGACGGAGAGAAATAACTTTTACAAAACTTAATCGCCTCTTCATAAGAAAACAACGAAGTAAACACTATCTTATTATAAACACCATTAACTAAAAAAGAACATCGTTCATTAGGACTATATTCTTCGAAATTTGGAGTAAAAACAGTTACCATGTCTTTAATCTTAATGAATCTTCCAAGGTCTTTAATTTTATTATGATGATGAGGAAGAAGATTTATTATATTAACATCATTAAGATTGTTAAATTTAAAATCAACAACAACATCGTGTCCTTTAAGTTTTAGATACTCAACAAGTCTATCTCCTATATTAGAAATAGCACTCCCGTGAATGTTCTCGTAATGAATGCAATATCTTCCCATGTTATTTTAGAGTAACTGCTTTATTTATGTACCAATTCATTATTCTATATACCTCATTTTTAATAACACTAAAAATATACTCATCTATTTTTCTATCAAACTTTTCGCCTCCATCACAAGAATACCATACAGCTTGCATGTTTTGTGAACCATCATAAATTCTTTTTAAATTTATACAACTCATCTGTCTCCACAAAAAAGAACCAGCAACTCCTTCTATCCCTTTCAAATCTTCTAGTATTTGGTTTGGATAATACTTTTGAAGTAAATCCACAAAGTATTCTTTTTTAAGCATTATTCTTAAAAGAGGAGTGCAATGAAAATCAGCAGCTTCTGGAATAATGTCTTTTTTCTCCAACATACAAACATCATCGAACTTCAAACTAGATTTTTTAAAAAACTTACACACATCGTCGAATGTCCAGCCAAGATTAACAAACCTATCAACCCATAAATAATAATAATTATTCATGAATACAATATCTCCTCTCATGCCACCAATTCCACATCTGTATTTTATACCAAACAGCATGTCTTTTATATTATCTGGCAACGAAACAACTTTATACTCTGAATTTTTTCCTCGCAAAACTATATCATTTCCATCATTGTCAAGATATGGTCTATCTCTAGTTACCCACACGTCTCTCTCTTCTGATTCTGCAACCTGAAAAACACAATTTATTATTACATCTTTTTCTTGAGTAGACAAATCACGAAAACCTTTTCCACTATTGAGAATTTTAGCTATAAAACCAATATCTGGGTGTAAAATAGCATCTTCTATTATAATTATTAACCATCTTCTTAAAAACTGATTTAAATCCATGGACATCATTAACTTAGAAGACCTGATAGCGACCTCAACTTCTCTTCTTCTGACAGCCTTTTGAACCAAGGATTTTATGAGAGACAAAGGAATTTCTTGCTTTTCAAAATTAAATCCGAATGCCTTATTAAGATGTTTACATGGGATTCTCTTGTTTGTTTGAAATGCTGGACAGGAACAGGTTGAGTTTTTTATATCAACCTCATAAAACAACCCACTTTGCGAAAACGACTCTACTTTAACAATCTCTGGCTTATGGATTATCTTACTTATCTTTCCAGTTAAATCATCGACTGACCTTCTTTCAACATCACCGAAAAGACTATTTTTTTCTACATAAGACATACTGTTTTTGTTCGTTGTTTTATTGTTTTATATTGTAATTATAGCATTGTTTTTATAGGTTGTAAAGGTCTTTTTGGGGGTTTTGAGTGTGCATAAACCAAACGTCATTTATATTGTACAACTTAACCTTAATTAGTCAAACTAAAATACTGTGGATAAGTCCACAATCTCTATATTCCGTAGACATTTTCGTACCTCATGATAGATTTATATGCTGGACCATCAATCAAGATGACCTTCTCGCAAGGATAATACTTCTTCATCCTATTGAGTTTAGTCTTACTCTTGGAATCCATATATCCCTTAATCTCGTGATACTCTTGTGACTTATCGTTATTGGTTATCCTGAAATCTGGAAGATAACTCCGTGTTCCTTGCTTGATAGCCTCAAAAAAAAACGTGCAGGGTTCGTATTCCCAACAAACTATCTGCTTCTTTCTTTTTAGGAAATCAAGATACATTGCATACTTATACTCCCATTCGCTCCTAAAGAATATCTCTGTTCCGTTGACATCATACTTTCCTCTCTTGCAATGGCCGTACTTGTTTTCATTGCTTATAATAATCATAATTTAATACCCAGCCCTAAAGCCTCTTCCACCATATCGTTCTTGCTCTCTAGAAGAGTAAACGGACTTTCGCTTGTTTATGCTGGAATAGGAGGGTTGCTCAAGAGGCTGGGGAGCCTCGCTGTAATAATCTTGACCTTTAGGACAATCGTAAAAATGAATTACAAGATTGAATGAAACAGGAACAATCTTACCTCTGTTGGTCTTCATGAAAAATATATCCTCGCCGCAAAATCTGCACTGCTTTATCTCTACTCCCATCTTCTCTATCCTGCCCCTAACAAACTCAGCGACCTCTTTCTCTTTTTGTTCAACTTCATTGATTTGATTCATATTTTTATAAAGCTAGTTTATCTTCTTGCATAATCTCCATAATGATATTAAGTTCAGCACCCATCAATGAAGTCAATTCGGCAACCCTCATCTTCTCGCTTTCAGGAGTTTCAATGACAAACTTTCTTGGAAAACTGCCGCTTGAAGTGCTGGTTATGGAAACAATAGCTCCACTTAACTTCTCAAGCTCAGCTCCTTCCACCCAAAAATCAAGTGGTAACTCAGCAGACCTCAACTCCTCAAGTTTCATGAAAGCCTCTTTATCGCAGGCGAACGTAATCCTAGCCTCGCCTTTCTTTTTCACATTGACAGAAATCAATTGCGTGTGAAACGTTTCTGTTGTCTTCATAGTTTTTGATTTTAATAGCTAAAATTTAACATTTTCTCAGCATACTCTATAAACTTTTTATCAATAGCCTTTACATTATAACCCGTGGTTAGCAAAAATCTTTTTGTAATCATGAGATATTTAATCCTCACCTCTCTGTTTGTTATCTTTCCATCAGAATGACAGTTATGACAAATAAGAATACTGTTTAATGGCCTCGAGGACACCCGTCCCAGAATGTGATGAAGTTCTAATACCCTGTTGTTTCCGCAAACAAGACACTCTCTTTGCCAAAACCATAACTCTCTAGTCTTAGAAGAAAACTCACAAGACATATTATAAATTTTTTATGCAATCGCACTTAGTTACGAAACACTCACTGTCTTGAACATACCCATCATGACACTTACCACAATCTTTTATAGCTTGGGCTATCCGTTTGTTCCTTTCAAGCAAATCATTATCTATGCAATCGCATTTCGTCCCCCTGTCATGCCAGACTCCTTTATCGCATCTCCATTGCCCATTCCTTCTCTTAGACAAGTCAATCATATCCTCTGGTGGAACTACGGCAGAAATATCAACAACATTAAGCATTCTTCCTGCAATTTTGATAAATCCCTTTATCCTTCCACTGTGCAAATCGTCCATTAAAGTTTCTGCAATCTCAGCGTCAATATATATCTCTAAACTATTCCTCAAGCAGATTACCATCTGCTTTTTTGTCAATGACATCATAGTTTTTTCCTTGTTTAGACGGTTTCTCAATACTCAAACTCTTCTTATAAAACACAAAAACCTTGGCAAGCTTCTGCTTTAAATCCCAAGGCGAGGTAACTGTTGGAGCATATTTCTCTCCTTGTATGGAGATAGCGTATTTACTCATTTTTTCCGTCTTTTCGTATCCGAACTTTTCAATAAGGAACTGACAAGCATTTCTCTGGGTCTTATTGCCGAACTCTATTACTGGATTGATTGTCTTGTGGAATAGGGCAATAATCTTTGAAATCTCCCTACCCTGTAATGGACTATAGTAGAAATCATCCTGTGAGGCCTGATTTTGCGTTTTAAGAGGGGTTGACTCTTGAAGTTGAGAGTTATTATGTGAAACGTCTACTGCCTTTGTTTTTGTCATAGTTTTTTGTTTATAGAAGAGCTGGGACTCGAACCAGCGACACTCCGCGTATCAGGCGGACACTCTACCAACTGAGCTACTCTTCTGAAAAGAACTTACTCAACATATCCAATTCTTCTTGGGTTAATAAATCCTTAAACATAACAGTAGGACTGCTCTCTTCTTTTTTTTGCTGTCTTTTTGCTTTTTCGTAATCGTCCATACGTTCTTAAGTCAACGCTCACAACGCTATATAACAAAAACTTATCCATCTAAAGCTTCATATTTTCTTATTCCTAGTCTCCACAGTTTAGCATATTCTTCATGAGCATTTTTTAAACTTATAGTCTTGTTGTCTATCATTAAATTGTGTACAGCTTTATGACACTTCCAGCAAAGTACAACTAAATGCTTCTGTTTTTCTCTTCCTTTTTGTGCGTAACACTTGTGATGTACCGTTAAGAAGTCAAAAGACCTACAAACATAACAACACTTCTGCAGTCTAACAGCCTCATTTCTAATTTTCAGCCAAATATCAGACTTTAAATATTCATCATAAGTTCCAGTAAAAAGCGAAAACTGATTCTGGTTAGGGTCTTGCTTTAAATGCTTTGTCTTCTGCTTTTTGGGTTTAATTGTGATTGTAAAACATGGATTATTGCGTTCAATCATTGCTTGTTGCAACGGACTAAAGCGTTTCCATCTATTTATAGAAACCTTTTTGTTGATATTCTTTTTCATGTAATTGCTTAGTCTGTATTCAAACTGAACCTTACTCGTACTCTGCCTTCTCTACTTTTATACCAAACTCTTTATCTATAAGCAAGCCCAGATTTTTAGTCATCCGCTTTATAACTTCAAAGTCTTTAATTTTACACAATCTAATTTTTTCTAATCCACGTCTGTCAAGAACATAATCTCTTAATTCCCAAAATTTCTTTTCCATGTCAGTCCCTAAAAACTTGCTTGGAAATTTAATATCCCTTAAATGGTCGCTTGCTACATTGCACCACAACATCACAGCCATATCATCTCTGCCTCCAAGAGCTCTTGCCTGACTTATCTCATCTTCAATCCTTCCAAAATGCTCTGCAAACAGTATGAGATTATAAATAAATCCGTCACCGAAATCACTTGTTTCTTTTTTTGTCATATTTTATATAAATGATTAGTCTGGGATAATGCCATGCTAACACTACCCCAGACCTATCATTACCATTGAAATGGTTAGAATGGACACTCCTCTACTGAAATAACCTCTAAATCCTCCTTGTCATCAACCATTGAGGGGATATTAACATTTCTGCTAAAAGCATTTAGAGCGATATTAAGAGACCTCTGCCAATCCAATGCTTTAATAATATCAATAGACTCTCCCTTTGAAAACTTCATACAATGGAAATCACCGAAATCATTGCTCTTAGACTCTTCTCCGAAAATAGTAACGTATCTTATCGAAGTGTCATCAGCAGGGAATACTTTCAGATAATCGAACCATGGCTTCATTGAAGAACCTCCAACTGACATCTTTACAAGTCCTTCGTCACCTCCGACTTCCTTGATGTAAAGCACTTTTTCCATGGTTAAACCTGGGATTTTTTCTTTTAACTCCTTGTAAGTCCCTCTGCCAACAAGTTGATTGTTTCCGTTAAAAACACTAATCTGCTCCGTCTGGGTGTTATCGAACTCATCACTCTTGAATGAGGCCAGTGCGTTTTTGGGATTGAATACGTTTACTCTGTTTCTGTTCTTTAATACTATCCCACTGTAATTCGGCCCCAAATCCTCCTTGATTGTCTTTCCGGATTCATTCTTCATTCCTGTACTCAAGTAATATGTCCCCTCTTTTCCGTTGAATGAAACATACTTTAGACTTAGTCTCATCCCTTCTCCAGAGTTGCTTCTGGCCTCGGCAATGAGTTGCTTCTCTTGTTCTACCGTTAACGCTACGCTTTTTGATTCATCTGTCATAAGTTTTTTTAGTTAATTGTTAGACTGAAATGTTATTCGACCTTTTTGATTTTATTCTCTATCTTTTCAATAGTTTCGTTAGCTGATTTTATAACTTTACTTATCTCAGCAACATCTTCATTGGAAACTTCAAGGGTCTTTACCGAGAAATTAAGTCCTACATGTCCTGAAACCATCATCCAACACGCCATGCTGAATCTGGTAAAGTCTGGACTTACTACAACTCCTATAAGTCCCATCAATCCAAACACTAGAGAACCTGCTGAAACCAAGACTGCCACATCTTTATTTTTCATAGTTTATAAAGGTATTATAGCTCATTTGTTAGTTATTGTAAATAGAGCAGAACCCTCAATTTGGGGATAAGTTTTTGGCCTTATATTCCCTGATTATATCCCTATTCTTAATGTACGTTTCATGCCTCTTGGCCTTTGTCTTAACTATGACATCTGGCCGTTTAAGATACTTCCTTCTGGCACGGTCAATTATGGCTCTATTTTTCTCTGGGTTTTTAAGCGCCCACTTTTTAGTGGACTCAGTTCTTTTTCTCTTGTATTCGTCATCTCCAAGAATCCATCGCATTGAACTGTAACATCCATAGCAATATACACCTTGCTTGGCAGGCTTCACTAAACAGACACAACATTTTTTATTTTTCTTCATATCCGAAAAATTCTTTTAATTCTACCGCATCAGACTCTTCGTTAGCCCACTTCAACCACTTATCGCACTTTAAGATAACATCAGATTTGTGGTATTCCTCCGGCGACAATCTCTCAATGATATCCATAAGAGAACAAACTAACTTTTCAACTTCATTACACATATATTCTATCTCGGCTATCGTTGGGTCCATGCTATCGAACAAATCAATTGATATTTCCCTACCCCTTTCAAGCCCCTTGATATATGCTTTCTGACAAAGAGCATCAGTATCGTGGATTCCCGAGTTCCAATTGCACTCATCAACATTCATTGACTTTTCGTAACCTATATCCTCATCAAATTGGTCTAAAATAAGATGTTTCATATTTTTATTCGTGCATATTATCTCTTATTAGTTTCTCAACGCAACCGATATGCCATCTGGCTCTTGAACTTGGAGTAACTACCACCAATTGAGTTTCTCCTTCTTTTAATTTGCCTTTACAAAGCTAACAAATCCCCTTTCCTCCAGCTTTAGCTAACGACATTCTCATGCTCATACGTTTTTGTTTTAATTATTAAAATACTATATGTTCTTTGGGCATGCCTCCGTCAATTAACCTTTCACGAATAGACTTCTTTGTGTCTTCACTCAATAAGTCAGCCAATAACACCTGATTGGATTGGTCGAACATGGCCACTATAAACATAAAATTATCTTCAATGTTTTCCAACTCTTTAATACTTCCAATCTTCTCTTTTTTGTAATTATAGTCACCTATGCTAGACCATAGAATTATGGCCGCATCTCTAACTTCATTGAATTGCTCGATTGACGGTGGAGTGTAATACAACTCAACTGTGGCTGTTTTCATAGATTGATGTTTATTTTTACGTTATAAAAGGTTATTTAAGGGTGATTGTGAGGCCTAAAATTGCGTTTTAAGGGGTGTTTGGGTGGTTTTTGATAGTTGGGTATTAGCGGTCTTCTTGAAGGTCGAAAATGACCTCTTCATAGCCCTGTGGTTTTTTGCTGTCTATCAAAATGTGGTCTCCAGCCCAAGAGCCGATAATGGTTTGGCTCGCATTCCGTTCCCCCGAAAAATGAAGCATCATCGCTGGACTGCACTGCGAACCAAAATTTTCCATTTATGTCGCCAGAGTAATTGCGTCCGATATGATTTAGAATCTGGAATTATTTTTTTTCCCAGTTCTTGTTAAACTTAATTGTTTAGTAATTTAAATCTCATGTCCGAAATAAACCCGTTAACATTAGCCCACAACACCTCTGAATAATTCATTTCTCCTATCGCTACCCAGTCTTCTTCTTTTAAATCGTCCACGGTTTTTATGGAACGGTCTTTCTTGATGAGATTGATAATGTACTTCTCCTGTTTGTTGGTTATGGCTCTCATATAGATTTTTCTCCTTTCTCGTATTCCTCTACTGAAGGAATGTCATCGTAATCCACATAATCTCCCAGTCCAATGTCCTCAGCCATTAACACCTCATCCTCTGATAACTCGATGTTGTCGATTTTTGGCATACTTTTTTTATATTAGTTAGTTAGTTTGTAAAAGCCTGTCAGAGTGCCAGCAGTGGCCGTGGAAAAAGAATCCCAAACAATCACAGGTAGCTATAACTTCACTCCCTGAAACTTCCCTGATTGTGCAGTATCTTACTCCCTTCTCTTTTCTGCTTTTGTAATGCGTTTTGTCGTGGCTGATTAGATAGTTTTTCATAGTGTTTGGTGGAGTGTTATTTTTCTAATTTGATTTCGTAGTTCAAACACTGGTTGATTTGCCAGTTGTTGGGAGTGAATAATGAATACTCCTTGATTTGTTTTTGCCATCTCTCACATTCCTTAATCTCTGTGAGTCTTATCCCTACAGAGAAGATGTAGAGAAAAAATGCTCCGACCATTAACAAGATGATTACTTTCATGATTGTTGATTTCATAGTTTTTTAGGTTAGTTGATTAGTTTGTAAAAGACACCCACCAATGAGAACCGCTAGCGATTGATTGACCACCATGAAAGGGAGACCACTTTTCTCCACTTGAGACTATTACTGCCTCTGGGAAAAGTGCCTTAACCTTTTTTATTAAACCTTCAACTGTTTTTCCATGAGTGTAGAAGAAACCCTCTCTGATAGTGATTACTCCATCTTTCCTACTAATTGAATCAACCCCTAAGCTCTCTTTGATGTCTCCAAGCTTTTTGATTGCTTTCATAGATTTGTTGGTTAGTTAGTTTGTAAATGTTGTTTATATGTATATTAGTATTATAGCATGGTTTTTAAAGGTTGTAAAGGGGTTTTAGGGGTTTTGACTATTGTCTGTTTTTGTGTAAATTTAGTAATTTAACAAAGGGGTGTGGATAAGTTCGTTTGGGGGTTATGGTTAAAAAAAGACAACCATGGTTAATGAGTTGCCTTTTTATGACTGTCCCAGAACTTACTTGATTGTTCGCCCATCCTTTTACTAAATCCTTTGTCTTTAGAATACTTCTTCTTCATTTTCTTGGAATACTTCTTCTTGTAACCTGGCCTGTCCCAGACTTTCTTGGCCGCTTTGGATATTGTCTTTCTGAATTTCTCAGTACTCTGGACATTTACAGCTATACTTGCAAGTCTTATCCTCTCTTGCTCTGAAACTATCCTTGTCTTTCTTCCATCATCTCCTTTCTTAAAAGCAAAATCAGATACTAGATATTTAGACGCATTATAAATCTTATTATAATGCCTTCTTAATTTTTTGATGTATAGAGCCTCTAGTGGCTGCGTAATGCAGAAACCCCATTTTTCTTTATATTCAGTTATCGTCAATCCGTGCAGTTTCAAGTGAGCGTGGACTAACTTCTTGAACTTAACTCCACACTCTTCGCATAATATGGAATATTCGGTTATCACAGGGATTCCGTAAGGCATATTACTTTATACATTCTTTAGACATGAAATCAGTCAGAAAATTTACATTCGTAATTAGACCGTCAACATTATTAACCGTTCCAAAAATAAGCTCATCCTGCTGTCTGTTGTCGCTAAAGTTTATTGCCTCAAGAATTCCCAACAGCAAGACGCAGAATGACAGAACGATAACTGAATAAACTAGATAATTTCTCATATTTATTTTCTTTTACTATAGCCTTTCGTGGCGTTTAAAATGAATTCTAACTCTTCCTCTGTATAGCCCAAAGTACTTCCCTCTCGCTCAATGATAAGAGATTTATATGGAGAATAAGCAACTTGCCAAGAATCTCCTATTACTTTTTTATTAGTCCTAGCCTTTGAGATATCAGCATTACTTATAAGACTCCAGTCAATATCTTCAACTTTTATCTTATAGCGGAATTCGCTGATAGGCTCTTTCCTTGGCAAGATATTATTGTAATACAACTCTGCCCATCTCTTATAAGTATCTTCCAAATCAAACTCTATGTCCAAACATTTGAATTTTAATCCGTTTCTTTCAAGAATGAATTCTAGCAACTCACCAGTACCTCGATTGATATAAACCAATCGTCCAATATCCGACCCTATAAAATCCATGTAACAACCAAGCTGTTTGAGATATGACGTTCTGGCTTTTCCTTCTTTCAATTCTTTTGCCTGATAGTCTCCATAAAAACTTTTTACCTCAACTGGGGTTCTTCCGTCTTTTAATACTGCATCCATGTATCCCGTAATCTTTACTCCTAATCGTTTCATATCAACCCTTACCTGCGGTTCTTTCGGATTGAATTCTATCAGGTCCAAGTCATTCAGCGTATCAACTAATGACATCTCTACCATCTTGCCAGTTGACATTATCATCATGCCTTCAGCACTTGAAGGATTAGTTGGCGGAGTTCCAATCCATTTATGATAAAGGTCAAATAATGGTGCTTCACACTCGCTGCACCAGAAACTGTCTTTTACTCTGGCACTTCCGTCATCTCTCTTGCGTTCTTCTTCCGCCTTACGGTTTAAATGCTCTTGAATCTTGTCGATTAGCATGAACATAAATTTTGTTCTTTTAAAGGTCTTTAAAATCTTTGTATTTTATCTTAGTGATTATTCTGTCTCCACGCCTAGTCCTTAACTCAACTTCTGGCCTAACCACCAACCCCTCGGCAATGAAATCTCCAAACGTGGACTTGAATCCGTTTCTAACAAATTCAATGGCTGAATTTAAATTTCCATACCCCACAATGGGAACCACATCAATTAGGAATTTAGTGAATATCTCCTCAACGTCTTTTCTCAATAACCATATATTACCTATCCTAATATCGAAACCTATAAAACTTTTATCTTTACGGTACTTTCCACCTCCACCTTGAATCCCCGCGCCGTATCCCTCGCCGTAAAAAGTAACATCGGTAAGCCCTTCTTCATTGGGCAAAAATGTATCCTTGAATAATTGCAGTTTTGAATCAAACAATTCATGCAACTTCTCAACTAAAGCAAATGGAATTTGAGAGTTTACGGTGTGTCCGCCAAACGTAATCTTTTCTCCGTCAAAATGGATTAAAATGCTAGTGCCGTCAATTTTTTCTGTCCATACCCATTTATTATCCTGTAACCATCCGAACTCTGGAGTAGCCCATTCTCCAATCAATATCTTTCCGCCATTAACAGACTCTCTTTTGAACATTGAATTTATTTTATGGTAATAGTGCATATCAGTTTCCTATGTACTTTATATTATTAAGACTTATTCCAGGAGGAAACAAATCAAGATTGAAATATCCCCAAAAAGTAGGCACGCCAAGCAACCACGCCCAGACAATAAAGATAAAGACAACCGCACTTACACAACATCCACCACAGCTTCCAGAGTAGGTTTTGTTTTCATCACTCATAATGTTGGATATTTATTTAATCTTGTCTCTCCGACCAATTCAACAATCTCATCAAACGTAAAATCACACTCATCACTTTCCCAGTCAGCGATAAAATACAATCTATCACTCTCATTGATATAGCCGAATAATATCGGGTCTTTCATTTTAGCCTTCTCCTCTGGAGTAATCTTCTGAGCCTTAGAAACCTTATCTTCAAGAGCATCATTGTAATAATGATAAACAACGAAACCATCAAACACGTCAACGAGTTTGTTTTTAATCTTTATAACATCATCGGGAACTATCTTGGTATAATCCTCAAGCTTGGTATCGGCAATCTTTCCGTCTTTCAACTTATTCTTTACTTTCATAACGTCATCACGTTCAACATAAAGCTTTATACCCTTGGCATAAATAACGCTTTCTTTTGTCTGCAATACCACTTCATTAAGAAACTTTTTAGCCAGTGTGTCCTGTCCGTTACTAACCGCAACGCTAAAGGCTTTCTCTAATTTATCAAGTCTTCTTTTTAGAACAGTGCCTTCAAGAATGCCAAATTTCTTCTTTATAAAATTGAAAGCAAGAGTAGGCTCAATTCCATTTTCAACCGTGGACTTGAACCCAACAGATTTACTATTATACTCGGAAACTCCAACTCTGCTAAAACCTGCAGTACTTGTTCCGTCATCAATGTAATAATAACTTGGCATATTATTGTTTTATTTTATCGTACATTTTTTGAAGAACCTCAAGGGACGTATTTCCCTTAAACAAACGTCCGTAGACAATACCTTTCTTTCTGCAATTAGCAGTCCAAGAGCCATCGCTATGCAATACTAATCGCCTAAACGTATTTCCTAAAGCTGCTAAAGCTTCATCCGTGTTTTGGAATATCATATTCTTCTTCATTTGCGGAATATCCGTCTTTTGAACCAACGTTAATACCGTCTAACAGGCACTTGTAACGCTCTTCTTTTAATTCATCTTTGAGATGTTTGATGAAGTCCATACTCTTTTTTATTTTAAATGTTTTAATGTTTGTATTATAGCATGGTTTTTTAATATTGTAAAGGGGTTTTGGGGGTTTTGATGTGGATAAGTTCAAACACCTGGGCAGGAATCGAACCTGCAATCATGGGTTTGCAACCCATAGCCTTACCATTTGGCTACCAAGTGATACCTGCTCCTCGTGGAGCAGATACGTGGGTTAAGCTGCCACTGAAAAAAGGACAAGTAACATAATCGCCATTAAGAAACCAGACAGAATACCAAGAGTAAGAGCGGCAAGTGAATACGGTTGCTCTTTCTTAATTCCGATAGCACCGAATACGATTGCAAGGATTGTCATTGGGAGACAAAAAAATGACATCCAGAAAAACACTACCGATAAGATACCCAACACTAAGCCAGCAGTACATGGCTTGACCTCTTTAGACGTTTCATTGTTCATAATTTTAAATTAGTTATAAATATATAAATCAGTCATAAATCTCTGGTGGATTTACGACTTTGGTTGTATTACCGCCCTGTCCTAGGGGGAATGGTTCTTGTTTTAGAATGGGCCTAGAAGCCTCAAAATTGGCCTGTGTGCGTTCCGTGACCCTATACGCGATATTTGAGTTGTGGGAACCAATCAGAGCCTTTAGAAGTCCTTTTTGAGCCAATGCTCGCAATTTTCTTTCAACGGCACTTTGCTTGTGGGGCCTCCCAAGACTATAAAGCTCATCCATGCTTAACTGTTTGGATTTTTTAAGACTATCGTACAGTAATGTTTCTAAACTCATAAATCTATCCTTTCACGACACCCATTGGGCTTAATTTTACTAAAATATCCACTAAATCAGATTGATTGTTCATTACTTCTTCTACGTTCTTATAAGAACCGCTTGCCTCATCAAGGTCTTTCTTGCCTCTGATTGCATGCAAAATACCTTGGTCGTCAAGTTTCTTTATCTCATCTTCAAGGTTAAGAGTGGCCATGGCTTTGGTTCTGCTCATAAGCCTTCCTGCACCATGTGAACATGAATTAAATGATTCTTTACTTCCCTTGCCCTTAACGATGAACGAACTTGAACCTTGTGAGCCAGGGATTATTCCTATTGTTCCGTCTTGCGCTAACGTTGCTCCTTTTCTGTGAACCCATAAATTTTGTCCGTAATGATTTTCTTGCTTGGCATAATTGTGAGCTATATTGATTGGCGGTTCCCAACCCTTAGCAGCCAATTCTGTATGCTTGCAGAAAATATCAATTATCCTGCTCATCATTAACTGTCTATTAGCCAACGCAAACTCAACGCAATAATTCATCTCGGAAATATAATTCTGTCCTTCTTGACTGTCAACAGGCAAAAACGCTAACTGCCATTCATTAGGTACTGAGGAGTGATATTTTTCGTTTAACTCAATAGCGACTTTGTTATAATAATCAGCAACTTGCTTTCCTAAGTTTCTCGAACCCGAATGAATCATTATCCAGATATGCCCATCATCTCCTTTTTGGATTTCGATAAAATGATTACCTCCACCAAGTGTTCCAATCTGCCTTAGGGCTGACATGTACTCTCTTCCTGTTATTTCGCCACCTGCTCCTAACCCATAATTCGGCATGAGGGTAATGTCTTGGTCTGTTTTGTGGTGTTCGAATCCTACAGGAATCGTTTGTCTTATATTACCAAGAATCTTTTTTAATGTTTCTCTGTCCAATTCAGTAAGAGATGTTTTAACCGCAATCATTCCACAGTTTCCAGTAACAAATATCTTGTTATTCCTTCTAGCAACAAAATATCCAGTTTCAACAACAAAACAATACTTGTTACCGTTTGGTATCTTTATTTTTTGGGGACGACTGAATCCAACATATTCGTTTCTCGTTTGATACACGCTATATGAATCATTCCAATTTTCATTTTTATAACTTTGAAGATGTATGCCAGCCCTAACTCCATTCACGGCACATATATACTGAACAACATCGGCGTTTACTTTCTTTGTTGTGGAATACATTTTATGATTTCTTTTTTTATCAATGGTTCCATCCCAATACAAATACTCGTCAAAAACAACTTTTGCCTGATGCTGATTACATAGATATAAAGCAGTTAATTCTTTCTTACACTCCCAATCTAACTTAAAGATTATTGACTTTGTCTTATCACTGTGGTCATATTCTTTAAAACTAACTTTTGCTTTATTCAACAAAACCTTACAACGATTTATTTTTCTACTCTTTTTAAAATGCATCTCTACATTTGTATATACACTAGACTGTTTTCTAATATGACCATCAGCAGAAACCATTACCATAATAGCTATCTGCTCATCTGTTAATTTTATTCCCTTTTCATTTGTTGCGAACGTCGTTCTTACTGAATAATAATCTTGTTTTTTTAATTTTGATAATTTTTCCCTAAAGTCCTTACAAAAATAAGTATTGTTTGTTCTATCTTTTCCATACCCTTCATAAACCAACATTCTATGCTCGTCACTCAAAACCTGGTCTAATCCATATTTGCTTTTGTATTCCGTAAAATCTTCACAAGGTTTTACAATATACAACAATGGCTTGCTAAAAAAGGAAGTTTGCTTGTAATTATCATAAATTAAGACATCATCAATGTTGTTATATTTATCTATAGTAATCCATCCACTTTTAGTTAAAATCTCAGTATCCCTATCTACAGCTCCAATATCTACCCCACAAACATTGGGAATTATTACAGCTTTAGTTGCAACGACTGAACCGATTGGGCAACCGAAACCAACATGTCCGTCAGGACACAAGACAACGTGTCCGAAAGAAAAAGGCAACCTTGCCAAATTCTCGCACTGTTCAACCATAGCAACGTCAGAATAATAATCTTTTTCTGGTATCCAACTTTTGACTGGAACATTGAATCCATCTTTTTTATAGGTAAACATAAGCTATTTACTGTTATTCTTTACATACTCTTCTTCTATTTCCATGTGACGGTTAAAACACACCAAAACACATTTCTTTAATTCTTTTTTTATTTTCCGAAAAGAATTATTAACTATCATAACTGAAATCGCCTTTTCTTTATCTTTCCTGTTTTTGTGGTGGAAGGTTAAAGCTCTTATGCTTTTATCATATCCACACATACAACATTTTCCGCCAAGATAATCAACGCATCTCTGTTTCACAATCCTTTGATTGTCTCTTTTCTTTTTTAATATATACGGCCAACGCTTCACCCTTCTTTTTCTAATCAACTTATTATGGCATTCCTTACATCTTGCTCTATATTGAGGTGTTCCATTTGCATTAAACTCACTCATCCAATCGCACTTTTTTATTTCTCCACAATCCTTACAAACTCTTTCTACGTGGTGAGAAAACGAACTTTGGTCTATTGTCTTCTTTAAAAACTTTCTTTTCTCTTTTCTGTTTTTTAATGCTTGTAGGGAATTTTTCATACATTATATTCGCACACAATGCTCATGCGTGACAATCCGGCATGATTGAGATGTGTTTAACTGCAAAAGGAAGCTGTGCCAAATGGTCAATCTGCTCCATTGCACTGTCTTCAATCTCAGGACACCAACTAAAGACTGGAATTTTATAATTTTCTTTATTTATTACATTCATATTATTTATATTGCGTAAAACAACTTTTCTCTTTTGCGTCTTTGCGGCTTTGCGCCTCATCCCATCTCCAATTCTCACCAAAATACGTTCCGTCTTTTTTCTCTTCCATGTTATTCTCAACATAATTCCAATATGCACTGTCAGCACCTGCAAGGCAATCATCCAAAAGCTCTGCATTCCGCCTGTCCTCTTTTATTCTTCTACTATCCAGCTCTTCCTTGGACAACAATTCTCTTTGCTGCTGTCTTTCAATGGACTTCTGTTTTAATACTTGAACCGACACAATAGACGTACCGAGAACAACACCAACAATCAAGATTGCGATTGGCACATACAGTTTTTCTTTATTCATAAGATTTTCTCTATTTATTACGTTCGTCTTTTTTTAACTTTTTTTGTCTTTTTAGGCTCTACAATCTTAACAGGTTCTCGCTGGTCTCTGGGAATGAATGACTCATCAACTTCTAAAACATTGCTGTCTGGCTTGGCTCTCAAAAAGCCCATCCCGATTAGATAGGCCAAGAACTTAACAATCTTTCTCGCTCGACCTTCGGGGGTCTTACGCTTATCGGTTCTATTCTCAACGCCTAGAGCTATCACGTCCTGAGCATTGAATATCTTATGCTTGAACATGAACTCCAGCATCATAGGCTTGGTTACGATATCAAATCGAGTTATGTACTTCTCTCTGTCCATAGGGTTTTGTTTCTTTTAATTTTAGAGCCATCATCGCTTCTCTTATTTTTATAAGATTAGACTCAGCCTCAATAAACTTTTTCTCATTATTGTTCCTGCCTGCACTCTCGTAAACGGCAGTCCAGAATCCTTCGAACATTTGCAATGTCTTCAAGTTCATTTTTGCAATATCCGCGGTTTTGAATTTGTCATCTTGGAATAATCGTTCCATATTTTTTATCTTCCAAGTAAATACCCGCTAAATTTATCTCTCTGGGTATCTGCTTTATTGTAAGGTTCTTGTCATACATATTGCATTGGGACTGGGCTGCGTATTTATTTAAATCTCTCCTGGCCTTGCAATGGCCTCCGATTACCCAGCACCAAGCGCAATGGCTGTCCGTAAAAATGGTATCGTTTTGATGAGCAAGCTCGGTGGCTCTCATAATGGCTATCAACTCTGCTTCATTGTTCGTAAAATTAGGCTTTAAGCACTTTCCTTCCCATAAGACGTTCTTTCTTTCGTCCATTACGACATATCCTCCGCCTACTTTGCTAGGATTAGCTCCTATAGTATATCCGTCAACATATAAGTGCATAATTTATTTTTTTTCTTTATATATTTTCTCAATATGGAATTTAACTATCTCTTCCAATCGCCCTGCTATACTTTTCTTTCCTTTGGTCTTTACTAGAAAAGCATAATCTTTCAAACTAACTCTTACTCTTTTTTTAAATATACTTGTTGCATTACTTTCAAGTTTTGTTTTCTCTATTAACATATTTTTCTATTATCAAATTACAAACTATTTTTGCCATTGATATTTTTTGCCTTTTCTTTTCGACTAACAATGTTTCAAAAACCTCATCAGTTACATACACCTTTTTCTTTAAAATCAATCGTTCTTCTTTGGAATGTAACTGCATACATATTAGACAATATATTGTTTGTTTATGGAATGGCTATATATAGCTATATTACCCCCACTCCCCATACAACCATTACCGAGTTAAAATTTTATTTATAATTACTCTTTTTAAATAGATATTTATATCAATTTATATAAGAGAAATTAGCGATTTGATTTAAAAGGACTTTTGTGGTGAAACTCGTATAAAGGCAGGCTATTTAGAGCGGTTCCTGCACGCCCAAGGATTAGCTTGACATAAGCCTTTTTAAGTCCGCTTATAGAGTAGCTAGCAACTCTGGGGGAAGACTATAGTTACCTATATCCTGCTCGGAATCGGGAGGGACAGTTTGGGTCGTAGCGTTAGCGTGTGACCGTTATATCTCTTTTATTCCGAACAGGATATAAATAACAAAAAATCTCAGCTAAGATGTGTGTCAAATGTACCCGTGTTGGTACTGCCGTTTTAAAGGCAAGACACATCTTAAATGAGATTAACACACGAAACGATTTGACATCGCTTATATTGTTTAGGCACTAGAAAGTTATTTTCTGTAAGGTTAGCTTATTTTTTGCCTAATTAAATTGTAGCAGATTGAATAGATTTGTAAAGGGGTTGTTTAAGTCATTTTTGGAAATTGTGTGGATAAGTGGTAATTTGCTTTAATTTTAGTATGATTTGCTCTGCCTCGATATATAGCTTTTCAAGATTAAAATCCAACCACAATTTATCGTAACTGATTCCACCTCTCAGTAACTTATCGCGCCTCTGGTTTATCGCCTCAACTTTAACGTCGAGGAGAACCATTTGATATTCGTAACTCATTTTAGGAGATGTTTTATTTTCTTGAACTTTATCGTCTCGCTTACTGAATGATTAAGCTTGCGGCCTAACTTTTTGCATTTCTTGGCAAGCTCGATTATGGCATCCTCGAATGTAGGACATGAAACGTCTAGTCTGTAATCGTGAGAAAAGCAACTATACTTCTCGTTCCAACTGCCCGTGTTCAATTCAACGTAAACATTGGTTCCTTTTGGGGTCGTCTCACTGCTGACCATTATATCGAAATTGCCGAATCCGAAAAGTCCAGCTATCTCGGGCGGATTAAAGTATTTAAGACTTTCAAGATATCGCCATGCTTTTAGGAATTTATCTTTTTTTAATTTGTTTGTCATAAGCTTTCATGCGTTTGCCTTTTAGGCAAGTGCAGTATTTAATTCTTATTCCCACTTTTTGGACTCGGTATTTTTTATCGCCGTAAAAATCAGGCATGGCATAACTGTCAGCTTAATAAACGCTGGCGAAACTTTTATCATAACAGTTTTTACACTTGACAGTTTTCATACAAGTCTATTTTTAATTATCTTTTTATTTCTTTTGTTTATTTCTTCTTCTAGTAAAGCTATCTCATCTTTACAAGCTTTGCATATCATAAGGTCGCCTTCTTTGTATTGCGTTGTAATGTTTCCATCGGGCAACTCAACCATAACTTTATGGCAATATTGATGATACCGCCTAATCCACTTGAGAAGCTTTTCCCCCAATTCTTTATCTGATATTGTCATAATCATTTCCCTTGATTAACTCGATTCTCTTTGGTTGTGAATTTATCGCTTTTGTCAAACTCACGACAAACTTCTTCGATATCATCAAACATACATTCGCTCCAATCAGTCCCCTTGTCTCTGATTATGGCAATGTTTTCTGCAAGTTCTCGCAATATACACGCCAATTGTTGGCCTTTTTTCATATTTTTTATTTCCCTTGATTAACGCGGTTTTCTTTTGTAATGAATTTTTCACAGCAATCTTGGCAGACATCCAGATGGCTTGACACGGCAAAATCGCACATATCAAGTCCCGGTTTTTCGTGCATTAGCCGGTAAATGTAATAGTTTAGCTTCTTCATCTCCACCCCGCAAATATCGCAAAATGTTTTTTCCATATTATTTTTTACTTGTAAGACTCTGGCTTAAACATCTCCTGCAACTTGCGCTTGTACTCGGCAATGAGTTCTTCGTTGTTCTCGGGTGGAAAGACGTTGCCGATGGAGAGGAGATAATTGTCGCTTTTGCCATTTATCCAAATCGTAGAAGCGTGTTCTCCAGCGAGGTCAAGAAAAATATATTCTCTGTTCTTCTCAGGTTTCCACGGCTCTTCGACGGGTTTAAAATTAACTTTCAGCAATTCTTCTTCTGTGTATATCTCGGATACTGCTGTTTCAAAATCATCTTCCTCGCTAATAAAGAACACTTCACCGCACTGGCCGAGTATCTTGCGCTTACCTGCAGCGTTCTTGATTATCATTCCCGCTTTGAATTTTGACATATTATTCTCCTATTAAATTTAGTATCTTAGTTAAAAACTCTTTGCGCCGGGCGTAGAACTTCAATACGTCTTGCGCCGCGGAACTGGTCTTGATGGCCTTATCCATCTCGTCATTGCAGACTTGGATTTCTTTGTCTAAAAACTCTTGCTCTTCGGTCATACTATTCTCCTATTAAATTTAGTGCAAGTCAACTGAGGGAGTCGAACCCTCGTCAGCGTTCTCGATAATCATTCCCGCTTTGAATTTACTCATAAGATTTTATTTTAATTTATTTTCCAATTATTATTAGGTCAGGAATACCACTTTTCAATTGAATCAAACAACTCAGTTACCTCGCCATCGTTTATATAACCGATAAGCATATCATCAACTTCCTGATGGTCTCTGTCTGAATCAACGCCATTTCTTAGACGTATCACCTCCAAGTGTTTTTTTAATTCTGAAAGTGTCATAGGATTTTTTATTATTGAATTTTTCGACATGTTATAATTACAAATCTTTGTCTAATTGGGATATCGCTTTCAATCTCACTAATTTCTCCATAATTGACACCCTCTGTTTCATTAACTATTCTTTCGAGTTCATCCATAACAAATTGATGGCGTTCGTTTGAAATTTCTCCATTAAAGGTTGGCTTGTTAGAAAGTAACATTGCCTCATCTGGAATTTGAATTTCCGCGCTTCTAAATCCAGTTTCTCCACTTTGTGAAACTCTATCAAAAAATTCAATTTTCAATTTAATCATATTTTTTTATTCAATGTGGTGGTGCAAGGAATTGTTTGGACATTGTTGTTTGTTGGTAGGAGCCAGTTCTGTAGAGTAAAGTTATTTTGCAGGCTGTTGAGGAATCGAGTTAATTTCCTCTCCCCCGGCCTCCAAGTTTGCGGCATGAAGGTGGGCTAGTCAAGTATAATGAGCATTACGACACCAACAGACAAAGAACCCACTAGAGCGATCGGGATTATTAACCAAAGCGGTACGTTATACGCAAGCATGCTGCCAGTGGTTACTGCCGAGAACGCGGCACAAACCAGTGAGGGGATATGTGTTTTAAGTTTCATAAATTTAATCAGGCGGTTTTGGCCTGCTCCGCCAACAGGTCTGGATTTTAACCGTTACCGGAATCGTAACCGTCACCGGAACCGTCACCGTCACCGGAACCGTCACCGTCACCGTCACCGTAACCGTAACCGGAACCGTCACCGTAACCGTCACCGTAACCGTCATCGTCCCCGTAACCGTAACCGTCACCGGAACCGTCACCGTAACCGTCACCGTAACCGGAACCGGAACCGGTTCCGGCACCGTAACCGTAACCGGAACCGTCACCGTCACCGTCACCGTAACCGTAACCGTCACCGGAACCGGAACCGGAACCGTCATTTATTCTTTCCATATTTTTACGGCGTTAATTGAGTCTTGAGCTTTTTTTGTTACATCCAAAATTTCAATAATCTGCGTCAATTCGATTGCGTCCACTTCGCACGGAAATTTACATTCTGTCGGTTTCGAAGTTCCTTCCATTGCCAATTGAGACAGACTGGCCGCTCCAGCCCAATACCACAATCTGCGAGCCTTCAGTAAAACTCCTTCTAGGCCGTTCCTACTCTTTAAATATCCAGCAAAAACGCCTGCCGAATAAGTTCTTGCTATTACATATTTCAAACCTTCAAACTTCTCCGCAACTGAACTCTTGGGAACATACTCAATTCCATTGACTGTTAGTTCTTCATTCATACTTTTTTATATTATTTAGTTATTTCAAAAGCATTCTTTCGTTATATTGTTCTTGCGTTAATTCTGCATAGCTAACGCTTTTTAGGCCTGCCATTAGTTCTCCCGATTCCATTTTGCTGATTTCTTCTAAGACTTTTTTGTTTTCTTCTATCTTTTCTTCTGATTCTTTTATTTCTTGAATTTTTTTCTTTTTTGCCTTACCCAATTCAAGATTAAATTCTTCTTGTGTGGCGGGGAAAATAGTAAAGTCTTTTTCTCCTCTAATAATTTTATAATCCACTTCCAAGGAGTTCCATGAATATCTGTATTCTACTGCCTCAATTACCGTTTTTTCTCCGTCATTATGGACTTTTTTGACAATTCCGTAATAAACCCTATCATCATAAGATTCGTCAAATCTTTTATACAGATCGCCAGCAGAGATAGATGTTATTCGCACTACATTCGCACTTGCTTGAATTGCTTGTTTTGTTTGCATACTGTTTTATGTTAGTTAGTTAAGTTCTTACTCCTCAATAATAATACCTAAGGTTTTTAACAACTCCGCTTTTTGCGCAATTTTAATTTTGGCTCTGCACAGGTCGGCTCTGCACAGGTTGGCTCCGCTTTGATTGTGATTTTCATATGTTTAGTACAGTTAAAGTTTTTTTAGCCCCTGATATGACAGGGGCGTGTGAGGATTAAATAACGTCAAGCGTCCAGTACCCGGCGCACTCGCCATAGAGCAAGTCCAGTCGGGCTTGCATTGTGAGCAACAGCCACGCCTGCCACGATAACTTGATAGCCATGTTACGCCTCCTTTTCTTTCAAGAGTTCATCAACCACTTCCGTCTTAAACTCATCACCGTGCTTTTTCAGTAACCAGCCAAGAAAGACGCTTTGACCGTCAGTTGTTAGTATCCCATCTCCATTGGTTATCTCCGCTTTGCGGAAAGATTTTTCAGGCTCTTTTAAAAACACTTGCACGAACTTTTCTTTGAGATTCATAAAGTTGATATTAGAGTTAATTAGTTCTAAAACACCATTCTTGCTACTTGCACTAACTTCACCACTAGAATTAATTTCACATATCCAACATTTTTTAGACCCGTGTTCTTTGCATTGAAGGCCATTGAAATTCCACTCATTTGATTCAAGGTACAAACAATCATCATGAATGCACCCAGCCACACCCTCTTTGCCATTATCACTATCTCCGGGAATATTAAGTCTCACTTTGTCGCCTACTTTAAATTCATTTAGTTTTGGCATATTATTGAAAATAATTCTCCACCTCACGCCTCATGTCTTCGTATTCGCCCTTGCCTGCAATGACCAGTAAGTCGTATCTTATTCTCTGGGCGAAAAATCTTAAAGCGTGTTCCAGAACGTATTCTTCTTGCGGACTAAGCGCGGTTTCTTCTTTTGTTATTTTGATTGTTTCTGAAATTAAATCGTTGGTCATATTATTATACCGCCCCACCCCGTCTCCGCACCGGTGGACTGATTGTGCAGTCGCATAAAAGTTGCGAAAACGGGAAAGGGGCAGTTAAAACTTCGTTTAGAAGGGAATTCCTGCCACCGTGACCGATTCCTCAGGTAACGGCTCTTCCGTTCGTCCTGGGGCATTGTAGGGGCTCACAGGGGCATTGTGGCTGGCTTCACCAAACGGGTCGCCTCCCACAAACAGCTGTTCCAAGTCAACGTTCATGCTGTCTCTCGCTTCCGCCACTACAGTGTCAAGCGGTTTCGGGGGTTTCGGAATGACGTGGTACTTTGTTTCCATTTTCTCGCCCTCACGTGTTATCTCGATGTCATAACCTTTCGGGTCGCCCCAATCCTCGCTCTTGTAGAGTTCTAGAATGGCCTGCTGAATGGTCTTCTGCGTTATCTCCATGACTTTGACGGATTGCGCGGCATAATCCCACACTGCGAACGCCCAGAAATGTTTTGACGGACGCTCGGGGTCAATTGCAGGTTGCCATTCTCGAGTACGGATAGGCTTTCGCTTGCCGTCTTTTTCCTGCCAGTCCACCCAGCCTTGAATAGAGTTCGACAGGATTCGGAACTTAGTCTTGCCCTGCTCAATCTTCAAATACTTGCTCTCGGTCGCGGGTGGCTCATAAGTACTTGGGAGGAATGTGTTTTCCATATTATTTTTTGTGCCGTGCGCCTAATTGGCGACTATTGGCTTAATTATTGGTTTTATTCTTGATGTAACAATTCTTGCAGTACGCTCCATACTTGCCCAATATAGCAGGCTCGCCACACACAGGACACTTGTCACCTAGTGCTATCGGCATGTACTTTTGAACTATCTCGCATGCAGGGCAGTAGAAGAACGCCCGATAGCCTTTGCCGTTAAGCACTCCTCCGTTGTGGAATACCTTTTCCGTTCCGCAATGTTGGCATAGTATTTTTTGGTCATCCATATGGTTATTCGTTATCAGGCATGCAATTCTCACAAACAAATTCTCCTTCGTCGTTCCCGTAACAGACAGTTCCTGCTGGCAGGTGGCGGCCGCACACCTCGCACTCGGCGTAATTGCTATTGGACTGCGACCGTTGCCAATCGCTATGGGTGGACATATTATTTATCCGCTCCTTCCTCGTAAAGCACATCGGAAGCGTTATCGTCATCGTACCTGTCCCACTCTTGCTTCGTGCCGATGTACTCCTGCTCACCCTCGGAATTCTTCCCGCAAGGAACTAATCCGCACCGTCTCGCTACGCCATCTCGTATTGCCAGGTCTTCAAGCTCCGCCAGCTCGTTCTTCCAATCGCCGCCAAACAACGAGCTTGGACTGTCGCCAACTAAGGCGATGTACTCTTTCTTTGTCATATTGTTACTGTCCTTAGGGCAACGGGAGAGGAGGCTAATCAACTAACCGCCGACTCCCCTGCCACCCAAAGGATTGATTATTGATATTGCTTAATCTCTTAATCCGCCAGACATGTGGAGCGCACCCTGCTAGGAGTTATTCCACATATCTGGCTCATTCAGAGATTAAGCTTACCGCTCTTTCCTGTCTTCCGCCTGCTATCATTGCGGTGTGGCGGTTGCGATAGGAGTAGAGCAGTGATTTTTTTAAAGGTTGCACCACATCATGTCCACGTCCTTATTCTCCAGCTTCACCAGCTCCTGTACGCTCCGCCCGGTCTTCAAGCTGATTGCGTATATTCGGTTCTTGCGCCGTCTTGCCGTTACTGACTTCTGGGCAAGCCGTATCATGTCTTTTTGCGTCATCATATAAATTGGTTATCTCCTACAACCAGTATAGCACGTTCAACGGATATTGCAAGAGGTTTTTGTGGATAAGTCTGTTTTAAGACTAAAGTTACAAGTTTAATAGTTCCTCGCACTTAGCTTTCAACGCTTTCAAAAAGTTCAGGCGTTCGGGCGTTTTTGTTTCGTCTATCTGATTGATTATCTTATCCAGAGCATTGCTCAATGACTTCTCTTCGGGTGTTATTGGTCTCATATTTTTTCGTAGCCGTTAATGGCAGGAATCCACGCGCCGTCCGCCCACTTATCGAACACAGTTCGGGCTGTACAGCCTTGTCGCAGTTCCACCCACATCGCGGAAAGTTCCATGAACAGTTGCTCGGATATTTTACCGGCCTGCAATCCTTGCTCTTCGAACCGCTTGCGGAACTCGACCGTGTCGAGAGTTTTTATTTTTTCTATCGCTTCGATTGTGATTTTCATAGATTAAAATTTTATATTATTTAGAAGTTCTCCGATTATTATATCCTCTGATTTTGTAGAAGTTCCAAATTTCCAAGCATACTTTTCGTCTTCATAATCTCCTTTGTCGGCGTTCCATATCGCTTTATATGTCCCTTCTCCGTTTGGATTGCGAACTTTGGGAATCATAAAGTGAGTAATAAATTTCTTTTCAATTATTCTGTCGCCCAACTGCTCCGTTGCGTTTGCTTTGTCCGAGGAACGTTCACGCCATAAGTTGATAACATAGTTTGCATTTTGCGGAATTGCCACGGAGTCTTTGAAGCTATCAATACCCGGCTTTTTCCCCTCCAACTTTTTGTAATGTACAATCAATATCATCGAAGCCCCGGTTTTATTAAGCAATGTTTTTAACCTAACCATTATTTTTTCCACATAATCCGCTTTGCTGTCTTCTTTGGACGACATATCAAAGTAATGCAAATGGTCAACCAGAAATAATTTTATCCCTTTGCTTATCTGGTCGTAAACCAAAGTTTCCAGTAAGTCTATACTCATCATCTCGTTTACTTTGGCGAAAAATATATTGTCGTTTTTCAAGCTGGCTCTAGCTTCCTCCAAATACCTGGGATATTGAATATCTCGTATCTCGTTCAATCTAAAATCGTTCCACCAGTATCCCTTAGAGCCTGCTTCGTAATTCTTTTTTATTTTATTCACTTCGTAAAATAAAGCCTTAATGCCGTAATCGGGCAATCTATCTTCCAGAGCATAAATCCCGCATTTAACCTTTTTGCTGGCTTTGTAAATGATGTTAGTGGCCAATGCTGTTTTACCCGTCCCCGATTCTCCACCTAGCACTACCAGTTCTGACGGGAAAATTCCAACCAGTTTATCATCAAGCCAACTGTATCCGAACGAGATAACTTGATTCGCGTTCGTTGCAACAAGCTCTTTATAACCCATTTCTACAATATCACTCATTGTTACGAACTCCACTCCGTCTTTTTTTATTGCTGAAATAGTTTTCGTTTCTTGCTGTACCAGTTTCTGATAATTCAAACCATATTCTCGACAAATCCATTTATACGCATCGCTATAAGTAATATTCAGTATTTCCGCTATTGCCGTAATTCTGTTGCCTTTGAATGGTTCATGCGAAGACGAAGCCAAATAATCGCGATTACCTTGTCTGCCAAGAAATGTTCCTGTTGTTTTTCCTATTGGGTCAATGAGATGTCCACTAACGTCAAATGTTACAGGACGACCAATTGAAGAAAAAGCACGCATAACCATTTCCTTGAAATCCAATCGTTCAATCTCCCTAAATACAGGATTGTCTCCTGTATGCTCCGGGATTCCCGGTAAAACTTTCAATTCCTTGAACGGAAAAATTATCTCGAGGCCGGCTAAATTATATTTTTTAACGGATTGATAAATCACTTCGCAAGCGTACGGCTCCTCTTTCATGTGGTCATAACCTGGTACTCTTAAAATCCTAGAAATGTCATAGACGTTGTCCGCCTTACAACCGTGCTGTTTACTCCACGCCACAAGCCCTTTTAATACTCGCACATATCTTTCTTTGTTTTCTGTAGTAGGTTCTCCGGCTACTAGTTCCCATAATGGCTGTAATCCGTTAGACGTATCAATTACCATTGTCGGCTCGCACTTGGCTATAATTTCCTTGAGTAGTGCCTGCTTTTTAGCTTGGCGTTCTTCTCGAGTTTGGCCGTCTCCGGCTTTACCAATATCAAGGTCGCCGTAAACATAGCGTAACCTAGTGCAATTCTCAGTCTTGCGATCGCCCGCAAATTCGTTGACGGAAAAGTACACACCCCAACCTTGAGCATTAAGCGTTTTAAATTCTTGTTCGTTTTTGTTTAGATAAGTTTTTGCGCCCGGAACTTTCTTGGTGTCATCTAGCAAGCAGTAGATGGTTCCCATAGATTTTTACTTGTTTACAAATTTTAAATATCCGTTCTTTTGAGTTATAAAGTCAAACATTGAAAACCGGTGATGGCAATAATCGTTAAGAGGATTTCTATTGGCAATTTCTAAAATATACGCACGTACCGCACGCTCCCATTCTTCTTGAGAAGGAACTTGTTTATCCCACATTTTTGCCAGACTTGTTGTTTCTTTCCTGCATTGTGGCAAGAGTTTTTTTATGGCGGTATTGTTTATTGGATTTCCATTTGCGGGGTTCCATGCTTGTCTGGCATTCCAGTATTCAATTCCTAATCCCAAAGAGTATTCATTCTTACATTCTTTACATTCTTTACATTCTTGTATGTGGTTGCTGGCTGGTTGCTGGCTGGTTGTTTGTTGGTTGTTTTGCTGGTTGTTTGCTTGGTAGCTATCCCAGTTTGTTATCTTAATTAAGCTAAATTTGTTAGTTGTTTTGCTGGTTATTCTGCTGGTTGATTTTAGGTATGTAATACAATTTCTGTACTTCTGAGCTGATATGTGGTGTAACTCTTTTAATGCTTCGGTTCTACCCGTTATAAATTCCCCGGGGAGGATTTCGATGTCCTCTCCGTTAAAGGGAAATTTGTGTGGTTCGTGGTTCGCTTTTAAAAGACACCAACTCCAGACATACCAGATATTGGGGTTTTCGAAAACTGAACTGTTCATAGATTTTCGGTACAAACGTACCCAGCCTGTTGACATAACAAAAAATTCTCAGGAGCTTACAATGTATCCACACCTATGACAGGTGCTACCGATTTTACGGTATCATTGCAAGCTCTTGAGAACTTTGTTATCGTCATATTTTGGATATTTACTATTTCATTATACACTCCGCCACAAATCTTGTCTACTAGGAAGTTATCCACACCTGTGTATTGTTGTATAATAATAGATGCTGTATAATGTAATCAGACAAGAGCAATGGCCACGCACAACATACTTGCACTCTTAACGAGAGCAGGAAAGCGAGGTTGGGTGCCGTGTTCCGCTCTATCTACAACTATCGGCCTCGCTTCGTAAAATATGATTGCAACATATTTTCATCAAAACGACTAACTCTTTACGGAGTTTTTTTTGTATATGGACGACTACGACAAAGCCAAGCGCCAAGCTGACGATAAGCTCCCGAGGAGTGTCAATCTTGCTGATTTATTAAGTTCTGAAGACATAAAAAAATTAAAAGAGGCCGGGTATCAAGTGCCCGGGTATTGAACAATATGCCATTAAATCTTAAGAAGCGGTATAGAATGTGGAAGCAGAATACGGCAGATGAGAAAAATTATTATAAGAATTTGATGCGGTATTATCCGGCTATTCCGATGACTAAAGATAATTACAATCAAGTGTCTAAACAAATTAAATCCTCGATAAAAGCCGGAAAGGGTGGAGAGTGGGGTATTCTTAAGCAAGCTCTTCAAGCAAAACACGAACAGTATTTGTCGGATTCAAATTACACGGGATACTTTAAAGACCAACTAAGTAAAATCAAGTAGTATGGAAAAGCTAATGATATTCACCGTAGAAAAGAAGCAGGAACCCAATACGTTCATCATGAATCAGCAAAAGCAAGTAACGGTAGCCATCGGGCAAGATGAACAAAGTGTTATAGGCAAGATTGCGGCGGACAACAACATGAATGTGGATATCGGACACGTGGCTTCCATTCCAATGGAGTTGGTGAATTTAGTCATAGCACAGCATAAAATAAATATAACCAAGTGGACTCCTTCAATTCCTATAACTCCCGAGAAAGAAATCGAAAAGAAAGAAGAGCTTCCACCTTTAAATATTCAATACTCGCCGGAGCGTAGTTTCGTTAATATGATAACAATGGTTTTAGAGGACGATAACTCTAAAGAATTACGCCAGAAGCTTTCTAAGCTCGATATCGCTAATTTAACTAAAATAACAAAAAAACTATGCAACTCAGTCTAAATGCCATTGCAGTATTGAAGCACGTGCTCACTTATGACGGCAAGAAGGAAATTGTTAAAGACAACCAAGGCAAGGAGCAAGAAGTAAGCTCAGCCAGGAAGCTTAATGTTCTGGAGTCTGTTCAGCGGAGATTCTTCTTCAAGAATGTTGAGGCTCCAATCAAAGAAGCCTCAGAGGAAATCGAACAAGCGGTTAAAGTTCACAATACCTTGAGAGATTCTAAAAAGGAAGAATTGGAAAAAAGCGGCAAAAAGAAAGATATTGATAAAGCGCTATCAGAAGATAAGGAGATTCAAGCCAGTCTGAAACTATTAGAGGATTTAAATAAACAACTTAACGCTAAAAAAATAGAGTTTCAACTCGAGCCCAAAACAAAAGAAGTCGTCAATAAGTATTTCCAAGAATACGCTAACGAGGTAGGCTTCGCCGCCGGCGACGACCCAAGTGTTTCGGAACTCGAAGACGCTCTAAAATAAACGTATGGCAAAAGTATCAATAGGTCTCCCGAGAATAAAAAAACCAATGCCGCTCCCTAAAAGCAAGAAAGGTGCTCTTCTACCAACACCAGTATCCAAACCGCCCGCAAAAGGGAATGTTACACTTTATTCCAACAAGGTGCTTCCTAAGACTACTTCCACTAAGAGTTGGTATAAATAACATGTAAATTTAGTGTAAAATTACAATAAAATAAAGGAGTTAATATGGGAAGCATTGTGGGAAGGAAAACAATGGTCGAGGAATTGCTTCGCGCTAAGGTGATTGGCAAGTGCTGGGTTCATATTGATAAGATAATGGACGGCACCAGTGAGAAGACTAAGACCATGATAGCACTCAAGATTTGCTCCAGGACGATTCCTCAAGAGATGGACGTAACAAGCGGCGGCGATAAGCTAACCACCCTAGAGATAACTTTAAGGAAACTATCCAATGAGCGAGAAGATGCAAAAACTAGTAGCGAGTCTTTACAAGGACGAGGAGCGGAGGCCGATCAAGTTGACTCCCAATCAGGCACTGATATTCGAGCTGATATTCAAGAGGCTTTAAAAACATTGTGAAGCCTTTTACAGAAGAGCACAAAAGAAAATGTAGATTTTGTGGAAAAACCGAAGGAAGTCGAAAGTTGGAAGTTCACCATATAGACTACGAGAAGAAAAATTGCCGAGAGGACAATTTAATATCATTGTGTAGAAGTTGCCATCAAAAGACTACCAGCGGAAATCGTCAATTCTGGACTGCAACTTGCATAATAAGCGATATTTTCTATGAGTGATATAAAAGTCCAGAAAATGGTTGCGGCAATGTATAAAGACGAAGAACGTAAGCCAATTCAATTATCCGCAGGACAACAAGATATTTTTAGGCTTATATTTGGAAGAGTTCACCCAAGGAATTGGCTGGCTGCGCATACGCGCTATGGGAAATCTTTAACCGTAGCGTTGGCTGTTCTTACTAGGGTAGCGACCTTTCCTGAGAAGTGGGCGATTGTGGCACCTAGTGAGAAGAAGGCTAAGATTATCATGAGCTACATCATTGACCATGCCTTTGACAATGACTACACCAAGCAGAAACTGGACATAGCGAAGGGTGAAAGTCTTGAGCACTTGAGAAGAGAGCGCAGCAAGAGCCGATTGACATTTAAGCACACTGACGGTTCGATGGGTGAGGTCTACATCTTGTCGGCGGATTCCAGAAACAAGCAAACTGCCGGCGAAGCGTTGATGGGGTTTGGGGCAAGCAATGTTGTACTGGACGAAGCGGCTCTGATTGATGATGACATTGAGGCGAAGATATTCCGAATGTTAGGGGATAAGATGGATAACTTTTACTTCAAGATTGGCAATCCATTTAAAAGGAATCATTTCTTGAAGGACTACAGAGACCCGAAGTTTTATAAACTTAATATTGATTACAAGATAGGACTTGACGAAGGCCGGCTTAATGAAGAATACATTGAGGAGTGCCGCAAGAAGCCATTCTTCGATGTGTTATACGAGAATAAGTTTCCTGAAGCATCAGCGATAGATGACAAAGGCTGGAGTAATTTGATAACAGACAGGGAATACGATAGTGCTTTGGTGGATAAGAAGGATGTCGCGGAGTTCGGGACAAGGAATATCGGGCATGATATAGCCAGAGGCGGTGGGAACTTCAACGTTTGGGTTAAGCGCAGTGAGAATTTCGCAACAATCCTAGCTAAGAACTCTGATAACGATTTGATGAGCACCGTAGGCACTACGATAAGATTGGCGGTGGAGAATAAGGTGGATTGGCAGAATGTCAGTCTTGACGATACAGGAATGGGTGGCGGTTGTACTGACAGGCTTAAGGAGCAGGGTTTTAGAGTCAACGCTGTTAAGCTGGGCGGGCAAGCTAAGGAGCAGACGAAGTTCATCAATCGGCGTGCTGAGAACTATTGGAAGCTGAAGAAGTGGATAAACAATGGCGGCAAACTCGACAAAGATGGTGATTGGAGCGAGTTATTGGATATTAAGTACAAAACAGATTCTTCGGGACGACTGCAGATTATGAGCAAAGATGAGATGCGGCGCAATGGAATAGAGAGTCCTGACGTGGCGGACGCATTGATGATGTCATTCGATTCGACTTATGTGAGGATGTTCGAGCGGCCGCTGCAAAAGAAAAAGAAACATAAAAACATTTACGCTACACGAATGGTATGAGCTACGAAATACGGTGCGAACAATGCAAAGCCAAGTTGTGTGAGGTGGAGCGTAATCCTGACGAAGTGAAGTATCAAGTGTCGATAAAGTGCAAGCGATGTAAGCGAGTGAACAAGGTTTAAATAATTTAAGCATAGATGAAGCTCTTGAAGCTCTAGCAATAGAGCTTTTTTTTATATGGAAAATCAAGTAGACCCAATAGTATCGGAAGTTTATAAAGCATACCAAGAGATGCGCGATATCCAGAATGGCGGATTTCGTGAGTTTAATTATTCAGAATCTAAGGAGCGCGACAGAACCTTGAAGGAATACCTTGACGACTGCCAGAAGCGCGCCAATGGGTACACTCCAAGCCGGGAGAGCCAAGGCAAGGAGCAGTGGCAGGCTAATATCTTCACCAACTACACAAGGCGTAAGATTAAGGCTCATATAGCAACAATCGCTAAGGAGCCGCCGCCGATTAAGATAACAGCTACTAATGAGGCCAACACTATTTCCATTGAGCGGTCGGATATAATGTCCAAACTGGTTAGGGCTTCAGAGCTGGAGTATGGCGGCAATCCTGAGAAGCTCATCTACATTGATTCATGGAACTGCGCCATTAACGGTACAATTGTTAAGTATGTAGGCTATTTAAAGACTAAGGAAACTCCTAAGATTATCACTAGCTACGATCTGGCTACTGGAAAGATAGAGTATGAGGATGGCGAGGAGGTTATCACAGAGGACAGGGTGATAGAGGTTAATGTTCCATTGCAGAACTTGTTTATCCGCGACCCATATATAGCGGACATTCAGCAACAGCCTGATATGATTTGGGTGAGTTATCAAGGCGAGGGTGAGTTCAAGAAAGAATTTGGCAAGTATAAAAACGCCAGTAAAGTAAAGCAGGCGGGATTCAAGTTTGAGGCGGGCGAGAACATCTTGTTTTTTGGTGAGCAATGGAACGACCGCGTAGAGAAGAAGAAAATTGAGGTTGTTAGGTATTACAATAAGAATGATAATCAATATCGAATAGTGGCTAATGGGGTGTTATTACTTGATACGATAATGTTATGGGGCAAGAAGCGCAAAGTGTACCCATTTGCTAAGAGCGTATATGAGCCATTTGCCAATGTGGAGTTCTTCTACGGTAATTCTCTGCCGAATATCTTAATGGCTAGCCAGGATGTTTCCAATGCGTTTATCAATTCAATGGCGGATAAGGTGTATCGAACACTTAACACGCCAATGCTCGTTGGAATGGTAAATAAGGATTCATTGGAGTTGGAGGACGAGTATGTTACCGGTGATACAAGGATTTATGTGGAAGATGTTAGTCAAGTTCAGCCGATGCCGATGCAGACAATTCAGCAGGGTGAGATGAAGATGTTGGAGTTCACGACGAGAGGAATCGATGAAGACTCAACTGATAGCTTGCAAAGTGGTTACGGTGGTTCGGGGAGCACTGCTAGAGAGATAGTTCTGGCTAATGAGCGTGCTGAGGAGCTTAAGGGGCTGTTCTTTATTCTAATGAAGGATTTGTATGTTCAGAAGACAAGATTAAGGATTTACAATATCGTTGCCAACTACGCGAATCCGCTTAAGACCAAAGCAATAGTGGGCGCTGACGGCGATGAGGTTTTTATCAATGAATACAAGTCGTTTAATGTGCCAGGGACATTGTCCACTGGTGAAACGGGTACGCTTCAGATAGGAGTGGCTGAGCAAGCTACAGTTGACCAAATGAATCGGCCGATTGGGGTTATGCCGAGCGGTAAGCAATTTAACGAATTGGATGTAAGGGCAGAGATGGCAAGAATCCAAGGCAAGCCAATAGAAACAATCATGATAAGCTCAGATTTCTTGGATGACTGGGAGTATGATTTAACAGTAGAGACGGATAACTTCTATCAGAAGTCTAGAGCATTGGACAAGGCAATGATGTCAGAAAACATTCAGTTCATTGCAACGGCGTTTCCGGAGATATTTGCCGCTAATCAGCAAGAGTTGTTCAAGGAGTACATGAAAATTAATGGAAAGAGCGCGGATAAGTATTTGGAGAACATAGTTAAGCAGCAAATGAGCCAGATGCAAGCGATGACGCAACAACCTCAAGAGAGTCAGCAGGGAGCACCAGGGCAGGTGAGCCAACAAATAACAGCGCCAACAAAGAGTCTTCCGGCTTTAGTTGGCGGAGTATAAGCGGAGTATAATATGATTTATTGGTTATTAGAAAAGTTGTTTGGCAACAGGGATTATTCGGGAATAGACAAGGATAAAATGCAGGAGTGGCTGTTAGCCAATTCATTGGATATGGGATTTATAGGCTACTTTAAATACCGCGATTTGGCGATATTGAAGCAAATGGGGCAGGGATTGCGGCAGGAGGAGTATTGGAAGCTAGTAGGGCAGCGACATGAGTTGTTGCTATTGGCCGGTAAGGTGAAGGAGGCAAAGGATTTGGCGGAGAGAAAGAAGAAAGTGGAATTGACATATAAAACATAAAAGCTGGTGACCGAGCCAGTTGAAACAAGCGGTTTAAAACTTTATGTTTGAGCACTTAAAAGAATCGCAACAAGCGCAAGAAGAGATTGACGACCAAGAAAGCTCAGAGGATACCAATGAAGAAAATGAGGAATCTAAGGGTGGTGAAGGCGGTGGGTCTAGCGGATCAGATGAATTGGACGATGATATTGCGAAGTTGCGTGAGGAGAATGAGACATTAAGGCGTGACCGCGACAACTACAAAGAGGGTTTGTTGGCGGTTAAGAAGCGCAAGTTAGAAGAGAAGCCTGAGCCTCAGCCTTATGAGGAGGAAATCCGCACTAAGGTTGATGAAGTCTTGCAAGAAAAGAACGAGCAACAGGTTTTAAAGGATGTAATCAATCCGAAGTCTTCTAACTACATGCCTGAATTGGTGAAGGAATCGCAGTATCAGGACATCTTGCAGTATCTGCCTCGCAAGATTGACAGAACGAGCCAGGAGGGGGTTGTGAAGGCGCTTAGAATCGCTGTCAGCGGTTGGAAACAGGCTACAGGCTTCAAAGATAAGGCGAAGGATAAAGCGTCAGAGCTGGCGACATCGCATTCTGTCCCTTCAGGCAGGACGAACAATGAGGTTAGCAGTCCTGATAGGAAGCGAGTTATCCCGAAACAGACCGGTCCGGACGGCTGGTATAAGTAAATTTAAGAATTAACATCTAAAATGTATGTTCGAACCAATGACTAAGTGTGACGGCAAAGAGATGGAGCTGAAAGGCACGGACGCTACTACATTCGTCAAGAACAAGCTGGTGAAGTTTTCTTCAGGCTATCTTGTGAATGCCGCAGCTGCCGATGATAAAGCCGAGTATCTTTGCCTTGAGAGTAAATTGACAACATCGACAGGCGAACTTGTGAAGGTTCTGCCGCTGGATCAGACGATTGTATTCCGTGCTTTGACCTCTATTACTCCGGTGCAAGCTACGCATGTCGGCAATGAGTATGATTTGACTGACGACGCGACAGTTGATTTGGGTAATACCACAGACAAGGTTTTCCATGTTGATCGTATCGTCGATGCGACCAATAAGATTGTTGAGGGCAGATTCATGCCACGAGAGTAGTTTAAGAATTAACACTATAAGAATATGGCGATACGAACAACAGACTTTGCCGCCCTTACAGACGATCTTCAGGAGATTTTCAATGAGGTGGCCAAGACAAGTGTTTCAGACATGACAGGTTTTAAGTTGTTTAACATCAAGGATACCGACCGCAGAACTTATGACTATCTGATTCTGCATGGTATGGATGTGATTAAGAAGGTTGCTGAAGGCGCTGACTTGCCGCAAGCTACTGTGGTTCAGGGCGACTCCATTACTGCCACACAGTCGAGATACGGCGGTATCGTTTCCGTCACTAAGGATATGCGTTTGTTTGACCTTTACGACCAGATTGACGGATTGGTGCGTTCCGCTACTGAAGACGCGTTCCAGAAGGTTGACCAGTCTTTGGCTGACGTGTTATTGAATGGCTTCTCCGCTTCTAATTACACAGATGTGTATGGTGAAAGCGTAGGCGCGACCGGGCCGGATGGACTTGCGTTGTTCTCAGCTTCGCATACCAACAACATCAATTCTGAGACGTTCCGAAACATCATTCGTTACAACAGCGCCAATAATCCGGTTGTTTCACGTGAGGCGATTGTGAAGGCTAGAGTTGACGCAATGATTTACAAAGACCCTACAGGCCATAACCGCCCGATTAATCTGGATACGATTTACGTAGCTCCAGAAAAAGAAGATGAGGTATTGAGGATTGTCAATTCCGATAAGATTTCAGGTTCATTTGATAACGACCCGAATCCATTGAAAGGCAAGGTTAAGGTGGTGACTTGGGAGAAATTGCAGACGCGCACGGGTGGTACTGATACCTCGGCGTATTGGTTCATGTGCGATTCCAAGCGCGCTAAGAACTCCTTGCAAGCATTGTTTAGAGAGAGGCCGGCATTGGACGCTCCTGAGCAAGTGTACAAGAACAAGAACTGGGATTACAGTATTGATTTCTACTACGCTATTCTGCGAGGCTTCCCGGCTTTCGTGTTCGGGTCGAACGGTACAGGTTCTTAATTAACGAGGGCGGACGTCCACGCCCTCTCTTTCAAACTATATGCCGCCAAATTGGTCAGCTTTGTACGAGAGGGGTAGATGTAAGTTCATTGGAGTTCCTTGGAATGATGAGGAGCTGAATGCGATTTACGCATTGAAAATCCCTTATGAGTATGTTCGGCTTGGACATTTAACGGTCGTTTCGTATCAAGAGGCGCTGAATGCGACAGATGAAGTCGTGAAAGCGACAGGAAAAAGGCCTATTGATGTAATGAAGAAAGCGGATTTGCAGGCGGAAGCTCGTGAACTCGGACTAAACTTCACTGATGAAGCGACACGACTAGATTTAATTCAGTTGATTAAACAAGCCTTAATTGCCAAACAGGAACAGGCTCCTGCGTTGGAGAGCTAAGGCTTTAATAGTATGCCTATAGCAAATGGAAAGAAAAGCTCTGGCATTCCCGGCATCAAGCTCATTGCGCGTGATGTCGTAAGGGATGCTATCCTTCAATTTGATGATGTGGTGGAAGCGCCAACAACGGCTACCGGATATTTCTATCTGTACGTTGATAACGGTGTTCTTTACTACGACAACGGTTCTTCAGCGGTCGCGTTGGGGCAAGGCGGCGGTTCTACGCCTACATGGGATACCATCTACAACATTGACAAGACCTTGACCTTGGATTCCACGACCTTAACTTTCGCGCTTGAGCATGCAACCAATAATGGCTTGACCATTACGGGATCTGCCGGGTCGGCCGGTCATTGTCTGGTTATCTCGAATGCCGGTACTGGTTATGATGTGTACGGTACTTCCGGTACTTGGTACATCACTAAGGCCGGTGTCGCTGTATTCACTACGGGATCAACTTTAGCAGGTACGACATTGTTCGGGTCAGGCTCCGCCACGGGAACAATTACGTCTAACGGCGCTTATGACCTGGTATTGGAGACCAATAGCGGAACAAACTCGTCTAAGATTACCATTACGGATGCAGCCAATGGCGCGATTACGTTGGCGATGAACGGCACTGGAAGCACTGTTATTTCGGGCACTACCACTCATAACACAGCTTTGACTGTTTCAGCGGGTGATATGGAATTGACATTGGGTAATTTCTACATCATTTCTGATTGGAACACTGAAGCGTCTTTGTCGGTGGTTAATGATACGGCCACTACGGTTGGCGCGGCTGCTGATTTGGGCGTTGTGCAGATTTCATCTGAGTCATTGACGACTGGTATTCTATTGAATCTTTCAGTTGATGAAACAGGAATGAATGGCGGATACTTCTTTAGGTGCTGGAGTCAGGATGCTGGCGCTTACGCGTTCAGGATCGGTGAGCTTGGCATTACCAACATCGCAGGCTCGGCTGGAAACAACACCTTCACCATTACGGCTGGAGATGTGGTTTGGTCTGATGGTTCTTTGGCGATTACGGATGCTGACAACGCCGCTTCGTTGACTGTAACCAATAGCACAGCCACCTCGGCTTCTGTTGTTGTGTTGGTTGGTGCTGGCGCGTTTACAGGCAGTACCACTTCATCTTGGATGACCGTTACACCTTCTGGTTTGACGACCGGTACGGCTGTCTATCTTCCGCTCGCGGCATTGACTGAAGGCAAGGGGTTGCATATTACAGCGGGTGTTTCAGTAACAACGGGCAATCTGCTTTATGTTCAAGATACCGGCGCTAACTCAGCTTTGACCAGTGGCTCTTTGGTTACATTCGACCACACAGCTACGGCTATTACGGGAACGGTGAATAAGACAGGCGCGTTGCTCAACCTTACCTCGTCAAGAACAGTAACCACAGGCACAGTGGCTGATGACTTTGATGGAGTAAGCATTGTAAGAACGGCTATCATCAATGGTGCAGGCGCAATGACTTCGGCTGGCTCTTGTCTGTATATTCAAACAGTGGTTACCAATACTTCAGGAACTATCACTTCTACGACAAATGGAATTGAGATTGTCATGGACGCTGATGGCTCGGGGGACGGAATCAGCTTGACGCACTCGGCTATTACCGGGAAGGCGATTAACATCATTTCTTCAGGTACGACTGCGGCTGGAATTTTCAAGTTGACGGCCAACTCATTGACTACCGGCCAAATGATGTATTTGACTACCTCTGCTACGGCAATGACTTCTGTTGGTAGAATTTTCTTGTCTGAGCATTCCGGTGCTACGGGCACATCAACGGTATTGAATGAGTTCAAGTCAACAGCGACTGACGAAACGGTTGTTATGCAGGTAACGGCTTCAGGCACGTTGATTGGCGGTGTAGCGGCGAAGATTAGCGTAGCTGCAATGACGACAGGCGTGGCGTTGACTATCAATGACGCTAACGCATTGACGACAGGTTCTATCGCTTCATTGGTGTCTAACTCAGCTGATGCTACGGCAAGAAACTTGGTCTTGGTTCACAATGACCATGCCTCGGCTGTAGGTGCTGTGCCGTTGGCGATAAGGAATGACGCTGTTACAGGTACGGGGTCGAAGTTTGTTAAGTTGTGGAGCGGTTCTGACGGATCTAAGACGGTTGCTTGCTGGTTATCCATTGACGCGACCACGCCTAACGGTAATCTTACCGGCACGGCTGGTGATGTCTGCTTGAATGGCCCATCAAGTGTCCCCTTTTATTGTACCGGAACTACGAACTGGTCGGCACTGGCATAAACTATTGACATAAAATAACACAATAAAGTATAATGAATGTAATAATTCATAAATACTTAGTTATGTTGCTAACTTGTCAAAATTGTAATTGCCGGTTTAAGAGTAAGAGTTATTCTAAAAAGCAGAAGTATTGTTCAGTGAAATGTTTTACTGTGAGAAGAAGCGAGAGCGAAAAGTGGTTGGAGCATTGTAGGACTGTCAATCTCGGTAAGCGTAGATCGCCGGGGACAGAATTTACCACTCAACGGACATCGAGAGAAAAAAACATAAACTGGCGTGGTGGAAGATATATTTCTAGCCAGGGGTATGTGATGGTTCTTGCACCTGAACATTTATTGGCAAATGTTCGAGGATATGTTCCTGAACAGATACTTGTGGCAGAACGAATGTTAGGAAGGTTGTTGATTAAAGGAGAGATTGTTCATCATAGAAATAGGAGGAAAATAGACAACAATCCTACAAATCTGCTTGTTTTTAAGAATAGAAGTGAACATGCCAAATTTCATTTGGCTGAAAGAATAAGAAATAAAGAAGGACAATTTAGGAATTGACTTCTCACTCTCCTCCTCTGTTGCTCACGCTACACAGGAGGGGAGGACTGAGAGGCTTATAAAAATATGGGACGAATGATAAATCTAATATCAATTGACGCATTCAGAAAGGTAGTTACCACGTCCGGTACACCGGAAAATCTTGCTCCTAAATATGCGGCTTCAACGATAGCCTTTGTAAGGAGCACTGTGATTGGAGTTAATGACACGATTACAGATTCAGCCGCGCAATTCTTGGTTGAAGGATTTAAGGCTGGCGACAAGCTGGTTATCACCGGAACGGTAAGTAATAACATTGAGGTTACCATTGAGGCAGTTGTTGCCGGTACGATTACCATCACTCGGCAAGGAGCGCTTACGGATGAAAGCGCGGGTACCGCGTTTACGCTTGTTCCTAAGAACGGCAAACCCGTAGCCGATGGTGTTTCGGTGGTAATCAAGGCGAAGAACGCCAATACCGGGACTATTACATTGGCCGGTACAGCTGCGAGAGCTTTGAATACTAATACCGCCTATGAGTCCTATTTTACTCTGCTTGCTAATCAATCAGTTGAAGTCCAAGTCAAAAATCTCAATCAGATATGGATGGATGCGACGGTTAGCGGTGAAGGAGTGGAGATAGCATTTGAAGCATAAACCATATGAAATTCAAAGATTCATTTCGTGGGACAAGTTTGTCTGTAGTTGACTTAACGGTAACGGGTGATTTAACCGTTAATGGAAGCTTTAATTTCGGCAACGCTTCAGTTGATATCTTCACCATCGCTGGCTACATTCAAGGTTCTGCGTCAGGCAAAACCTTTGTTTCGGTAGGCAATGTTACAACGGCGCACTCACTTGCGGCAACGAATGATTTAGCTATTGCCGGAAAACTCGAAGTGCAGGGAGTGTCTTGGTTGGACGGTCTGGCGACTTTAACAAAAAGCTCATTAGGCACAACTACTTCAGCAATGCTTTCACTGGTAACAGACACAGCCGCAACTGTTGGCGCTCAGCAAGTTTCGCCAGCAATAATGTGGACTGCGCGAGGTTGGGAAACTACAGGAGGTACTTCACAAACAGTCGGCTGGCAGATGTATGTATTGCCTGTTCAGGGAGCAAGTAATTCTCCATCTTTAATTTTTCAAGCAAAAGCATCTACTGCAGGCGCGTATGTTGATAGGCTTACAATTTCCGGTGCTGGTAGCGCAACATTTACAGGGACGGTATCAGCGAATAATAAATTTACAGCTGCGAGTGTTGCTGTGGTTATTCTTGAAGGCAGAATAGCAGACGGAGCAAGTGCAATTGCAATTAAGTTTCAATGCGCCTCTGCCTTATCAACTGCAGGCGCGAAGATTGCTTCGTTCTATAATGACAATGGAACGACTGAAAAAGCATACATTGATTTGTATGGCGGTTATATTACCCTCGGCGGCTCAATTCAGTCCAGACAAGGTACTGACATCGCTTCTGCCACAAACATCGTGATTCCATCAGACGGCGATGTGTTTGAGTTGACCGGCACGACCAAGGTTGATTTGATTGCCAGTACCGGTCGTCAAAATGGCGCAACGGTTGTGCTTGTAGCTAATGAGAGCGTTGTAATTGACCACGGCACAGCTACCAGTGGTTCTAATATAACCATTCTGCTTAACGGCGCGGGTGATTTCTCAATGACGGCCAATGACACATTGACTCTTTGTCTATGCGAAACTACAGCAGGCGGTCAGGCGTGGAGGGAGGTCGCTCGAAGTGTAATATAATATGCCTACAATAAAAGGATTTACAACTAAGAAGGATATAATTCAGCAACTATCGGATGCCGGGATAGAATTCAAACTGCCTTTTTCTGTTAATACGGATATGGAAGTTGAAACCGATCCATTCAATGGCGAAAAGGTAAATGGATTTGATGACAAGCCTGTAGATATAGTCAAAGTTAAGCAAGACGCTGTGAAGCCGGCAGATAAAGAATTAAAAGATAAGTTGGAACAAGCAAGAGAATTTGAATACCTAGGCGTTGTCTAGGTTAAATAACCATATAGGGGAGTATGGAACAAGAAAGCACACATAGCAAAGTCAATACAGACATCATCTTGGAGCGGTTGACCAATCTTATCACGGTCAATTCCAAGGAGCATGAAGTCATAGAGAAGACGCGCGATGATTATCGCGTTGAATTGCTCGGCGCGGTGAGTGATGTTAAGGCGGCCGTGATAGGGCTGGACGCAAGAGTACTGAAGCTGGAGAAATGGCAGATAGGGTTCGTTGCCAAGTTCTCAACGTATTCCGCGCTGGCGTTATTTCTAGGCAGTGTTCTGGCCAATATAGCGATTTCGTTCGTTTCACGATATTTATAAAGGAGGAAGGTAAATGAGTTTAGACGATGTTCTGCAGCCGATTACTAAAACCATTCGGTACACGAGCATGCGCAAGAAGAGGTGCGCTAATTGCAATCGCGAGGTACTTCATGAACTGGCTGAAACTGATACTTATAGTGCTTCCTATTGCCTTGCTTGCAAGTTTGAAACACTGGTTTGGAAGAAAGCGAGGAAAGGAGATGTGCGACCGTGACCAACAGCTCAGGCGGTTTCGGCAGTTTCTGTCGGCCAGCTTTAAAGATATTGGGATATTTAACACGCTTGCATCTCCGCGCTATCGCAACGAAAAGCAAGCGTGCAATCAAGCTGGCGTATCACAAGCTTCAATGGATGTGGCCGTAAACGAGGCCAGAAAGGAGTACCGGGATAGGATAGTGAAGCGTCAAAATGTTTAACCCTTTAACGCCCACCTCATGTCCCTAAACAGCGAGTCGTCAAACTGGGTGCTACCCGCCACAATCTCCTCATGTAAGGGGCTAGCCAAGTCTAGCCCCTATCTCAAGTAGTAAGTCCTTTCAATAACTATTTCTACTATCCGTTTCGAGTGGAATACCGCTCGGGCGGACGGTATGTCAACTACGGTACATCTGCGGACGGGTGGGGGTTTCAAAACCCTCGGCGAGGGTTCGACTCCCTCAGTTGACTTGCAACGTAGCTCAGTTGGTAGAGCATTTGCCTTCTTAAAAGGTTGATGTCGTGGGTTCAAGTCCCACCTCTGCTATGTGGCGATAATGATTCAATGGTTAGAATGTCAGTAAATGATGACTATCAGGGTTCGAGTCCCTGTTATCGCCTTGTGAAATCTCATGTGGGAGTTAGTTGCTTGCTCTTTCGATTAACGAGAGGGCAGGATACTGGCTAGGAACGCCCACTTAACTAGCGAACTTACGGGAATGCGGCTCTTATCCGTATTTAGGGGCGACAGCCCTACTGGCCGTCAGCAAGGGGCGCAGAGTGGCCTAGAGGGGTATGCCTCGATGGTTGGGCAGGCCTGCACTTGCTGGATATAATTCAGAAAAATATACCATATACTGTTTATAGTAAATACTAAACCCTAAACTATGGCTTACGTTTTATACGCGACAAATAAAGACGGTGATGGCCACGTTCAAGTGGTGGGCAGGTTTGAGAACATTGAAGACATAATCATTCGGGTGGGGATGTACGCCGATGACGTGGTGCTGGAGTTAACGCATGAATACGAAAAGGAAGATGACAGCGACGATTATTGGGAGCCGAAAGAAGAGAGCGAAACGCCCATAAAGGCGGGGGCAAAAGAAGAAAAATAAATATATGATAAAACTAACCTTGCCTCTCGATCCACAGAAGTTCCCTATCTCGCAGTGGTTCGGGCCGCCCAATTCTCCGGTAACGGCGAAGTTCTACGTTGAGCTTGGGCTTGCCGGTCACAATGGGATTGATTTCTCGTGTAAGGTGGGAACGGATATTCACGCTTGTCATGATGGTGTTATCAGTAACAGGGTAGGCGGCGATGGTGGGATTTACTGTTATGTCATCAATAAGGAATTGGGAATCCAGACGATGTATTATCATTTAAGCCAGCACAAATTGGCAGATGGCAAGTCGGTCAAGGCCGGTGGTGTGATTGCTCTCTCGGGCAATACGGGTCGGTACACCACGGGTCCGCATCTGCATTTTGGGCTGTATTTGATAGACAAGAATGGCGTTAAGCAGAACACGAATAACGGGTACGATGGCGCGATTGACCCGGCCGCGTGGCTGGCGGAACCCTTGGCTGATGGCGAATTGATAAAGAATCCATGGGACCCGGCTGTGTACCTTATACGCAATCAGAAGCGGTATTGGATAGATTCCGAGCGCACATTTCAAATAATATTCGGATACACGATAGACAAAGCCAAAGTAAGAAGTGTTGACCTCTTAACTTTGAATAATCTTAAGTACGATGGCGTAACGTCAGTCACCAATCCGAATAAATAATATGTTACCTAAGTTGCGGCTATTCTGGAGCGACTTGAAATATGTTTTTAAAGACATAACCAATAAACTATATGGACAAGGAGTTAATATTAAAAGGGGGCTTACTCGGGGCGGCTATTACTACAATGGGGCTTGGACAGCTTTTGATACTCACACCGGGCAAGGAGTTGTATGGAATGATACTTTTCTTGACTGGCTTAGTCGCCATTGGCGCAAGAGAATACGCAAAGATAATAATTAAGAAATAATTGTTTTCTATCGCTTCCATGCGGTTGCTGGGGGCGTTATGAAGATAATTATAAAAAACTATGGCTTACGAAAAACCTCGGATAGTTAGGGCTATTAACAGAACAATTCAAATCGCTCACTTGGAACAACTGGAGAAGCTACAGTCGTATTTGACCACCGAATCAGCCGCCAGTGATACTTCGATAAGTGTTGCTGATAATAATGGATTTGCCGACACAAACCTTGTTTTATTTGGCCAAGTAGGCTCTGCTAAAACCGAAATCAAGCAGATAACCAGCGTGGTTACTTATGGCACAACAATAGCATGTTCAGCACTCACCTTTCCACACCCTCTCAACTGCGTTGTACGGAAGGTTTTGTTCAATCAGTGGAAAGTGTACGGAAACACCACCAACACGTCCGTAGGGGCAGTTTTACTGGCCACAATAGCCATGCAAGTCGACGCTGAACTTACGACTTGGGTCAATACGGGGACAGAATACGCTTATTACTTCGTTTTGCCGTATGACAGCTTTAATTCTTTAGATGGAGATGCGTATTCTGATGGAATTACTGCTTCCACAGGTTACGGCTATGATACGGTCGCAAGTCTTATAAGAACCGCCTTGAAACAGTCTAAAGCTGTGATTGATGAACAAGTCACTACAGAGTTCCTTAAGGATGAGATAAATGCCTGCTTGCGGTTTATTTCAGGAAAACTAAAGCACTGGTCGCCGCTCCAATCATTCAATTACTCGTTAGGTTACTCGCAACGCGGTTCTTATGAGTTCTCAATGCCAACAGATATTGAAGACAAGAACACCAATAAGTCTATTTTGGATGTCAGACTGGGCAATTTGAATACGCTTATCTATCAAGATAAGAAAGAGTGGATTAATCAGCAGAATAAAGTTGCTAAGACACAGGTTAGAACACAAGCCACAGCTGGCGATACTACACTTGAGATTGATAACTCTTATGATTTTGCCGACTCAGGCACAGTTAAAGTTTACATTTCAGGTACGCAATACACAATTTCCTATACGGGAGTTACCAGAAGTCAGACGGCAGGTGTATTGACAGGCGTGCCTGCAACCGGTGATGGCTCGATAACGGTTACCATTGCTGTAGATACCAATGTTTGGCAGAATGAATCAGAGGGAATCCCGACTTACTTTACCGTTTATGAGGCAAATTTATTGATTTGGCCGCTTCCTGATTCCGCTCACGACAATTTTAATTTATCAATGGATTACTATTCACAAAGGACTGCTGTGACAACTGATTCGGACGTGATTGAGTTTCCTCGTTATGATGCCGTTAAGCACTGGCTCATTTGGAAGATACGCTCAACCAATAACTCAGCCGGGTCACTGGATTTTGAAGACGGAGACTACAAGATGTTCAATACGATTCTTATTGACATGATTAAGAAAGAATTGACAGGCCAGAAGTACAAATGGCAACCAAAAATAAACAAAATTACGTACTAACATATGGGACAAAGATTAAGTCCACAATTTGTATTCCAAGACCAATCGACAGGTGTGATACAAAAGGTGTCGCACAAGATTGCACCATTGAATTCCGTCAAGCATGCCGTCAATATGGTATTCGATGAGGAGTTCGGGTTTTCAGTTGTGCGCAAAGGCTGTACGGCCATTGGCAGTCAAATCACGTCAGGCAAGACCATCAATGGATTGTATCAGTTTGTGGACTCCGAAGCCGGTGCTAACTCCCATCTCTTGGCAACGCTTAATGCTGTCGGTGACGCTACGGCTGTGACATATTACTTCAACGGCACAACTTGGGTTAGTACTTTGACAGGCGATACGGCCAGTCTTAAGACCAGGTTTGTTACTTTTTTAGATTCCGTGGCTAGACTAAACGGAACGGACGCCGTTAAGTCTTGGAATGGGACAGGCTCGTGGACAACCTCAGGCGGAGCTTTAGATGTGACTAATTTCCCAAAGGGTAAGTTTGGCTGTGTGTACAAAGCTCAAATTGTAGTTGCCGGCGTTTCAGGCAGTCCTGACAGTCTTTACATCTCATCAGTTCCAGACTCAGGCGGAACGCAAATCTCATGGACAGTTGATAACCGTGAGATAGTGGTCAATCCTGCAGACAACTCTAATATTACAGGAATGGGCGTTGTGGCCAACTTATTAATAGTGTTTAAGAATGGAGCGATGTATCGCTGGAATAATAGTTCCATCGAGGCTGATGTTGTAACTCCTGTAGGTTGCTCCTCTCATGACAGCATTGCCACAGGCGCGGGAATGTTGTTCTTCTTTAATGATAAAGGGATTTGGATGACAACTGGTGAAATGCCTCAACTTATCTCAAGAGCGGTTCAAAAGTTCATTGATGCCATTGACCCAACTTTCTACTCAAGTGTTTCCGGTTATTGTGATAACGAGCATTACTATTGTTCGGTAGGCGATTGCACAGTTGATGGTCGGGTATTCAGCAATGTGGTTTTAAGATATACGATTGCCACTAAGGAGTTTACCGTCTTCAGTTACGCCAATCAGTTCAGGCGTTTTACTCAATACATAGATTCGGGCGAGGTCAAGGCTGTAGGAGGTGATACGAACGGCAATATTATTCAAATTGAGAGTTCCGCTTTGACTGATTGCGGAACGAATATAGCATTTGAAATCGAATCGCAGGATCAAGACTTAGGGTCGTTGGGTATAATCAAGGAAATCAATGAGCGAATAATGATGTACGGTTTCAATACGGTTGCCGTAAATTTGTCCGTGCAAATTGACGGACTCAAGATATATAACATGGGAACGGCAAATAAAGACTTCGCCAATTTGAAGTTAGCGAATAATTTAAAAGGCCATTACTTTAATTTCATTATTACGGGAACAAGTTCCACGGCTCGATATATTTTTAAAGGCTTGGAACTGCCTAACACTTCACCACTGGATTATGCCTGAACCATATAGCATTTGGGACGCTCAAATAGGAATGAATCGGTGGTTGACTAAACCGCCTCTTCTTTCTGTTGCTCCTACGCAGTCCTTGGGTAATCCGATAACCAATCCGATTGTTCCCGGCTCAATTATACCGGGTGAGAACGCAACTTTGACTTGCGTTGCCAAAAAGAACTTTCAGGATACGACTGAGGGCAAGATTGAGGGCTACGACCGCGATGGCAAGTACAAATGGCTGATAGGAAACTCAACTTACTCTATAGACTGGGGTGTAACGACTGCCGGTATTTTGACGATTGTGGGCTCCATTACGGCCACTTCAGGCAGGATAGCGAATTGGTATATCAATACTAATACCTTAAGCTCAGGTTCTGTTGAGGCAACTTCAAGTGTGCTTATTGATTCTGCCAATTCATTGATAAGAGTAGGTTCTACAAGTGGAAATTACATTACGATAGACGGTGCGAATTTAAGAATAAGAAGTTCTAATTATGTTTCAGGTGTAGCGGGAGCAGGATTTACTTTGGAGCCTGATTTATTGGAAGTTGGAAATATCTCGGCACGAGGAATGATTCGCACTTCTGTATTTCAGAAAGATGTAGTTTCAGCTATGTCAGGTAGTTTCGTAATTGCACCATCAAGTGATGTTTTGTCTGTAGATATGACGGCGGCAGATAATTCTACACTAACAATTAAGGGTACGGTTACTTTTGCAGTCAATGACAGACTAAGAATAAAAGATGGTACGGACGACGAATGGTTTTTAGTAACAAATATCGCTTCAGCCCCTACTTATATCGTTACTCGTGATCAGGCTTCGGCTTACGGAGCTAATGCTAATCCTGCGTGGAAAAAAGGGGCTTGTGTTACAAACTACGGTCAATCAGGACAGGGTCTGTTATATTTGACGGCTTCCGATACGAACAATCCATTTTTAAGCATATTCACTCATGCTGGCAGTCCGTGGTCAACAACGACGGAAAAGGTGAGGCTTGGCAATTTGGCTGGATTAACCAATCCTTATGACGGGGCGGCTCTTTCAGGTTATGGGCTTTGGACGAATAATGTGTATTTGAGCGGAGTGGTTGCGTCCTCACAGGGATATTTTGGCAGTTCAACGAATGGCGTTATAGTTGATAGTTCTGGATTATATACTATTGGAACAGGTTCAATCAGAACAGCAACGAGCGGCTCACGGATAGTCTTGGATAGTAGCGGTATGGATGTTTATTGGACTGGAGTGACAAATCCCATAGCAAGTGTCAATCAAACAGTGTCTTCAAGAAATTGTATATTTGGTACTATTATACCAGCGTCACTGTCTGGTACGTATTTAACTTCATACTCCGCATATGACGTTTGCTCTAACAATGTTTTATACATACAAAATCCAGTTGCGAATACTTCAGCAATATCATCTTGTTCGATAATTGATCATTCTATTTCGGTTGGCAATGGGGGTAGTTATCAATCAACTGGAAACGTTTTAACTTTATTGTACAATACTAATTTCTCTCCTGCCATTACGCCAGTTAAGACTGGTTCATTGTCATTGCAAATAAATACATTTGATTATGGTTCAACGACTAGTCGCACTTATAAGATAGAAATAGATGGAACTGGAACTCCTAATACTTTTAAATGGTCTGATAATGGGGGCAGCACATGGAATGCTACGGGTGTTCCTGTTAGTAGCGGTTCAATAACACTAAATTATAGAGTTACTGTTTATTTTACAGGAGGGACTACGGGTGGTGTAATGGGGGATTATTGGACATTCACGACTGGAAAAGTAGATCCAAATTATAGTTCTGTTTTAACACTACAACAGAATAGTTACAGTAATGCCGCTCCTACATTAAACATTACAAATTACGGAACAGGAGCTTCGATAAATATAGCAACGCAATCTTCGTCCGTTTATGATATTCTGGGAACCACTAGTAGTTGGTATGTTAGAGCCGATGGAAAAGCGTTGTTCGGAAATGGAGTTGTGGTAATTGGAGATCCTGGGATGCCAAGTCTTTCTGGAGACGTTCTTACTGTAACAGGAATCTATGACATTACGGCTAATGACGTAGGAGTCGGAACTATTTTGTTTAAGGGGACGACAAACAGAGATAGTGCCGGATTCATTAAGATTTATATTGAAAATACTGCTTACTATGTTCCGGTATTTAGTGCGATAACTGGTTAATATGAAACTTTTTATCCCTTTGTTATTACTGTTTATCTTGAATGGAGGAACCATAGAACAATCTTTGATATTGAAGAAATGGCAACCCTTCTTTAATGGCAATCAAACAATATACTTGGAGAATATTCCATGCAACAACAAAAAGGCTGAAGGTTGTATTTACTTTGATACTGATAGAATAGAAATTAAAAAGGACTCTCCTTATTTTGAGCACGTATTGGTTCATGAATTATTGCACTGGAAAACTCGCAGCGTAAATGAAGAATACATTGATTGGCTTACAGGAAACTTAATCGATTGGCGAAATAATTTATTATAATATGACAACTGGCGAACAAAAACTATTAGAGATACTGAAAGACCCAGCTACTTATTCAGGGACAGGCCAAAGCCCATATTCGGTGGTTTCCGATTGGTATTCCAAGCAACAAGATGAGTTTAACAGTAAGATAGGCGATTCAATGGCTTCTGCAATAAACAACGCCATCAATTCTAATTGGAAAGGATTAACGAGCGGACAAAGTGTTGACGTGGGTAATGGCTACAAAATGCAAGTAGTGGAAGTTGTTAATAATGGAACAGGTTGGAATCATTATCAATTAATTAATCCTTCAGGGGCTACTATCTATGACACTACAAACAGGGGGGACTTCAGGAATCTATCTAGGTATGCAGCAGGAGCTGAGCAGGGGTATCTAGTCGGAATTTCACGCTGGGATACTTTAAGTGGTGCTTTTTCTAAAGTGGCAAAAGATGCTGGATTTACCACTACCGATTTAAGTAAATGGAAAACTACAGCTTATGATGATTGGAGAAAAATCCAGGACGCTGGGTTAAAGGACTACGGTACGTTCATCAATAACGCAGGCCAGAAAACTGTTGCTACGTCTTTGGATATGCTGAAGAGTTTTAAGACATTGGGCTTTCCTCAAGTATCGCCAGGGAAAGACAGCTTAACAGCCGATGAGCAAAAACAGATGGATACGGTAAAAGCTCCGGCTCCCGAGTTTCAACGAAATGATTTGCAGTTAATCGCAGACGGCAAGGCTACAACGGTTGATGAAGCTAACACGATGATTAATCAAGCTAATCCTAATTTTAATGCCGGGCCGGTAACGGTTACGCCTAATCCTACAGTCCAGCAACCTTCCGCTCCAGCAGAAGACCCTTTGGTTTGGGTGCAAAAAGGAGTAAACAAGTTGCAAATGACTAAGAGTGCAGCTGACGCGCTGGTCGCCAAAGGCGAGGGCACGATAATTGACGCGCCAAGTCAAGAGGAGATAACACAACCAACCGCCCCAGTTACAACAGTGCCGCCGGTTGCTACCACTCCTGCAGCAACACCTGAATCAAAATCTACAGCACCTGATATAAAATCTACCGCTATTTATACTCAAAATCCACCATGGAATCCGGGAATTATGTATTCGGGTGTACAACCGCCGACAGGCACAAAGTGGGCGTTTACTGAATCAGGAGAAAGAGTAGCCGTTCCTAACTCTACAACATTAACAGACCCAGGAACACTTGCCGCCACGTTGTATGGACCAAACAACACAAAGAAAGTAGTAAAAACAGGAAGCACTCAGGCATCTGATTTGCAATCACAAGGCTGGGGATTAACTAGTGGCAGTTACAAAGCGCCAACCACGCCTGAAGCCCCTGTAGCGCCTCCAGTCGTGCCACAACCCACAACCCCGACAATTGAACCGCCAACATCCTCATTACCTGCTAAATACGTATATAAGTCGAATGGGAATTACGTTGACCAAGACGGAAACTATTTAGGAACAATGGCGCAAGTTTCTGCAGCAGTAAGTGCTGGCGCTAAAGATTACGGTGATAATCCGCCGGCAGGAGTGACTGCGCCCAATCAAACCTTAGCTCCACAACCTGCACAGCCTGTAACGCAACCAATAAATTCTCCTCCGACAGCACCGACTACACAGCCCGTGACAACTCCAACAACCACCACTCCAACTGAAACCACTCCTACACCAAATTCAAACATTGACACCTTTATTCCTTTTAGGACAGGATTAACGGACGCTCAAAAGCAGTCTATAATTGCACTTACAAATAAGCCATCTTCTTCGTGGTCAGACACAGATCGCTCTAATTGGAATTGGGCTACAAACTCTGCTCCGCTTCCAACAACAACACCAGTCGCAAGTCCAACTGTTCCTACTACTCCTGTTGCGCCAGCCGTAGGCGGTGATACAATGATACCATTTAGAGATGGGCTTAGTGATGCTCAAAAACAAAGCATAATAGATTTATATAATAAACCGCCCGAACAATGGTCAGGAACAGATACGCTTAATTGGAAGTGGGCAACTAATAATGCTCCAGCACCAACAGCGCCAGTAGCACCTACTGCCCCATCTGCACCAACAGCTCCTGCTGCTGGAAGTGACACTCTAATCCCATTTAGGGATGGATTAAATGATTCTCAGCGTCAAAGCATTGTTGATTTATACAACAAACCCGCTGCTGATTGGTCGGAAACTGACAAACTAAACTGGAATTGGGCTACTAATAGCGCACCGATGCCTACCGCTCCAACTGCACCTGTCGTGCCTGAAACTGAGGGCGACCTTAATTATGATGGAATATCTGCTGACGCGCTGGCTATAATCAAGCGTTATGACCCCGACCAACAGAAGGTATTGATTGACCAATACAATGCTATCGCCTTAGCAAATACGCTTAAAGGACAGGAGGCGGCTAAAGCGTTGGATGAGGCGGTAAAGACAGCCGATCCGTGGTGGAGAAGCCAGTTATTGATGGCTAGAGACGAGGTGACCAACGCATTAGCTTCAAATGAGCAAGATGTATTGTCAAGCATAGGCCAATACCAGACGAAAATAAACCAGATAAATCAAGACCTTGCTTATGGAAGGGAGACTTTAACATTGGATCAGCAAGCTCAAATGTCGGATTTGTTAAGGACTTATAAAGCGAATTTGACTGATTTATCACAACAGGCCGCAGAGCAAGGCTTGGCGTTTTCCAGTCCTCGGAAATTAGCAGAACAAAGACTAAGTGAAGCTAATCAATCTCAAGCTCAGGCGTTAAGTTCAGCGGCTGCCAAATCGCTAAGAGAGCTGGAAACAACCGGGCTTAGAGGCATTCAAACGGCGGAACAAGGCATTCAAGACACTACTAGGCAGGGTGCTGAGGCGGCAACGAGTATCTGGCGAAAGGCTGAGGGAGCTATGGGAACGGCGAATCTTCCTACGGGTGCGCCAAGCCTTGGAACGCAAGCCACTCCTGTAGTCGGCTCGCTTGAAGACCAGAGACAACAAAAGATACTGGACTTGCAGAATACATTGATAAATCAGCAAGACCCATTTAAATTCACAACATAATATGGCATTACAATTTTACAGAGTCGGAAAGGACATTTTTGAAGCCAACACAAACAGGCACATCGGCCCTACGGAGTGGCAAAAGTCTTGGACTGGCAAAGCGCAAGAAGTTTCAGCCCCAAATCAAAAAGCTCCAGTGGAAAGCGGTTCTCTTGAAGGCACTCTTCCTTCAATGAATCGTTCGCTTCCCGGTGATGTGCCTGCTGAGGGCAATGATTTTGCTTTAGCTATGAAGCAGATAGCGAGGTCGGCTTACGGCAATCGGACGGGTGCTGACACAATGCAGCAGTACCAGCAAGCCGGATTGAATATCCAGAATCCGACTTTAATTTCAAATGCCATTAGCAGTGAAACAGAGCGTCGTTCCGGGACGGTGGTGGATATTTACAATTCCACAATGAGCATGATTAAGGAGCAAGAAACTCAACGCGCCGCCAAAGAGAAAGAGATGCGAGCCATAGGCAGTGGAATACTGCAGAATATGTTAGCCACGCCATTTGCTTCTCAATTAACAGGCAAGGATTTTGAGGACATTGTTAATGGCGGAATGTCTGATGAGCTTCTTGTTAAATGGGGTGAGTATCTCAAAACCACTCCGAATGACGGCAAAGCCCCAACAATGGAAGATATTGATGGAGATGGTCAATTAGAGCAATGGGATACCAGTACAAGGACTTGGATTAAGCCTCAAAGTGGAGATGTTGGGAGTTCTGCTGATTTCAATAAATGGTTGTCTGATTGGGGTGTTGAGCCAATACAAAGCTATGATACCCCTGTTTCGTATTTTAAAGACGGCAGGAAAACACATGGTGGATATGACATAACTGGAACTCTTAATTCACCTGTAACATCTCCTATATCAGGCAAGGTTGTGGAAGCGCAAAGTACTCCAGGCTGGGGAACTACTGTCGTTATTGAAGACGCAAATGGAAATAAGTGGAGAATGGCGCATTTCAATGATGTTAATGTCAAAATGGGCGAATCTGTAACTTCAGGTCAAAAGATAGGTTTAATGGGTAATACTGGTTATGTGCTAAAAGGTGATGGCACAGCACCATCGGCTGAAGAATTGGCTGCGGGGCGAGGAGTGCATTTGCATTTAGAAGTTAAAGATAAAAACGGCAACTTAATAGATCCTAAGACTTTTCAACACAACGCGACTGACATAGCGGACAATAGCGAGGCGATGGTTTGGGCTAGACAAGTTGTGGATAAAGAACTGACAATGGCGCAAGTTATGGATGAAATAGGAAAGAACTCTAAAATGAAGATTGATGTCATGAATGCGGTAGCCAAACTGAAAGGAACTTCAGCATCCAATCTTGAGGCTACAATGGCATTTCAAGATAAATTAGGATTAATTGATGAGATTGAAGATAATAAAAAAGGACTATTGGGGTCTGTCGGAACGTATGCTTTGAAACGATGGTCGCCGGTAACAATAGATAAATCCGAAAGAATGGCTTTTAAAGCTTCCGTACACAGATTGACAGATAAGGAGACATTAGACGCTTTGCTTAATTTAAAAAAAGCAGGCGGGACATTGGGGGCTTTATCTGATACGGAAAGATTGATGTTACAAAATTCGGCTACAAAATTAAAGGATTGGGAGATTAAAGATGATAAAGGCAATGGCATTGGACGATGGGAGGTCTCACGCGAGATATTTATGGAGGAAGTTAATAGAATAAAAAAGATAGCACAAAGTGCCTTAATTGCCGCAGGTGGCGATGATGGAATAATCAGTGTATTGGAACAAACGCTCAGTGATAATCCGCAATTAATTAATGAGTACAATGCTTTGGCGGCACTCAATCCGGGGATTTCTGAAGAAGACATGATTCAATTATTAGGAATTAAATAATCAATATGCTTACACCAGAACAAATAGCGGAAATCAGAGCCGGAGCTGGATTATCTCCTGCCCCCGGATTTTCAAATTCATTGCTTGTTGATAAAAACAAGGTGGCGGCCGGTAAATATGACTACTTAAAAGAAAAAAATGACAAAAAGTACGGGGTGCTTGATTACTTGCCAGCGTTCTTGAATCCGTCAAAGCAAAAACAATACACAGAAGAAGCTGCTACTACTTTGGCTGACTCGTTGGGTAAGAGAGTTGACCGTATTAAGAGTATTTATGACAGGACGGCTCCAATACAAGGAGGAGGTAATGAAAATCAAACGCAAGGAGCCGCTAGGAGCGGACTGCAGCTGGTTGGCGAAGTGACTGGCGGTGTTGGCGATCTAATTTTTGAAGGACTTAAGTTTGCCGCCAAGAAACTCACGCCTGAGGTAGTACAAGATTATTTAGGTGCAAAGGCGCAACAAGCAATAGAACAGCCTAAAATAAGAGAGGGGTTAATGTATCTGTCTAAGGGGGTTGAGAAATACAACGAATGGGAAGAAGCCAATCCGCAAACTGCAGCTGACCTTAGGGGGTTGTTAGGTGTTGTTGATATTGTGACTACTATAGTTGGTGCTGGGCCAATCGCCAAAGGCGTTGAGGGTGCCGCATTAAAGGCTGCGGAAGCTACAGGGTCTGCTGGTAATAAAGCTTTGTTGGCGATTGCAAGAGGAGGGTCTGAGCTTGCTTCGGCAGTCCCTGATATGTCCGCCGCTTCGGGGCTTCTACAAACCGGAAAAGATTTTCTGGGTAGAATCCCGAGGGTGGCTCAAAGAATTGGCGAGGGACTAGAAACCGCATCGGTAAGGGCTGCGAAAATAAAAGAGTCTTCGCCTGCAGCTAAACGCGCCATGGAGTCAAACTTAGACGAGAGGATAATAAATACGGTAATTGAAGCAGATGAGCCGACAGTCGGAGCTTATAGGCAAGTATTGGATTTGGCTGATAATCCGCCCAAAACGATTGGTGCAATAACTCAGCCGTCAAAGATCAGCGGTGACTTAGCCGTTAAGCAGTTCAGCTTTATAAGCAAAGAGAAGAAGCGAGTGGGGTCTGCAATAGGAGATTTAATTAAAGGCCTATCCAAGACAGAGAAGATAGACATGATGGATAGCTTTTTAGAGGTAAGAAAAGTTTTATCTGATCAAGGTATCGAGGTGGGAGCGAAAGGAAAGCTTAAATTTAAAGTTACTAATTTAAAGCCATCAGAAAGATCCGCTATTCAACAATTATTTGATATGGCATCGGAAGGAGGTAAAAATTTAAGTCCTTTAGATATCAAAAAGAAGGATCAATTATTCAGTAAACTGCAGAGAGAAGCCAGAATGGCAGATGTAGGAGAAATCATAATAGAAACACCTGAAGGAAGTAAGAGTATCTTTAGTGTATTTAGAGATATTTTTTCTAAAAAACTAGACGACATTTCGCCTGAAGTTAAAGCGTTAAATAAACAGTATCGTGATTTGGTCTTAATTACGGACGACATCGAGGACAGCATATTCAGAACGCCCAATTTCAATGTTACCAAGTCGGCAGACGGAGCTGAATTTGCAAAAGTAAATCTTCGCAGGATATTTGGCGAAGCTCAGAGTTCGCCTGTTTTTGAGGCAGTAGCTGATAAAATGGACGAATTGGCACGGCAGTTAGGTTACGCAGATGCTACACCTAAGCAAGTAGCAGCTTTTGCTCAAGAATTAAGAAAGTTGTACCCTGACACTATTCCTAAAACAGGTTTTTCTGGAGGAATAAGAGCTGGCATTCCCGAGTTAATTGAGTATGTATCTAAGGCAGGGGTGCCAAACGCAATAGATCAACGTAAAGCTTTGCGTGAATTACTGGACGAGTTGTTCCCAAAAGCTGAGGCAGTTGTGCCACAAACAACACCTCAGAGCCTCAAAACTGCCCCAGGTGAGGCGATAGCGCCCAAGGCTGGCAATCTTACCGCGGTGGAGGCCAAAGCGTCAGGACTGTCTTTTGACGAGTGGGTGAAGGGGCAGGGCGAGACTTTGTATCACGGAGGAGAAAACTTAAAAGAGGTTGGAAATATGCGTAGCAAGTGGGGCGCTTTCTATATGACAGAAAATCCAACCTATGCAAAATCTTATGGAGGAAAAAGTTCTACACTTAACGAGATTTCTCTTTCAAAAAATGCAAAGATTGCTGATTTGCGGAAACCAAGTAGAGATTTAATTAAACAAATAGATGAAATTATCTCTCCAAAAGAAACAGGTAAGACAATTATTATTACAAAACCAGACGGTACTAAATTGACTATATCGGAAAAGACAGGCGGTTTGTCAAATCCTGTTCATAGCTCTACTGATATTATTCAAGGAATAAAAGATGGTAAAGCATATTTTGCAGAAATGCCAGAAGTAAAAAAAGCACTAAAAAAACTTGGCTATGACGGAATGATTACACAAGAAAGCAAGTTTGGTGCTAATTACGGAGTATGGAATAAGAATGTAATCAAAACCCGCTCGCAACTAAAAGCAGAGTGGGACAAAGTAAAATAAACAAACAAAAAAGAGGCGGAACGAATCCGTTCTCTTTTTATTATTTACATCCGACCAATAAAAAAAGTAAAGAGCAAGAAAATCGATACTCCGAAACAGCATAGCACGAAAGCAGGCAGTGAATTTATAAACTTATTTAATGATTTTAACGATGAACAAATGTTATCTTGTGCTTTTTTGTTTTCCTTGATTGAGCGGTAGAGCCAAAATAGACCGCACCCAACCCAATAAATAAAAGCACCGCTAAGCCAGATAATATACGGTAGAGCGCAAACGAATAAGATAGCCAGAACGATTGTCCAGAACATAAGTTTGGTTGTTAGACTTTATTCAACTCGTCGAAATTCTCATAAACGTAAAGAATGGCGTGCCACAACAGCACAGTCGCAATCGCCACAACCGCCAACAGTATCGCTGTGGCTGGGATAACGCAGGCCAGCCAGACGGCTGTTTCCCAAATTGGAGGATAGTCTGATAGAAATTCCATATTACTTTAAGCCGTGTGTACCGGCTTGGTTGCATTTAACGCATTGATATTCCGCCCATTCGCTATTAAACATTCTCTTATATCCGCTGAACTGCTTAGCGGGCTGGATGTTGACCTTTCCGAATTGCGCCTCGAACGGCTCGCGCCAACCGGTGGAGTGCGGAATTACCCTGTCGGGGTGGTTGAGCAACAACTTCTTTCCGCACTTGCAGACAAGTACCAGCGTTCTCATATTTTAGCGGCTTGCTCCAGCCTGACGGTTAGCTTATCAGCCTCAACGTAGAGCTTATTCAAACCTTGGCTTTTCCACAAGTCATCTTCGCTGGTGAATACCGCCAGCATTTTGCGGAACTTTTTTATTTCCTGCAGTTTCTTGTAAAGCAGAAACCGAATGAATGATTTGGAGTTCATACGTATTCCAAGCTAACTCTCACGATTAAGAACGTTACCGCGATAGCGAATAGGATTGCCATAGAGATATTTGGTTAATAATTATTACGACTTTCGTTGGACGCGACTTCAAGTAAAGTTCTTATGGCTGATAACTTGTGTTCGTAGCTCTTCATTTTGGCTTTCAGTTCCATTAACTTCAAACCCTCATCGGTCAGTTCCCACGAACGCTCCACGGACGCGTCGCTTTTATGCTCCGGGCGGTGTGCTTTATAATACGCGGCGTGGACGCGCATGAGAGCGACCGCCTGCTCACCAGCCTTGGCGTAGTAATCGGCTATCTTCATTCGTTCTTCCGCCCAGTAGCGTGGGTCAAGTGAGTTGGTTTGTTCAATCATATTTTCTTTTTAAGTTTCCTCATTTTGGGGTGATTATTCCCTTGATATACTACAGTCAACTTAACTATGATGACCCCAACTATCTGTTTTTTTGTGACATTCTCTGCAAAGTGTAACGCCATTTCTTATATCAAAAGCCAATCCTGGATGTTCTTTAAATGATTTTATATGATGTGGATTAAGCTCAATTGTTTTTCCATATCCTTTTGAGTTCTTTATTCCACACTTCCTACAGGTAAAGTTGTCTCTAATAAAAACTGCTTCGCGCCACTTTATCCAAGATTTACTAGTTCTTATTCTTTTGTATTCAGGTGTCAATGGGTTGATTTTTCTTCTTCCAGTGTTAGCTTTCGAAATTTTTTCTATTGTTTCGTTAGATCTCTTTTTATCTTTCATCCATTTACCGTAACCATGGCTAATAGCTATCTGTTTCATTTTTTCTTTATATTCTGGATTATTAAAAAACGACTTATCGGCTAATTTGTATTGTTCTTTTGTTCTTAAGGCTTTGTGTCCTTTTTGGAAACCGCAGTGTATTGGCATTTTTATACCTTTATTCCACGGAACATTACCTTTTGCAAATAACATATTTTTTCATTTTCCTTAATTTAGGGTGCTTCCCTTGATACACTACTGTTATCTTAACATTTTCTTTTCCTGAATACAATGCTTCGAAAATTTTGAACTTTAATACCCAAACCTTAGTTATGGGATAACCTTTTGTTTCAACATATTCGATAGTGTCGTCATTGTGGAATATCACGAAGTCTATTCTGTACTGACAGACTACGTAACCATTAACAATGAGGTCTAAGTTTTGTTGAGTGGCATATCCCTTTATATCTTTTGCTTTCAGTCTAAGTTCTAGTTCTTGAGCATAACCTGATTCAAATTTGCTGTCATAGAGGTGGCCGTTAAACTCTTGTTTTTTAGCTGTAGTCCACTTGTTGCTAGTTGTATACATATTTTTATTTTCATAAATAAAGGAACACGCCGGGCGCGGCGATTCGCACCCAAACTGAAGTTATATTTGTTTTACGCCTGTTGCGATGAGTAACGCCAAATGCCTCAATTTTCAGGCGCGGTTTTTTAAAAAGTCAATCAATTCCAGCCACTCTTTCTCATAACGAACCTCGCCGAACTTCCTATGCCTGTCCAGTTCTTCACTGATTATCCTGATTGCCGTTTCCAGTTGACCCTCGTTGAACTCCTTGGCGTTATCGCGCACCCAGTCGCAAACGCAACCCACGCCATACGAGCCTGACCCGACCATGTACCGAATGGCGGAGAACGTAACCACCGCTTTATTGCAGTCCATGTAGTTTTCTCTGTTTAATTATCTTTTTATTCCTTCTGTTTATTTCCGCCTCGAGTAAAGCTATCTCGTCTTTACACGCTTTGCATATCACAATATCGCCTTCTTTGTATTGTGTTGTAATGCTTCCATTTGGTAACTCAACCATAACTTTATGGCAATATTGATGATACCGCCTAATCCACTTGAGAAGTTTTTTCCCCAATTCTTCATCTGATATTGTCATAAGCCTTGATTAACGCGATTCTCTTTGGTTGTGAATTTATCGCTTTTGTCAAACTCACGACAAACTTCTTCGATATCATCAAACATACATTCGCTCCAATCAGTCCCCTTGTCTCTGATTATGGCAATGTTTTCTGCAAGTT
>Ga0208957_1000043_pt1 | contig 101741 bp, 92 predicted proteins | sample RifOxyA1_FD_184029 | JGI IMG/M metagenome (GOLD analysis project Ga0208957, IMG submission 184029) | Groundwater microbial communities from Rifle, Colorado - Rifle Oxygen_injection A1 (SPAdes) | ecosystem: Environmental > Aquatic > Deep subsurface > Groundwater | place: Rifle, Colorado, United... | reverse complement strand
TGGCAAAGAAATATTATACATTTGGGCCAGACGTCTCGTCTCTCTTTTATAAGTTATCCCTCCAGTCGCAGTACGGGTTGTTTCGCCCATATAAAGGTCATTAAAAATTATGTACGGTGGATTTGGTTTCGTTTGCAAAAGCCGAGTTACCTCCTGACCTCCAAAATTTGCCACACAATGTTTTGACTGGGTCATGGCCTTCATAACGAGAAATTTCATTTCGCTAACGGCGAAATCTTGCTCAATTTTTTTGCTACTTTTTTGCAAATTAGAAACCAATGTCATGACACCTAAACCGACAACGGCACTTACTCCAAGCGCAACCGTCAATTCTACCAGATTGAATCCTTTTTTATTTTTCATGATTTACATTATCCACCTAATATTAAACCACATCAATTCTTGCAATTTTTTCCCTTAAATCTTAATAAGATAGCAATTAACTACAGCAATCCAATTGCCAACCTTATAGGTCACTCACTAAGACAAAAAAAAGACCCAGCATTCGCTGGGTCTATCTATGTGTTATACAACACTTTGAATTTTAGGTAAAAAGTTAGCTGAGCAATTTAAGCGCAGCAGTTCCTTCGTTATTTGCTTGAGACAATACTGAAATACCTGCATTAGTAAGAATACTATATTTCGTATTTTTGGCAGTCTCTTCTGCAAAATCAGTATCACGCATTCTAGAATTTGCTGTATTTAAATTCTCTGAACTTATCTGTAAATTCTGAATGGTTGAAAATAATCTGTTTTGAATTGCACCCAGATCTGCTCTTTGTCCAGACACGTGTGTAATAGCTGAATCCAAAATTGCAAGCGATTCCTGCGCTGCTTTTTTGTCAGTAACATTGATTTCATTTACCCCCAAACTATCCAAACTTGAATTGGTAGCTTGCGCATTGTAAGAAATCCTATCTTGGAAGTCATTATTATTGATGCCAATCTGGAAATCATACTTATCACCAGATCCATCTAATAATTTTTTGCCGTTAAACTCAGTAACTTGAGCTATTCTTTCAACTTCAGCTTTCAAATTTTGATATTCCACATTAGTAAATGATCGCTCGACATCGCCAACTGTATCAGAAGCAGCTTGGACTGATAACTCGCGCAATCTGGTTAAAATGCTGGATATCTCATTCAAACCACCTTCTGCAGTTTGAATCATCGAGATTCCGTCGCCCGCATTTCTTTCTGCTTGGTTGACACCACGAATTTGAGCTTTCAATTTTTCAGAAATCGCCAAACCAGCTGCATCATCAGCTGCTTTGTTGATCCTTGAGCCCGATGACAATTTGTTAATTGTGTCGGATGATGCTCGATTGGTGTTCCCAAGAGTTCTTTGGGCAGATAGTGAAGTAACGTTTGTGTTGATTCGTAGACCCATTGATTCCTCCCTTGGATAATTAGCTCCCTTCTGGAAGTTGCCCCCAAACCGTGAGGATCAATAAGCATACTGCTTTTCTATTTCGTTTTTGTTTTCAACACCATGTTGAAAACTTTCACCCTCCAGATCGGACAATTCAAAAAAGACCTTAGTTTTTTAATCACTTTTATTTTTATTTTTATCAAAAATCATTTATCCGACTTTTTTTATCAATTTATTTTTCCACTTTTTAGAACCTTTTAAGCAGTGTTCATCATTTATAACTGGACTATAAAACAGTAATCAGTAGAATAATAAAGAAGCATGTTCTAATAAAGCAAATACATTTCAGGAGTAGTTATGGAGCTTAAATCTGATCTTAAGATACTCGTCGTCGATGATATGGGAACCATGAGAAAAATTATAAAGAAAATGCTGGTACAACTCGGTTTTAATAATATACACGAAGCTCAAGATGGCAGTGAAGCCTGGCCGATGATCAAAACACACCTAGCAGAAGGGGCTCCATTTGAATTTGTTATATCCGATTGGAATATGCCTGGGATGACCGGAATAGATCTTCTCAAAAATGTAAGGGCCACGGCGGAAATCCACGGTCTTCCTTTTTTGATGGTGACTGCTGAAGCTGAACAAAGTAACGTCGTCACTGCAGTTCAATCAGGGGTTAATAATTATGTAGTAAAACCTTTCTCGGCACAAACTCTTAAGGAAAAAATCAACACCATCTTTTCTAACAAAAAGTAAGGGAATACTGCATGAATATAATTAATGATCCCGATATGAAGGAAATCGTTGATGATTTTTGCGACGAAGCCATGAAACTTTACCTAGAACTCGACAGCGTACTTGATAACCTCGAAGATGATCCCCGCAATCAAAAAGAAATGGAAAATTTCGGACAGATAATTGATCGAGTTATGGGAGCGGCTAAATCTATAGGTGCCGAAGAAATTGGAAAATTTTGTGAACTAGAAAAGCTTATTGGCTATAAAGCCAGCCAGGTTACAGAGCTCCCTCTACTCGAAGTGGTGGTCGCGGTTTTATTCGATGCCAACGATCTTCTAAAGCGAATGACTAAAGCTATTAAAACCGGTGAATCTAAAGGGCTTGAATCCCTTAACACTCAAGCTTTTGTTACCCGCTTAAAATGGTTATCTGAAAAATTTAAATCTATTGAGCGATCCTCCGTTGCGGCTACGCCTAAACAACAAATTGGTCAGGCGGACATAGATAACCTGCTTCAAGATCTAGGTTTATAACATTAAAAGGAGTGCTTAAATGGGAGCAACAGGCTTTCTAAATTATTCAAGACCTTTTATCGATGCTGCTAAAAAAGTTTTTGAGACCATGATTTTCACCAAACTAGAACCTCAAAAACCTTTGATAAAGAAAGATAACACATCCCTTGGCGATATCACGGCTTTCCTTGGTATTATTGGCGATTTTGAAAAAGATAACATAAAAAAAAGTTACAAGGCCATGCTGGTTATTTCATTTAGCTACGACACTTATATCAAAGTGGCCAATGCTATGTTAATGGAAAATCGCACCCAATACAGCCCAGAAATATCTGACGTAGGCGGTGAAATATGCAATATGATCATGGGAAGTGCTAAAAGGAATTTAGTGGAACTGGGGTATTCTTCCAACATGGCAGTACCTTCAATAATTGAAGGCAAAAATCATACAATTTCTTATCCGACAAGCACCAATGTCGTAGTTATTCCGATGAACTCTGCTTATGGCACTATTTACATGGAATTATGCTACAAAGAAGAGGATTAGTATTCTGTATAGGGTAAGTGATTTCGTCCATTCCAATTATTAAGTGAAATTTGATAATTATAATTTTCGAAATTTTGAGGAATATCAATTTGCGCGTATGTTAACTTGGTTCCCCCTACACTGGTGCCAAAGTCTAAATGAAATGTTTTAGTCCAAGTACCGGTATTTACAAAAACTGAACCATCTGGACGGGGCCTGAATAAAGGAATATGAGTATGCCCCACTAGCAATGCTTTAATCATGGTTTTATTCTCAAAGAAATCCTCAGTCACTTGTTCATAATCTTTAAACAATGACAATTCTCTTTTGGCATGTTCCCAGATTTTTTTAACATTCTTATGTTGCCTGTAAAAATAAATGAACCTTACCATTATAAAATACCAAACCGATGCGAAGAAAAAGCGGATAGTGAATAACGGCTCATAAATCAGACCATTAATAAATAATTGCCCGATCGGCTTAATCGCATTAATATGTCCTTTTTCTTCCTTAAATTTATTCAATACCCTGGTTATATAATAAGCACCCCATGAAGGTCGAAAGTATTTTCGCCCGAACTCGTCTTCCACAATAGATCTTTTTGAATGAAAAAAATGAGCATGTTCATACTCGTGTCCATGAATCACAAAAAGACCTATCTCCGGGCTATAATCACCATTATCATTGGCAATAATTTTAATATTTTCTCTGATAGTTTCCGCAAACAAACCTAAAAAGTTTTCCTTGACCCTATCCAGAATAAGTTCTGCATCATGGTTACCGATAATGTAGATAATTTTTCTCTTCTTATTGGATAAAAACAAACTGAGCGCATTGAAAACCTCTGGATGTCCCGTCACTATCAACTTAAGTCTTTCTAAAGAGGCTTCTTCACTCCAATATTCATCATCAAAATAGCGAACGTAAGGAACTGCCAGAAAATCTAGAAAATCGCCATTGATTATTAACTCCATTTCCCTGTTTTGGTATTCTCCATCACTATAAAAATCCAAAAAATCAACCAACTCTTTATCATGATAAAAATCTTCTAATGGATTGCGTTTACCATCAAAAAAAGCTCCAGCCCCCAGATGAAGATCAGAAATTACCAGGATGGTTTTTTTAAATTTATCTTTCTGGAGGAATCTCATAAGACTTTTTTCCAATCTTCAATTCTACTTCCTGAAATGAAGGTGATAAAGGTACGAAAAAAAGTTTCTCTTCTTTTTTTAATACAACATCCAAAGAGGCCATACTTTGTGGAACAATAGAATAAAACCCCACTCTTTCACCATTTCCTTTAACTAATTTCCCTAATAATTTTTGATTCATTTTGTTTTCAACAATTACGCTGAGATTTTCTTTAAACTGGTCTGGAGATAAAACCTTAACAAATCTATCATGTACCTGCACATAAAAAGTATCACTTTTTTCGTAAGCATATACGTTTTTGACAAGTAACCAAAAACAAAATACCCAAATAAAAGTTCTCAATTAAAGTTCTCCTTTATTAATTATTTTACTTGAAAAACTCCCTCTATTTAAAAGATCCCTAACCGGAAATAATTGCCGGAGTAAAAAATTTTACTTTAAATACGCATTAAATAAATCAATAACCCCGAAAAGACAGAGGTTAATAGTGGGTGACATATGTTAAATTATTTTAAACAAAAATTTTGTTCTATAAAAAAAGATGAAACCTTTGAAAACAAACTTGAATTATTTCAAGCAAATTTTTTCAATTCACCTTATCACTCATGGATAACTGAAAGTAAGGCATTAAAACGGGCCTTTTTTATTCTTTTAGATTCACTCAACGAGCAATTACTCCAGATCCTGTTGAAAAAAAATTTAATTTGTTTGAGGTCCTACGGCGTATTAGCTTGTACTTTATCCCTTCCACCCCAATCTGATGTACTGATTGTCTATCCAGATTTAATTAAATTACTAAATAGTGCGTCCTTAATGCACGGAGTTTCTATTTTGGCACATGAACTTGGACACATTATTTTAAATCATTCACACAAAGATTTAAATCCTATCTTGGCCCAACTTGAAGCTGATACCATTGCGTTTGAAATGGGTTTTGGAAAAGAGCTAATGGAAGAAATAAAGTCCTTTCCGACTTCTTATGAGTATCAACTTCGTATAGAAAATCTTGCTAAATTACTCACTAGGCAAGCTTAAAAAACGTAACTGGTATCATCCGCCCCTAGCAGGGTAATCCGATCACATTGAAGATCATCAATCTCCTGATAGAGTTGGGTTTGAAAATTGGGCTTTAAATGCCCAATAAATAAGGGAATACTTTCAGGCATTTTTTTAATCTCTTCTTTTAGAGAATTGGGTGTATGGTGTTGGCTATCTGTAGCAATTTTTTGTAATCGGTTGGGAAAACTCACTTCCGTAAAGATGGCTTTCAAATTTTTTGTCTTATGAGCGTATTCCCATATTTTATCGGTGGGACCGGTATCTTGAGTAAATAAAACCGAAGTCTTGCCTTTACTTACAATAAAACCAAATGCATCTTCGGGGTGATTAACTCTAATAGGAAGTATTTCATACCCACCAACCACCACTTTTTTTTCTGCTGTAATCTCATTAAATCTAATGGTTGGGTTTTTTTCGTTTGGTAGTTTTGAAAAATCCGGCCATATCACATCATTCATTAAGTGTTTTTTTATGGCCTGACTTACTCTCTGATTAGAATAAACTTCAAAGGGCAAATCCTTCAGCCCAAAACAATTATCACAAAGATAAGCTAGATCGGAGATATGGTCGAGGTGTGGGTGGGAAATCAAAATATTCTCAATCATTAACTGTTCGTCAATCAAAAGTCCAACTGCTGCAGAACCAGCATCTATTAATAATTTTCCATCTACTAAATAAGAAGTGGCCCTAAATCCTGGCGCCACGCCCCCATGTCCGCCCACAATTCTAATTAACATTTTTTATCCCCATCACACAAATATTAATATTTTCTAACTAATGTGCTAATTTGTCATATATTGTTTTAACTTCCTCTCCCGTGATTTTGGCAAATATCTTTGCTAAATCCTTTTTACTACCAGCTTGACTTAGGTATTTACTTACCAAGTCCTTTAATTTCTGATCACCTATTGAGCTGACTTCGTCCGTTTTGGTGTGATAAACACAAAGCACAAACTCTCCCTTTAAGGTAATACCATCTTTGACTTTTTTTAATTCCTTGATCTCAAACCGATAAATACTTTCAAATTTTTTGCTCATTTCTCGGCAAACGGAAACCCTGGCCTCTGGTAAAGTTTGCTCAATCAATTCCAGGGTGTCTATAATACGATGAGGCGATTCAAAAAAAATACTTAATCCATTTGGTAGGTTTTTCAAGGCTTCGTTTCTTTTATTTTTTTCCTTTGGTAAAAACCCATAGAAAGAAAACGGATAAGGTGGTAAACCACTTATTTCAATAGCAGAGATGACCGAAGAAACACCTGGCAGATTCAATACCCTAAAATTATTATCTATGGCGGCTTTTACAATAGGATATGCCGGATCTGAAATAATTGGACTGCCCGCATCTGAAGTTAAATAGACAAAATCATTTTCAGATAACAATTGTAATACATATTCTATGCGGTCTTGATCATTATGCTCATGAAATGAAATAAATTTTTTACCCTCAATCTTTTCCCCAATTGTGCGCAAAAAATCTTTTAGTACCCGAGTATCTTCTGCTAAAAATATCCCGTCTTGTGCAAGAGCATTTTTAGTTCTAATGGTAATATCGCCTTGATTTCCAATTGGTAGTGAAAACAGAACTAAACTTCCCAAATATTACTCCGCGTGACTTAAAGTCATTTATTTTTAAGCATAAAATAGTTTTTATTTTATTGCTTCAAAGCAATTATTGCCGACACTAGCTTACCAAATCTCTGCGGTGGTAAAATAGGGTATCGACTCTTGGTTTATTTAAACAAAGGGAATACATATGTCACTTAAGGCCATGATTAAAACTGAAGTTAATGGAAATTTGACCATTCATATGAAAGGCGGATTAAATTTTGAAAATACCGAACCTCTTAAAAAAAAGCTAACAGCCATGCTCTTAGAAAACCCTGCCCAGAATATAACGTTGGACATGTATGGGCTGGATTTTGTCGGTTCTAGTGGCATCAATTATTTTGTGGACACCATTAAACTACTAAACACTGAGAAATCTCGTATTAAATTAAAAAATGTCAAAACCGAGTTTTTAAGAGTTTTTAAGCTTTATGACTTCGATGCCATAAGCCTCCTAGAAGACCAATTCGACGATGACGAGACCATGGAACTCAATCAAAAGTTTGGAAATAGATCAAACACATTTCAAAATTAGCATAATTTTCATTTATTTTTTTAAAAAGTTATCTGCACAACATCTAAATATACACGAGACAATTGTGCCTTAAGGTTCTCTTTATGATTAAGAAGATTATTGGAAAGCTTGAACTCATGTTTAATCCAGTATGGGTTATATGCATAGCCTCCCCCATCTGAACTTTGATTATATGAATCCTGATAAGGACTTTGTTCCTCTTCTGGGTATTGAGGTTCTTCGGAATCATTACCTGAGGGGTATGAATAACCTCTGCTTTGCCTGATGCTATGAGAAATAACGACATAGCCTCCAAATATTAAACCTGCCCACAAACCTAGCGATGCGCCTTGAAATATGGCCCTGCCATTACTTTTAAACGCCATGGATGCAAATCCCAGTAACGCGCCACCTGCTGTACCGTAGGCGGACATTGTAGCAACCACTTTTACCTTCGGGTCAAGCTCTGCTTGAGCCTGATTAAGATACAGAAAGTTACTAATAATCAAAAAACATGCAATAAGTAATACTTTCAAATTTTATTCCTTCAAATCATCATTTTATATCCACCCCTTATAGGGTAAAAAAGCTTTAAGCATTTGGCAAAAATTATTTACACTTTTTTGTCTTTAATATCACAAAAAGGCTTCCCTACCAGTAATTTCTTTAAAACCGTGCAATTTAAAATTTCCCCAATAAAAATAGCACTGGCATTCAGCCTTTTTTTTTGTCTGTAAGATAAATGACCATGAGATTTAATTTCATATAGAGAAATTACGGGTTTATTATAATCCATCGTGGCCAAATCCACCTGTCCTGCGCCAATTTCTCGAAGCAGAAGTGAGGACATTAAGATAGGTATTCCATGTTGATGAATAACAGCAGAATATTTTTTTTCTAGCTCAAATCCTTTATTCAATTAAAAAACTCTCATTTTTAAATCGTTGGTAACACACCTCTAAATGTCCGCCTATGAATTTTACATTCTCCCTTTGTTCTTAACTGACTTAAATGTTCCGACGTCCCATAACCGACATTTTTTTTAAAATTGTAACCAGGATACATTACATCCATTTTTAACATCAAAAAATCTCGATATTCTTTTGCCAAAATTGAAGCAAGCCCAATCAGTAATGATTTTTGATCTCCCTTAACGATAGGTTTAATAACTATAGGTAGATGATCAAGGGGTAGGCCCATGTTTCCATCTACTAGTAAAACCCCGTCGCTATTTTTTTTATAGACTAGTTCAAATGCATTTTTCATACTTAGCAAAGATGCATTTAAGATATTTATTTTATCTATTAAAGTATTTGAAATACTAGAGATTGAAGCGAGAAGACGGCAATTCTTGAATTGCATTAGCGAAATTACCTGGTCTAATTTAAGTTCACTGGGAATCAATTGAAAATGTTTAAGAATGTGTTGCCTTTTTTTAGGTGAAAGCTTTTTTGAATCAGTGATATCCAAACTGGACAAATCCCTCAAAAGCTTCTGGGCTTCTGATAATTTTTCATATTCCATAAAAATACAGGAAGAGACCACGGGGCCTGCTAAACACCCTCTGCCCACTTCATCAACTCCGGATAAGAAGCCCTTTTTTCCGCGCAAAAAATCTCGATCAAAGTCACTATTTATCATACGCCACTCTTATACCCTATATTGGGGTAATATAGTAAAGGTACACCCAGGATTACAAAACAATTTGAAATTACCAAAGCCAAAGCTTACCTACGCAAATTTTTGAACATTTTAGGATCATTACCCATTATGTCAAACCAGATTTTTAATTTTTTGCAATTTTTAACGTTATTAATGCTAAGATGTTACTTATGCATTACCTAGGAAACTTACAATGAAAATTATTCTTTTAAGTCTTTTACTGACGATCTGTGCTTTCCCCTTAAAACTATCGGCCAATGACGTCTATGTAGTTGTTATGCAAAAACAGGAACAAAAAAAACAGCGAGGCTGGTCGCTGGCGGACTGGATGGTCACAAAAAATAAAATGAAAGCAATGGACATGTGGCTTGCACTAAATTCTTCAGCCAATTTATTTGAATTTTATATAGGAGGTCATCAAAGTAATTACGATCTAAACAATATAAAAATCTCAACTAAGGAACCTAAAATAGCCTATGGTGGTGAACTGGGAGCCTACGTTTCTATACTTGGTATCGAACTCGAATACGATAAATCCAACGAAAAATATGACCTTCGCTCCGGGATGGTTGCTCTTAGAATTTTTGGTACTGCTTATCAAGGAACAAACTTGACCATCGGATTTGGCAATAAAACATTTGATGTTGAAAATGATAATGAATATAACAATCAATTTGTCCAAGGTAAATTGGCCATCAACCTTTTTAGTTTTTTGGGAGTTCAAGGCATTTACAAAAATTATCTTTCGAAAAAAAGTAATGACATAGAACTTTCTGGTTATAAAAACATCTACGGCGCATATCTAGACATTTATTTTCTTCGACTTTATGGCAATCTTTTCAATGAGAAATTAAATTATTCTAATTCTCTTGTGTATACTTCCCAAAAGCGCAACGGTTATACACTTGGTGCTCAAATATTTTTTTAGTCTCAAAAACAAAAAAAAGGCCCTTTGTTTAAAAAGGGCCTTGAAGCATTTTATTATTTTGAATCGATTATTAATTATGACTTTCTATCGTAATCAATCGCAATTCTCGCACCTTTACCAGATCGCTCTCTTAGGTAATAAAGTTTTGATCTCTTTGTCTTACCTTTTTGCAGAACCTTAACCAATTCTACGTTAGGTGAATGAAAAGGAAAAACCCTCTCAACTCCATAACCACTAGAAATTTTTCGAACTCTGAAATGGCCATTCATCTTGCCTCTTTCTTTCATAGCAATACAAACACCTTGGAAAATCTGTAATCGGCTTTTCTCACCTTCAGTAATCCTTACTGATACCGCAAGAGTATCACCGGTTCTAAAATCAGGAATGTTTTTAACTTTTTCACTGCTGTGATCCTGATTTACAACATCGATCAAATTCATTTCAAACTCCTTTAGCAGATATAAAAATCTACTCTTTCTTCAGAGAGTCCATTCAAAGGACTATGAAGAGTATCATTATGATTCAGAGGCTTCCCCGTAATCTATCCAAATAAATAGCCACAGCTGAACGAACAGATAAATGATTATAATCATCTTTTGAAGCACACTTCAAAGGATTTAATCTAAAATCCGCCTGTTCCATTACAGAAGCATGTAATCCCCATCCTGTACCAAATACTAAATAACAGGGCATATTGTCAAGCATTATCCTTTCGTTTAAAGAAGTTACGCTTCCGGAAGGGTTTTTAATGTTGGCCCCTGTTACTACCAACAACGGTTTCCTTCCTTCAATCTGTTCTATTTTTTTCATAGAATCTTCCAACGAAAAACTAAGCTCTGCTAGCGAAAGTGCATTAAATCGGTCCGGGTTGTAAGCACAATTTTTATCATCTTTCCAATGATCAAGAATACGTTGTACTACTTCATGTTGAGTTTGAAGTGGTGTTATCAGGTAGAATTTTTCAACTCCATACGTTTTACAACTTCTAGAAATATCGTGAATATCCATATTGGTAACAGAAGTCGTAACAGTTTCACCCAATTTATTTGAAATTGGATAATGCACAAGGCCAACATAAAGTTTCATTTTAATTTTCCTTTTAATAAATCTGGCCTATAAATTTTGGTGACTCTCACTCTTTCGCTTTCTCTAAACTTATTAATTTTATCGTGGTGCCCGGATAAAAGAATTTCAGGAACACTTACTTCATCAAAAACTTGTGGTTTCGTATAGTGAGGATGTTCTAAAAGTCCACCTGTAAATGATTCACAACCTGCGCTTAACTTATTCCCAAGTACCCCATCCACAAATCTTAAGGAGGAATCCAAAATTAACATAACGGCTATCTCACCACCCGTTAAAATATAATCACCAACCGAAATTTGTTGATCAACATAAAGATCTATAAATCTTTCGTCAATCCCTTCATACCTGCCGCAAATAAAAACCAAATCCTTTCTATCTCCGACATGCCAATATTTAGCAGAAAAGTCTCTGGCCAATTCATCTGACCAGATTTTTCCTCGAGGCCCTGTATAAACTATATGCAATTTTTCCCTATAATTTTCTGGATATTTTCCCGGTACAACTACACCTTCCACCAAAGCATTTTTTAAGACATCAGGTCTCATCACCATACCAGCTCCACCTCCGTAAGGTGAATCATCAACGCCCTTCCATTTTTTTTGTGAATATTCTCCTACATTCACTAAATTAAGCTCAAACTTTGCACCTCTTTCACCGCTAAGAGCACTTCCTGCAACTCCAAATTTTTTGAAAACCTCAAAATATTCAGGAAACAGCGTAATTATCCAAATTCTAAATTTATCTTGTGCCATCATCTACCATTATGGGAAGGTTCACTTCCACCTTGCCACCTTCTATATCCACCAATGGAAAAAAGGAATCAGTAAATGGAATATCAACTTTCAGTCCACTATCGTCCATAGTAATAACAAAAATAGTCTGACTTCCATTATCGTAATAACTAGAAATCTTACCAATCTCACATTTGGTCTTAAAATTGACAACCTTCATTCCAATTAAATCTGCAACATAATATTCATTATCTTGTACTTGAGGAAACACTTCTCTTGAAATATTTATGGAAAATGGAAGAATCTCCTCAACCTGGGTTCTATCCATAATATCCCTAAGGTAACAAATGACTTTATTTCCAAATGAAATATTAGTTATTTCAAAAGTTTTGCCTTGTTTTGGCAAGGTACTTTTAGCTGAAATCGGTGTAAGAAATATTTCCATCCCTGATTTAAGAAAACTATCTTCTGGGTGATAAAGTTTAAATATAAAACCACCTTTTATACCATGAGGTTTCTCACTCACGCCAATTTCAATTTGTTTTTCCATTTTACCTGATCTTTCTTTATTCATAATTGTTTATGCTAATACCAAATCCGGGAAAACAAGAATAGTTTTTTTATTTCTAATATATAATTAATGCATAAAAAAAGGCACTCATACGTAGTACCTTTTCTTTCTAAAAGAATATAATCAAACCTATTTCTTTATTTTTCTTTGCTACAATTCATTTCGCTATATTTTTTTTCCATTTCTTGTACTCGCTCTTTTAATTTATCCAGTGTTTCCTTTAAATGTTTTTTTCTAACTTCACATTTACATACTTTATCTGCACACGCCTTCATTTCACTTTTCATTTTTTCAAAATTTGCTTTCATTTCTTCTCGTTTTTGCTGTCTATTTTCCATTCGATCTTCTTTGTCCATCGCAAAAACATTGATCGACAAAAAACTCATGATCATTAATATTGCAACTATCCTAAATTTCATACAAGCTCCTTTGATACAACTGTTAAAAATTATCATTTTGAAACCCACTTGTGTCAATTTAATAATTTTTTAGCGGATTACTTGATACCCTTTCATCTTTAAACAAAAAAAAACCAGCCTTTCAGCTGGTTTTTTATTTTAAAAAGGGTGCATCGTGCTATTTTCACACCAAGTTCCCCTGGCACTAATTTCGCCGCTGGAGAGCTTAACTTCTGAGTTCGGGATGATGTCAGGTGTTTCCTCTCCGCTATAGACACACCCAAAATTGTTTTAATAATTTTGAGTCGACCTTTACAATCACTTAACAAAATCAAATAAAGACTTGAACCCAATAAATTCCACCATGTATAAATATATATAAAAAGAAGCAAAACGGTAATTTAGTATCAGTCAGCTCAATACATTACTGTACTTACACTTCTGACCTATCAAGCTCGTAGTCTACAAGCTACCTTATAGAAACCTTATCTTGAAATAGGCTTCCCACTTAGATGCTTTCAGCGGTTATCCCTTCCGAACATAGCTACTCGGCAATGCAACTGGCGTCACAACCGATACACCATAGGTTCGTCCAACCCGGTCCTCTCGTACTAAGGTCAGATTTTCTCAAGTTTCTTACGCCCACGGAGGATAGAGACCGAACTGTCTCACGACGTTCTGAACCCAGCTCGCGTACCGCTTTAATTGACGAACAGTCAAACCCTTGGGACCTGCTCCAGCCCCAGGATGCGATGAGCCGACATCGAGGTGCCAAACCGCGTCGTCGATATGAACTCTTGGACGCGATCAGCCTGTTATCCCCGGAGTACCTTTTATCCGTTGAGCGATGGCCCTTCCACTCGGAACCACCGGATCACTAACACCTGCTTTCGCACCTGCTCGGCTTGTTTGCCTCGCAGTCAAGCTCCCTTATGCGTTTACACTCTATGGCCGGTTTCCATTCGGCCTGAGGGAACCTTCGCGCGCCTCCGTTACTCTTTAGGAGGCGACCGCCCCAGTCAAACTGCCCACCAGACATTGTCCCCCGACCGGATTACGATCGTAGGTTAGGATTTCGATTAACAAAGGGTGGTATTTCAAGGTTGCCTCCTCGTACACCAAAATGCACGGATCAAAAGCTCCCACCTATCCTACGCAATGTTAATCAAAACCCAATGCCAAGTTACAGTAAAGGTTCACGGGGTCTTTTCGTCCTTCCGCGGGTAGCGCGTATCTGCACGCGCACTCCAATTTCGCTGGGTCCCTAGTTGAGACAGTGGGGAAGTCGTTACGCCATTCGTGCAGGTCGGAACTTACCCGACTAGGAATTTCGCTACCTTAGGACCGTTATAGTTACGGCCGCCGTTTACTCGGGCTTCAATTCAAAGCTTCGGGTTACCCCTGACCTCTCCTTTTAACCTTCGAGCACCGGGCAGGCGTCAGCCCATATACCTCCTCTTACGAGTTTGCATAGACCTGTGTTTTTGATAAACAGTCGCTACCCCCTTTTCACTGCGACCTCCAACAGCTATCGTCAGCAAGTGACGTCACCATCAAAGGCGTGCTTTATCCCGAAGTTACAGCACCAATATGCAGAGTTCCTTAACTAGAGTTCTCCCAAGCGCCTGAGGATTCTCTCCTCATCCACCTGTGTCGGTTTACGGTACGGATTGATACATATCTCCTTGCGAAGCTTTTCTTGGAAGCAGAGAATCACGATCTTCGGGCCAGGCCCTCCCCATCACTTCTCAGCGTTAAAGCATCCCGGATTTTCCTGAGACACACGCCTACATGCTTAGACCACAACCAATAAGTGGCACCGCTATCTTTCTCCGTCACTCCTTCAAGTCAAACAATATATACCAAGTACAGGAATATTAACCTGTTGTCCATCCACTACGCCTTTCGGCCTCATGTTAGGATCCGACTAACCCTGGGCGGAGTCACCTGGCCCAGGAACCCTTGGATTTTCGGCGGGAATGATTCTCACATTCCTTATCGCTACTCATCTCAGCATCAGCTCTTGTGATACCTCCAGCGCTCCTTACCGGTACGCCTTCATCAGCAAACACAATGCTCTCCTACCATTTGTACTTACGCACAAATCCACAGCTTCGGTACGTTACTTTAGCCCCGTTACATTTTGGGCGCAGGATCACTAGTCTAGTGAGCTATTACGCTTTCTTTAAAGGATGGCTGCTTCTAAGCCAACCTCCTAGATGTCTAAGTAACCCCACATCCTTCTCCACTTAGTAACAATTTTGGGACCTTAGCTGGTGGTCTGGGCTCTTTCCCTTTTGACGACGGACCTTAGCATTCGCCGTCTCACTGCCTAGATTATACTTGCTGGTATTCTGAGTTTGATATGGTTTGGTAAGCTGGTAAGCCCCCTAGCCAGTTCAGTGCTATACCCCCAGCAGCAATTCTAGACGCTGCACCTAAATGCATTTCGGAGAGAACCAGCTATCACGGAATTTGATTGGCCTTTCACCCCTATCCACAGGTCATCCCAGATTTTTTCAACAATCACGAGTTCGGTCCTCCACGAAGTTTTACCCCCGCTTCAACCTGCCCATGGATAGCTCATCCCGTTTCGGGTCTACGACATGCAACTAATCGCCCTATTAAGACTTGGTTTCCCTACGGCTACACCTTCAACGGATTAACCTTGCTACATATCGTAACTCGCTGAGTCATAATGCAAGAGGTACGTGATCAGGCTTTACAATAGCCCTCTCACTGTTTGTAAGTATACGGCTTTAAGTTCTATTTCACTCCCCTTATCGGGGTTCTTTTCATCTTTCCCTCACGGTACTTGTTCACTATCGGTCAGCAAGGAGTATTTTGCCTTGGAGGGTGGGCCCCCCAGATTCAGACAAGGTTTCACGTGCCTCGTCCTACTCAGGATACTCGCCTGGATCTATTCGTTTTAAGATACGAGACTTTCACTCTCTTTGGTGTGCCTTCCCAAACACTTCTCCTAACGACTATTTCCATTATGCAAGTCCTACAACCCCGACCATCCTAAGATTATCGGTTTGGGCATTCTCCGCTTTCGCTCGCCGCTACTAGCGGAATCTCAATTGATTACTTCTCCTCCAGGTACTTAGATGTTTCAGTTCCCTGGGTTTGCTCTCTCATACCTACTTGACTCAGTATGGAGTGTTATGATGTTTCCACCATACGGGTTTCCCCATTCGGAAATCTCCGGGTCAAAGCCTGCTTGACGGCTCTCCGAAGCATATCGCTGTCTAACACACGTCCTTCTTCGCCTCTTGCTGCCAAGATATCCACCATATACCCTTAGTAGCTTCTAAAAATATTTTTTTTATACACTCTCGGTGAATTACTTTAAAATACATTTTTCAATGTTTCTTATTACTCTTGGGTTCTCGTCTTCTATCTGATTCTGTTATGTCATTGTTAAAGATCTAATATATTAAAGAACAAGAAAGTTAGTTTGTTTTGATTTGACCAGATCTGTCTGCCGCAATTAAAAATCTTGGCAGAAAATCCTTTAAAAGGAGGTGATCCAGCCGCAGGTTCCCCTACGGCTACCTTGTTACGACTTCACCCCAGTCATCAGTCCGACCGTAGGCGCTCCCCTCTGCAAGCAGTTAGGGCCACGACTTAAGGTAAAACCAACTCCCGTGGTGTGACGGGCGGTGTGTACAAGGCCCGGGAACGTATTCACCGCGGCGTGCTGATCCGCGATTACTAGCGATTCCAACTTCATGAAGTCGAGTTGCAGACTTCAATCCGGACTGAGATCGGCTTTTTGAGATTTGCTCCCCCTCGCGAGTTCGCTTCCCTCTGTACCGACCATTGTATTACGTGTGTAGCCCTGGACATAAGGGCCATGAGGACTTGACGTCATCCCCACCTTCCTCCTGGTTAGCCCAGGCAGTCTCTCTAGAGTGCCCAACTTAATGCTGGCAACTAAAGATAGGGGTTGCGCTCGTTGCGAGACTTAACCCAACATCTCACGACACGAGCTGACGACAGCCGTGCAGCACCTGTCTCTACATTTCCGAAACGGACACTCCCTAATCTCTTAGGGATTCGTAGGATTTCAAGCCCAGGTAAGGTTTTTCGCGTTGCTTCGAATTAAACCACATAATCCACCGCTTGTGCGGGCCCCCGTCAATTCCTTTGAGTTTTAGTCTTGCGACCGTACTCCCCAGGCGGTGCACTTAATGCGTTAGCTTTGACACTGCAGGGGTCAAATCCCACAATATCTAGTGCACATCGTTTACAGCGTGGACTACCAGGGTATCTAATCCTGTTTGATCCCCACGCTTTCGCGCCTCAGCGTCAATACTCGTCCAGGCAGGCGCCTTCGCCTCCGGTGTTCCTTCTTATCTCTACGGATTTTACTCCTACATAAGAAATACCCCTGCCCTCTCCGAGATTCTAGATTATCAGTTTCAGGCGCAGTTTCGGGGTTGAGCCCCGAGATTTCACACCTGACTTAATAATCCGCCTGCGCGCGCTTTACGCCCAATAAATCCGAACAACGCTCGCACCCTTCGTATTACCGCGGCTGCTGGCACGAAGTTAGCCGGTGCTTCCTCTAGATGTACCATCAAAATTATGGCCTATTCGACCATAATCTGTTTTTCCACCTTAACAGAGCTTTACAATCCGAAGACCTTCCTCACTCACGCGGCGTTGCTGCGTCAGGCTTTCGCCCATTGCGCAATATTCCCTACTGCTGCCTCCCGTAGGAGTCTGGACCGTGTCTCAGTTCCAGTGTGACTGATCATCCTCTCAGACCAGTTAAACATCGAAGCCTTGGTAGGCCATTACCCCACCAACTAGCTAATGCTACGCAAGCCCATCCTTCGGCGAATGCTTACAAGTAGAGGCATTCTTTCTAATATTACTTTCAAGATCATAAGACTTATGCGGTCTTAGCCCGAATTTCTCCGGGTTATCCCCCACCAAAGGGTTGGTCACTTACGCGTTACTCACCCGTGCGCCACTCTACTCACCCCCGAAAGGGTTTTCTCGTTCGACTTGCATGTATTAAGCACGCCGCCAGCGTTCGTTCTGAGCCAGGATCAAACTCTCCAAGCTTAAAACTTTATATTTTAATTTGTTGTTATTCGAATTTAAATCTTTATCGATTAACGGGTTCTAAATTCCGTTTTGATACGGTTCCGGCTTAGCCACTTATTCTACTGATTACGTCCCACTTCTAATGATGACTATTTAGATTACGCCGAAATGTTTCAAAACAAACTAGTTCTTTCTCGTCTTTATTATTTTCTTATCTAAATTGTTAAAGAGCTATGGTGGAGGTGACAGGAATCGAACCTGCGACCCCCTGCGTGCAAAGCAGGTGCTCTCCCAACTGAGCTACACCCCCACAATGCATACAAATTCATTTATTTTAATCAACCCGAGCGAGATTATGTAAATTTCAATCCTATGTCAACAGATTATTATTAAATATTTATATTTTTTTTACCAAAAAATTTAAATAAAGATTAAAATATTCAAAGATAGACACTAATGTTGGAAAAATGTAAAAATTTTATGAAAAAACTAAGGATATTAAGTTTAATTTTCGTTCTCATTACCATAACTACCTCGTGTGATAAGAAAGATAACCTTCTACCGACTGAAAAAACATTTTATACTGATTTAAGTGCAATAAACGTTACCAATTTAAAAACAGACTCAAATGGATTATCCGATTTAAAAGCAATTATTAAAACTGTACATGGCAATATAACCTTTAAATTCTATTCATCCAAATCTCCAGGCACCACTGCCAGAATCATCGACCTTATTCAAAAAGGATTTTATGATGGCCTTGCTTTTCATCGCGTTCTTCCCCATTATATTGTTCAAACAGGCGACCCGACCGGCACTGGGCAGGGGGGAAGTGAGGTAAAAATCAAAGCAGAATTTAATGAGATTCAACACATCAAAGGAACAATCGCCATGGCAAGAAAAATTGACGACATAAACAGTTCAGATTCCCAGTTCTATATTGCACTCACAACGCTACCCCATCTTGACGGGAAATACACTGTTTTTGGTCAAGTAATTGCCGGTCTTAATATTCTCGATAAAATCCAAAAAGATGATAAGATTCTCTCTGTCGTCCTTAGCAATTAATTATTTTTAGGCCTCATTTTCGCAGAAAAGTGTCGCAAAAATGGAGGGGATTCAACTATTTCATAACCTCTAATATTATTTTTATTTTTATTAACTTCTTCCAATACTTCTATCACATAATCAATATGGCTTTGAGTATATACTCTTCTAGGAATAGCCATTCGAAGTAATTCCATTTGAGCGGGAATAAACGCCCCCGTTTGCAAGTCTTCCTTACCAAACATTAAACTTCCTATCTCACAGGCCCTAACTCCACCCTCAAGATAAAGGGCACAGCATAGGGCATGTCCAGGAAATTGTTCCGGTGGAATATGCGGAAGCATAGTCTTAGCATCAATATAAACAGCATGTCCGCCAATGGGTTTTAACACTGGGATTCCAAGCTTAATTAATTCATGACCAAAATACTGCGTGGATTTAATCCTGTACTCCAAATAATCTTCCTCCACAACCTCATATAAACCCTGAGCAAGAGCAGCTAAATCTCTTCCTGACAGTCCACCATAGGTTGGAAAACCCTCCGTCAAAATTTCAATATTTTGAACTTCAATAAAGAGCTTATCATCATTAAAAGCGAGAAATCCCCCCATATTAACTAGCGCATCCTTTTTGGAACTCATGGTTGCACCATCACAATAAGAAAACATTTCTCGCACAATATCTTTGACTGCTACGCTTTCATAACCAGGTTCACGAAGTTTTATAAAATAGGCATTTTCAGCAAATCTACATGCATCCAAAAAAAGTGGAATATTATATTTATCACATAATCTTTTTGTTCCTCTAATGTTTGCCATCGAAACTGGCTGGCCACCACCTGAATTGTTAGTAATAGTAAGCATACAGACGGGAATCCGGTTGGTTCCCTTATGTTTTTCAAACAGTTCTTCCAACTTTTTTAGATCCATATTTCCTTTAAAAGGATAATCCAGAGAAGGATCCTTTCCTTCAGCAATAACAAAATCAACCGCTTCAGTTTTGTTATATTCAATATTGGCACGAGTCGTATCAAAGTGAGTATTATTGGGGATAATTTTTCCTTCCCCGCCAATTATGCCAAAAAGAATTCTTTCCGCAGCTCTTCCTTGATGAGTGGGAAAAATATGTTTTAGTCCAGTTAAATCCCTAACCGCATCTGCCATCTTAAAAAAAGAACGACAACCTGCATATGATTCATCCCCTTCCATCATCGCTGCCCATTGTGCCGCACTCATAGCACCAGTACCACTATCCGTTAATAAATCAATCAGAATATTCTCGGCCCTAATGGAAAAAATATTATGATGAGCAGTATCTAAAAATTTTTTCCTATCAGCATAGGTGGTCATTTTTATAGGCTCGACCATTTTGATTTTAAATGGCTCAATCACGGTTTTAAATTTTGTCATATTAGCAACTCCAGTTTAAAACGACTTTATCCACACAAATACCTTATTTTTTCCCGGCGGATTTTTTACTCTTGCATTACTCTCATATATAACAACATCACCTACTTCATCAACTTTCATAAGAAATTCTTTCAACAACTCAGTGGGAACAAATAAATTGTAATAGACCCCACCCGGAACAAAAGTGCCAGGTTTTACGTTATCCGCTTGAGTTACCTTATACTTATCAAGTAAGATGTTTATTGCAGATCTGGTTTTTTGAGACTCAACTGAATTCACAATAACCCGATAAACCGTTTTATTGCCAAATTGGCTATCACGAAACACGCCCTTGGACTCTTCTTCGTAATTAGACATTTCTAGCTCAGCCAGACCAAAATTTTTAGGAAGCGTATCCCATGATGTAAGTACAACATCGGATTCCGTGATGAACTGGGTTGATCCCTTTATTTCTCTTTCTACTTCAGGTCTTTGGTCAATTACTTGAACATTTTTAAGATTTTTTACTGCCGGATTTAATTCCTGTTTTGCCAACGTCACATCTTCTGGCGTTTTGTATGTTTCACTAATCCACGGAATTTGTAATTTATATATACTAATTTTTTTCCCAATATTATCTTGCTGCCATACATTTAGTTTTAAAATAAAACCAATAATAATCAAGCTCACCATCAATAAAGCCCCAGCCTCTAACAAAAATAGTCCATATTTTTTCCAGGAAGAATTCGCCTCTAATTTTTTTAAATCAATCTCATAGTGATAGAGATCTTTTTTCATTTTAACCAAGAATTCCTTAAACTCATCATACAAGGTAATTTCCATAGATGGCATTATTTCAAACTCAAGACTACCATGAGCGATGTTCTCAATTTGTTTCATCTGAGCCAATTCAACAAAAGTTAATTTCATGCCTGGATTAGTAACGCAGGTAATATGAAAAACGTTGTTAAAAAAATCATCGATATGTGGATTAGTTTCCACAAAAAAATCGCGCAAAATCAAAGCAACCCTAGTTATATGAATATCCATGCCGCATGAAATCTGCCAAACACTTACATCCTTATGTATAAAAGAATAAATTATAAATTTTTCATTCAACCACTTAAACCAATTCACTAATGGAGCCAAATGAATTTCATGAAACACATATAAAAATCTTTGATTAACCTGGGTAATTGAAAGTCCATCAATAAAAAATAAATTCCAAAATTCTTCAAAAACACTGGAAAATCGGTTTTGCCAGGTTATACTTTCCATATTCAGATTCAGCCACTTTCTAAAATCTTGAAAATCATCCATTGAATATACTATTTGAATATCTTTCATAATCTTAAATTTAATTCCAATTCTTTTTGTAATCTATTGGCATTACGGGAAATATCCTTGAATTCACATAAACTTAAAGTGAATTCTAGCGTGCTAGCAATAATTTGCCTACCTTTTATCCCAGAAAACCTCCGCTCGTATAGGATTTATTTTCCATCTTGTAGTGACCTTAAGCGGTTTAGTATACTAATTCCATAATGCCTTAAAGGCAATCACCCATTGATCAAGATATGAGGATAATCGATGGAGACTCAAAATATTACATCAACACGTTTGCAAAGGCATCAAGACCAGGAATTTACCAGGCAACAGTTGGAACTGCGCAATCTTCGATCTGATTTTGAAAAAAAGATTAAACATGTGGTTGAAGAAAATGAAAAAAAGCTTAGTGAGATTAAACAAGCCTATCGGATTAAAGGTGAACTCCTTGATAATGATCTGAATAAAAAACTGATAGCGCTACGCTCACATCAAACCTATATCATAAAAGATGAACAGGAACGTTTAGAAAAAGAGCTTGAAAATATAAAAAAACGACACGAAAACCAAATATCAGAATTGAGTGAAACCAATTCCAGCCAAATTGATAAAATGAAGGAAAATCATAACGAAGTTTTAGATAATGCTAAAAGAAAATTTCTAAAGACCAAAGCCAAATGGGATGTCTAACTTTAAGGGGATAATTAATGAATTCACAACAAGCAGTTTTTATCAATGGTCGGGCACAAATTATTGAAATGTTGCAGTACATGGAAGATGAAGATAGAAACACACTTTTAAAAAATATTCGCATTAGAAACCCTATCTTGGCCAATGAACTGTTGGAAAAAAGCTTGGTTTTTGAAAATATCGGTAAACTTTCCGATCATGAAATACGACTGGTATTAAATTATGTGCAACCAACCATCATGGGAGTGGCCCTCAAAAGTGTCAATCAGGATCTGCAAAGAAGGGTGCTAGGACTGGCCCAAAGAGGTTTTGCTGAAAAGGCTTACGAAATAATGATCAAGTCGATTGGCAATGAAATGACACATATAAAAAAAGCCCAAAACAAAATTCTTGAAACTATGGTGGCACTTAATAAGAAAAAGCAAATAAATTTAAAATAATCTATTTCTTTAAAATATTCTTTCTTATTTTTTCTTCTTGATCTTTGCCAAGTGGTATTTTTTTGCGCAGTCTTTCGTCTGTAATTTGATGTTTTTCCAAAATCTCCAAAGACGAAAACAAGCGCTTGTTAATCGTCTTAAACAAATCCCTTACCCAGTCAGGGCAATTTTTTAAAACTAGTTTCATTTGGTTTAAATCTACTTTTAATATTTCTGATTTCCCTAGAGATACCGCATACTGTTCCAATAAAGATTCTTCAAAAAGATGTTTTTCGCAAAGAAAATCCCCCTGTTCCACCACTTCTTCAAGAAAAAAACGATCTTTCGATTTATTAAATAAACCAATTTTGCCCTTATGAATAATGTAAAAAAACTTTGCCTGCCCGCCTTGGCGATATAAAACTTCACCATCTTCTAGAGTGATAGCATCCTTATCGCCATTTAAAGAAAGTTGGGATGTTAGTTCAATACCTAATTCAGACTTAAAGTCCATAATATTTCACCTATCTAATTACCGAAAAGGCCCTTGAGCGGGTTTTTCTTTCCTTTAAGTAATCCGTTAAGCAGCTTATCTCCCTGCTCATCAATAAGTTTTTTTGCCGCTTTCTTGCCTTGCTGTTTCACAGCTCCTTCCGCAAGTTTCTTCAAAGTATAACCCGCATCTGGTTTAAGACTGAAGCCAATTCCTTTCAAACGTATCGGAAGAATTCTGGTTCCGGCTTCTTTTTCTAAAAATTTAGATATTCCCAATTCATCTTCACTCACCAACTCGATCGCACCTTCTTTCTTGAGAGGTGGTGGATAAAGCTCTCCGCTACCGGAAATTTTAATCTTTTGTTTGGCACCATCAAAAATAAATTTTTCAATCTGATATTTCGAATTAGAAAACACACCTTTTAATGAAAAAAGATCAAATGAATCATCCAAGTCGAAAGCTTTGTCCGTATAATTCTTCAGAACCGCTACGCTACTGACGATATCTTCAAGATAATTTTTCAAATTTAAACCCTTTACTTCGCCTTTTTGGGCACTCATTTCCAATTTAACGTTGTATTGAGGTTCTTTTGCATCAGCGATAACAACATCCCCTGATGACGTTAAATTGGCTATACCATTAATTTTATCAATAGAGGGTGGTAGAAAAACTGTAAAACTGGAAAAATTAATATTTTTAGTGATGAGATTAAATTTGTTATCCAACACATTATTTTTGCCAATGTTAGTGGTATGAGTCAGGGCGATACTACCATCACCTAGCTTAAAATTCATCTCCTTGGTCTCGATTTTTCCATCCCGAATTTTAATATACCCTTTTCCAGAAAATTGGTCTTTATCTATATTAATCTGATTGATACCTAGGTAAATATCACAAGGTGGTAGCACCATAGGTGTTTTTTTCTCAGCAACCGCTACTTTAGAAATCTCTTTATCACTCTTCTCCTCAGGAGATGAGGTTTGTGCTTTTTTACCATCATTTTTGTATAAGATACCAGAAATCATATTACGCATAATTTTCAAATTATTTAAATCAATTTTTACATTAAGCGGATTCATGGTTGCTAAATCAAATTTTTTAGCATTTGGATCAATTTTAGTACTAAGAGAAAAATTAGTGGTGCCATCTAAAACTTTGGTAGTGGCACTGACATTAAAATCACTCTTTTTGAAACTTCCATTAATAGTTGTAGTTCCCTCTATCCCTTCATATTTAAAATTTATTCCAGGATTCATTTCAAATTTTAGATTTATATCAGCATGCTTTTCGTCCCCTAAGAGCTTGGTGTTCCCCGAAAGTGAAAATACGGCTTGATTCATATCTAACATTTTATTATCAAAGCCTACTACTTTTAAGATTTCCGCCAGCTTTACTTTGACTAAAATATCATCAACATTAATCTCTTTTTTATTCAAAGAGTATTTGGCGTCCAACAAATCTACTTCTCCAAATTTGGTTTTAATAATTCCGTTAACCTCGCCTGTTTTAGAAACTTCCAGGTTGATATTGGTTTTTATTTCTGGAAGTTGGTTTTTGAGCTGAGCCATTTTAACATTATTCAGGATTATTTCAGTTTTGATTGGCAGTTTAGATTCTTGCACCAATTTATTTAGATACAATTCTGCGATCACAGATACATCCAACGACCCTACATCTTTTATATTAATATTCGAAGCCAATTGAATAACTGTCTCTTTTTCAAAATTTAAATCTTTGATTCTAAATATTGAAACAACAACTTGCCCATTATTTCTTTTTGGTGAATCAAATAATGAATAATGAAGCTCGAGATTCTTCAATTCAAAATTTAATTTTAAAACACTCAAGAAACCAGGCAACGATAATTCACCAGATTTATTTTCTGCACCAGCCTTAGAATCAGTTATTGGACGAGTGGTAGACATTTCACTGGTTTTAGTTTCTTTACTTCCAAGGGCATAACCCCAATTATGTTCATCTTTTGAATACTGGTAATAATAAATCTGAGGAGAATCAAGAATGACTTCGACCTTTCCTGAACCTAAAATAATGGCCCACAACGGAACTTTGGCAAACATGTTTTTGACTTTAAATAAATTGGATGCTTTCTCCTTCTTATCAATTTTCAGCTCTAAATCAGACACCTCGATTTTAGCATATAAACCAAATCCAATATCTAACTTTCCCAACTCTATTTTGGCATTAGGAAAAATCTGTTGCAATTGTTTAACAGTAAAATTTTTTACTTCGTCAGGGGTTATAATCGTAGAAGCATAAAAAATAGCGCCCGCCAGGAGTAATGCACACAAAGAAAAACCAGCACCCATAACAATTAACAATTTCTTTTTCATTCGAAGAAGACCCTCCATTAATATTACAATAACCGACCTATTCTACATGGCATGTTACCAATATCAAACTTGTTTATAAATATAAAAGATTAGACACTGAGCGTTACCAAAGGGGCTACGAATGTTAGAAACTTTCTTTTAGAGCCATCTTTGAATTTCACAAGCACCTTTTCATCTTTACCTGCACCGGTAGTTTCCAAAACCAAACCTTCCCCGTAAAGTGTATGTAACACTTTCACTCCAGGATTAAATTTTGATCTTGGTCTAACTACATGAATAACAGGACCATCATCATTTATTTTCCTTGGTAATTCATCACCATAATCATCAAAACTCCCCTCATCACAATCATGATATGCATCACACGAATTATCTATTATCCCAAAACGTTTCCAATTCACCAAATGTTTTGGTATTTCCGAAAGAAATCTACTGGGACCATTGAATTTATATTGACCAAAAAGCATGCGCGCCTGGGCAAACAGAATAAATAGTTTTTTCATGGCCCTGGTCATGGCAACATAAAACAATCTGCGCTCTTCCTCCAACCCATTTTCTGATTCCTGCAAGGCCTGATACGATGGAAAAAGATTTTCTTCGGCTCCCACCACAAAGACATAATTAAACTCGAGTCCCTTAGCCCCATGTACGGTCATCAGTGAAACTTCCCCGCTGGAAATATTCTCATTAATCAATGAACTTTCTTCATTATTCGAATCCAGATTTATGGTTTCTAAAAATGAAACCATATTGGGATTTGCTTGCGTTTCCTCGTAATCACCAATCGCATGTAATAATTCATCCAAATTTTCAATACGGTTTTGGCTCTCATAGTCTTTTTGAGTTTTAAGATGCTCAAGGTATCCTGAACTATGAAGTATTTTTTCATACACCTTGCTGGGAGTCACACCATTTTTATCCCAATATTTAGCTTCTTGAATTAAATGAACGAATTCATCCAGGGCTGACTTTATTCGGGCAGATAATTTAAAATCTGAATATTTTTCCGGATTTTCCACAAGCTCAACGACCGTTTCCCACAATGAATTATTATTTTTAACAGACATTTCTTCCAACTTTCTAAGAGTTGTCGCTCCAATTCCCCTGGTTGGGATATTTATTATTCTGGCAAAAGCCAAAGAATCTTTTTCATTAACAATAAGTTTTAAATAAGCAATCAGATCCTTAATTTCTTTTCTTTCATAAAATTTGATCCCGCCAACAATCCGATAAGGAATATCCTTTCTTCTCAAATGATCTTCAATTACCCTTGACTGCGAATTGGTCCTATAAAAAACCGCTACATCTTTCAACATAACGTCATTATTTTTCAATGCGCACAATTCATTGATCACAAATTCCGCTTCACTTTTTTCGTCAGCACATTCGATAATGTCAATGGCATCTCCTTTGGAATTTTCAGTCCACATGGTTTTGCCTTTACGCATTTGATTTTTAGCAATAACTGCCGTCGCTGCTTCTATTATCATTCCACTTGAACGATAATTTTGTTCAAGCTTGAAAAGTTTTACTTCCTTGAAAACTTTTTCAAAATCCATGATATTTCTAATATCAGCACCTCTCCATGAATAAATAGATTGATCCTCGTCGCCCACCACACAAATGTTTTGATGGATTTCGCTAAGTTTTTTAACAATTTCAAACTGCACCCGGTTGGTATCTTGATATTCATCGACCAATACATAGCAATATTTGTTGCGATAATGCTCTAGAACTTTGGGATATTTTTCAAATAATTCCAAAACCCCGGTTAATAGTCCCCCAAAATCCACCGCATTTGCCTTATGCAATTCAGCTTCATACTCTTTGTAAATACTAAAAAAATCATCCTCGGGATTAACATTTTCGAGATAGTGGTGACCTCCAATATAATAGCCATTATTCTTAAGATCATCTATAAAATACAAAACCTCAAAAGGGGATATGTCCTTGGGATTAACACCTCTTCTTTTGAGAATACTTTTCACCACTGTTTTAGATTCAGAATCATCATAAATAGTAAAATTTTTACTTAACCCCAAATAATCCGACTCACCTCGAAGTAACCTTGCACAGAAAGAGTGAAAAGTTGTTATTTGCAAAGTACCAATATCAAACTTCACTTCTGCGGCGATACGCTCTCTCATTTCCCTTGCAGCCTTGTTAGAGAAAGTCATTGCTAAAACTCTATAAGGGCTTATGCCTTTGTCTTCCAAAAGATAAATAATTCTTGAAACAAGAGTCCTGGTTTTTCCACTGCCAGCACCGGCCAGCACCATAATCGGTCCATCCACATGTGTTATAACCTGTTGTTGAGTCTCATTTAAAATCATCTCTATTCTACTGTGACAGATTTTGCTAAATTTCTGGGTTTATCAATATCAGTTCCTTTAAATTTTGCCATATAATAGGCTAGCAATTGGGTAACCACGTTGACATAAACTGGAGACAATTCACCCAAACCACTAAAATCCAAAGGAATAAAATAATCACCAACTGATTCTAAAATGGGATGATTTTGGGGACCAATGATAACAATAATCCCTCTACGAGCCTTGACTTCTTGAATATTTGACACGGTTTTATCATATAATTCAGGTCCCACAATAGCTATATTAACCATACTTTCATCAATCAGGGCAATAGGCCCATGCTTGAGTTCCCCGGCGGCATAACCTTCCGCATGCACATATGCTATTTCCTTAAGTTTCAACGCTCCCTCCAGAGCGACTGGAAAATAAATACCCCTGCCAGTGAAGATAAATCCTTTTTTTGCATAAATCTTATAAGCTATTTTCTCAATTTGCTCAGTGGAATTTAGAATTGATTCAATTCGGTTAGCCAAAAGACTGAATTTTTCTCTAATTGTATTTTTACAAACATCCTTCCCTAATAAATATTGTGTGGTTAAATAACCTGTCAACACCTGTTGAGTAAAAGCCTTGGTGCTGGCAACACAAATTTCAACCCCCGCTTGAATAAGAAGATTTTCATAACAATCCCGATACAGGGTTGATCCTTCCACATTTACGATTGAAAAGGTTTTTATCCCTTTTTCCTTACACAATTTTTGAGCCGCTAACGTATCTGCAGTTTCACCAGATTGGCTGATAAACAAAGCCATATCATTGGACTTGATAAGTGGATTTCGATATCTGAATTCACTGGCCCAATCAATATGACAGTGGATTTGATTATAACTTTCTAAAAAATTTTTAATGATCAAACCAGCATGCCAGGCGGTACCACAAGCAACAATATGGATTCTTTCGGGTTGTTTTTCTTGTTTAATATTTTCCAACCGGAAAAGACCTTCTCCTTCAAAATAATATTGAGTAAGGCCCCTGATCAGGCCCGGTTGTTCATTGATTTCCTTTAACATGAAATGGTCGTAAGACCCTTTGTCAATGGCTTTATAATCGGTGTTTAATTTTTTATGAACAATTCTATTTGATGCTTGTAAATTCAATTCCAAAAAAGAAAGCTCCCCATTCATTCCCGCCTTAATAATAACGCCATCTTCCGGAAAATAAATATCTCTTACCCTACCTGCCAGGGCATAGGGATCTGAAGAAATAATAATTTCACCATTTTCCTGATTAAGACCACATACCAGCGGAGCAGACCTTTTTAATGCATAGATCTCATTTGAATCCTTAAACTGTATAACAAAAGCAGAATTCCCTTCAATTTTACTAAAAGAATTCACAATAGCTTCCAGGTAAGTTTTATTCAAGTGAAGCTCCCTAAGTAACAACCCTAAATAAACTTCTGAGTCTGTATCAGTTTTAAAATGAATGCCCGTTTTTTTCAATTCTGCTTTTAAAACATCTGCGTTTTCAATAATTCCATTATGAACAATGGCAATACACCTATCCACATCCACAATCATTGAATCGGTTGCGTGTGGATGAGCATTTATATCATTGACTTCCCCATGCGTTGCCCATCTGGTATGACCGATACAAACATTGGATTGGTGCTTTTCACCCTCAAGCAATTTTTCAAGATTTTGAATTTTACCTGATTTTTTAAAAAGGGAAATATGCCCATTTTCATTTTTAAATGATATTCCCGCAGAATCATATCCTCGATACTCAAGTCTCTTAAGCCCTTCAATAACAATATCAACTGCGTTGCCTTTTCCAATATAACCGACAATTCCACACATCTATTTATCCTTTTTTTTAATAAATTTTCTTGCAAGGCCCGGTTTGTTTTCCTGAACTGATCTCGCTATCGCAAAATCCCCATCGGCCATATTTTTATTTATGGTCGAACCACTTGCCACATAGCAATTATCCCCAATTTTAACCGGTGCAATCATTTGCGAATCCGAACCAATAAAACATCCTTTGCCAATCTCCGTCAAATGTTTATTGGCACCATCATAATTGCAGGTAATAAAGCCGCACCCTATATTGGTATCCTCTCCAATTATAGCATCCCCTACATAACTCAAATGACTGACCTTTACACCCTTTCTTAATATTGCTTTTTTTGTTTCAACAAAATTTCCTATTTTACTACTTTCTCCAACTTCTGTATCTGGACGGATTCTGGCGAAAGGTCCAATAGCAACGCTTTTACCAATATGGGATTTATCAACAATCGAATAAGGGTTGATCACCGTGTGATCATCAATTCTTGAGTCCTTGATTATTGAACCAGCATCAATTACCACATTTTTTCCTATCACACTTTTTCCTCTAAGCGATACCTGGGGATAAATAATCGAACCAGCCCCCACTTCCACATCCCAGTCAACGTAAGTACAAGCTGAATCATAAAAAAACACACCATTTTTCTTTAAGTCATAAATTTTTTCATAATTGAGTTCCAGGTAAACTTCTTCTAGTTGATCCGGGTTGTTCACACCGACAAAACTCTTATAATCATCAAATAAAATTGGTGCCACGTTTGCTTCTTCTTTAAAAACATCGGTCAAATAAAATTCCTTGGACATATTATTAGCGTCAATTTTCTCCAAATGATTTACCAAGTAATCGGTTTTCATAATATATAAACCTGAATTGACCTCATCGATTATTTTTTGCTCTTCCGTGGCATCCTTGTGCTCCACTATCTTAAATCCCTTTTCTCCCCGTAGAATTCTCCCATAGCCCGCAGGATCATCTGCAATAAATGTGGCCGCTACCGCATCGAGATTTTGACTTAATAGGCTTTTCCACAAAAAACTCAAATGGATACTTCGGATTAGTGGAGTATCAGCGCAAAGAATAAGCGTATAATCGTATTGCTTCCCGGATTTTTGCTGGTCAAAATAACTCCTAATTGCATCTGCCGTTCCTAGCTGCTCCTTTTGAAAAACCGTAGCGACATCTTGAAAATTGTGCGCAAGATAATCGTTCACCAGCTCTCTTTTGTGTCCGGTTACCGCCGTAATAAGAAAGGAAAGGTTGCTTTTTTCACAGAACATTTTAGCTTCGTTGATTGGGAAATCTATCAGACGTTTGCCGGATGCGATCAGTAAGGGCTTAGGCGTATCTGTTCCCATTCTTTTCCCTTGTCCGGCTGCTAAAATAACTATACCAATTGTTTTTTTCATAATATCAGACCTTTTTTGGTGGGTATTTTACCCTATATTTTTAAATATTAACTGGCACAATGCATTTATCTGGTAACGTATTATAATTCCGTTTTACTCCGACTACTTTAGTTGATTACCAAAGAAAAAAAAAGATAAAAACATTAAAAAGTTTAAAGACTTATCATATGTTAACCGAACAAAATTCGACAGCATTTTGTGCTCACGTTAGACACTTTTCGTGGAGGAAGTGGATGGTTACTAATTATAATGGGGAAAGTATTGAGTTTAAGGAAGTTCTCCCTCTGTTGCCGATCCGAGATATTGTTGTATATCCATTTATGATTTTACCTTTGTTTGTTGGCAGAGAATCTTCAATTGAAGCCGTTGATCATGCTCTGAATAAGACCAATCAGCTTATTTTGCTTGCCAGTCAAAAGGACATTTTAGCGGAGTGTCCAGAACCCCATGAAATATATGAAATGGGTACCGTTGCCATGATCATGAGAATGAGAAAACTTCCTGACGGACGAGTTAAAATTTTAGTCCAAGGTCTGTCCAAAGCCAGAATTACCGAGTTTGTTAAAAAAGAGCCATGCTTTATCACCAGAATCGAAAAAGTAGAAGATCTGGATGTCAATGGGCGTGATCCTCTCCCTGTTAATGCCCTCATGAGAACAATTCGTGAACAGCTTGAAAAAATAATCACCCACGGAAAAGTGCTTTCATCAGACATCTTAATGGTACTTGATGACATTCAAGATCCCGGAAGGCTAGCAGATCTGGTTGCCAGTAATTTAAATCTCCATGTAGTAGAGGCCCAGATTATCTTGGAAATCCTTGATCCCATTGAGCGGCTTAACAAAATAAATGAAATTTTATCCCGAGAACTTGAAATCATGGCCATGCAGGCAAAAATCAGGAATGTGGCCCAAGATGAAATAACCAAATCACAAAAAGAATATTTTCTCAAGGAACAAATCAAGGCTATCAAAAATGAACTGGGGGAAGACCCCGCGGAAGAAGAAGGGAACGAATTTGCAGAAATAAAAGAAAAAATAATTAAGGCTAAAATGCCCCTCGATACTGAAAAAGAATCTTTGAAACAACTTAGTCGTCTGGAAAAAATGCACCCCGATTCCTCGGAATCATCCATCATTAGAAATTATCTTGATTGGCTAACTGATCTGCCTTGGTCAATTACTACTGAAGAACAGTTTAATCTTGATGAGGCACAAAGGATTCTTGATGAGGATCACTTTGATTTACACAAAGTCAAAGAGCGCATTCTGGAATATCTTGCTGTGAAACGCTTGAAGGGCAGTGATATGAAGGGCCCGATTCTTTGTCTAGCAGGCCCTCCCGGCGTTGGAAAAACCAGTCTTGGCAAATCTATAGCACGAGCGGCTGGAAGAAAATTTGCCCGGATATCCCTAGGTGGTGTTAAAGATGAGGCAGAAATAAGAGGACACCGCAGAACCTATGTGGGCTCCATGCCAGGAAGAATTATCCAGGCAATCAAGCAAGCTGGTTCAAACAATCCGGTCATGCTTCTTGATGAAGTTGATAAGATGGCCAATGACATAAAGGGCGACCCCGCCAGTGCTCTTTTGGAAGTACTTGATCCAGAACAAAATAATTCATTCAGGGATCACTACCTGAATGTACCTTTCGATTTATCCAATACCATTTTTATTGCCACTGTTAATATGCTGGAAAACATTCCCCCTGCACTAAAAGACCGCATGGAAGTCATCAGTCTGTCAGGATACTCGCAAGAAGAAAAACTCACGATAAGCCGCAAATTCCTTATTCCGAAACAAATGCAAGAAAATGGCATTTGCGAGGAGCACATTGAGTTCTCCGATGAAAGTGTTAAAACGGTCATTCGGAATTTCACATGTGAAGCCGGTCTTCGTAACCTGGAACGACAAATAGGTGCACTTTGTAGAAAAGTGGCCATGAAAATAGCCAAGGGTGACATTGCTAAAACCCACCTGCTGGCAGATACTGTCGAAAAATTTCTAGGACCACCACTCTTTACCAAAGAAGACGAGCTGACCGAAGATGAAATAGGAATAGCTACCGGTCTGGCATGGACTTCGGTGGGGGGAGAAATTTTAAGAATTGAAACCACCCGTATGAAAGGCAAAGGGATAACCCTAACTGGCAGACTTGGCGAAGTTATGAAAGAATCTGCCCAAACCGCCATTGGTTTTATCAGAAGCAAAGCTTATGAACTTGGAGTTGACGAACAAATTTTTGAAGATAACGAAATTCATTTACATATTCCTGCAGGTGCCATTCCCAAAGATGGCCCCAGTGCAGGTATTACCCTGGCCACTGCCTTGGTTTCACTATTAACCAACACAGCCGTCAAAAGCAACGTTGCCATGACCGGCGAAATCACTTTAACGGGGAAAGTCCTTCCGATTGGGGGATTGAAAGAAAAAGCACTAGCTGCCATGAGAATGAACATCAAGACCATAATTATCCCTTGGAAAAACAAAAAAGACCTGATTGAAATTCCAGAGGAATACCGATTAAAAATTAAATTTATACCCGTAAAAACCTTTGAAGAAGTCTTAAATATTGCCTTGGTTGACTGGAAAGAGCGACAAAAAATATTGCATCAAGAATTATCGATCAGAGGAAAAATTAAAATGCCCGTCGCCGCTTAAACGGATAACCAATTAAAATACTCTAGTAAAAAAAAGCAGCTACTATGTGGCTGCTTTTTTGTTTAACCTTTTATATTAGTTTATAGTTTTATATTTTTTGGTAGAATAAAACTAAATGTATAAGCAAATTGGCCAAGTAACTTTTGAGGAAAAATGAATGACCTCCAATAACACCGAAAATGCACCAATCAAAACCACCCCCTTAAAATTAAAAATTGCGGTCGTTGATGACTCATCGTTTTCCCGGAAAACCATGATTGAAATTTTAGAAGAAGACGGACATGTCGTTGTGGGAGAAGCCAGCAATGCTGAAATGGCTATTCAAATTGCCCACACCACCAGCGTTGATTTATTCATCATTGATGTTGTCATGCCTGAAGTAAGCGGCATTGAACTAATGAATGCCCTAAAAGACTACAAGAAAAAAAGTTTCGCTTACATCCTGATATCCTCACTGAACGTGGAAAGTGTGATCATCGATGCCATATCTGGAGGGGCACAGGATTTTATAAGCAAGCCTTTTGATAAAAATGATCTTCTAAGTTCCGTAAACAAAATCGCTCAAAATATCGAAAATGATAAATAGGGGAAAAAATGTTTATACTTAAATTTGTTTTTTACTTTTTTATTTCATTTATAATTCTGAGCATCCCCCTATATCATAGGCCGCTTTTTGACCACGCCTACAAACGTATGAAACCAACCACCAGCAAAATTATTAATTATATCCACCAAAATATAGAAATTGGCCTTGGACGTGGAGAAAAAACCCTTAAAAAAATTTTTTCCATGGAAGAAGATGTAGTGCAATCAAACCAATCAGCCTTACAAAAAAGCAAATTTCGTAAATCATTTAACCACAAGTCCTTAAAAGATGAATCACCTATGGGCAGTTATACCAAAGAAGAAAAGTTACTGCTCGAAAAAATTATCAACTCTTCCAAAGAGGAGTAACGACCAAATTTTTAATTTAACTCAAATAAAAAAGGGATACTCATAATCTGAGTATCCCTTTTTTTTGGGGGGGGGGAAGAATATTTAAATTTATACGTCTGTGTTGACTTTTACTGCTGCTTCTTCTTTAATTTGTTGAACAGATTCTGGTCTCTTCACTGCATCTTGCCCTCTAGGGTTATCAAGCGTCGCACTACAATTTGATCTTAACTCTTCTTTGCCAACTTCAAAAGCTGCATACGCGTTCAAACTAAAAAAACTTAAAACAAATAATGCCAAAAATAATTTTTTCATATGTCTCTCCTTGCTCTATTCTAAAACAATTGCGTTACCAATACAGTTGCATGTGTCGTGCCAAAGGAGGATATTGAATTCTTAGCTAGTTATAAGATATTGATAAGGACCTAATTGTTTAATCTTTTATATCTGTATAGTTTCTAGACAGATACGACTTGAAAGAGCCTGCCAGTACCCAAAAAAAAGCCCCCTGATTCAGGGGGCTTAACTCAATTGCTTAAATATTATTAAAAATGATAACTAAATGGACAAACAATAATTATTACTTTTCTTTAGTTGCTTTACCAAAATCCTCATTATATTTTCCAAGATCAGCTCCAGAAACCTCACCAATCCTTTTAGTTTCGTCGACCTCGATCGGGTTACAATCTTTAGGACCTGAATCTTCTGCAGCTGTTACAGCCGGTTCTGGAGCTGTTGCAGCCGCTTCTGGAGCTGCTGCCTTATCATCTTCACCTTGCACAACCGTGCCTATAAACGCCATCAATCCAAGTGCTAATATAACCATCAATTTTTTCATATATTTTCTCCCTTATAAACCCATTATATTCTGACTATCTTTTTTCTCCAAACTATTACCAAACATATTGATCTCTTGCTAAAAAAGTGCCTCACAATATTGGCATTACATGTTTAAGTTAACTCCTGCAGGCTTAACTATTGAAAGAAGCGATTGAAATGCCTGGGTTACCTCTAAGGCCATCTTGTGTCCCTTTTGTGAATCCACTTTTTTTATTGCACCGTAATTATCATAAGATACATTGATCTCGCCTTTACCTACCATTTGGATTTTAACCGGCTTGCCCAAGGAACCATAAGTGAAAACCAGGGTTCTTTTTTCCTTACTCTCCCCCTTATCTACCATCTGGGTGATCCTGCCACCAATGTCGTAGGACAGGAATACCGACTTGCCATCGCTGCTTTCAGCTTTGGCAAGATTTCCCTTGTTATCATAAACAAAATTGGTCCAGCTATACATCTTGCCACCTTTGCTATTTTCAACTCGGTTAATCTTATTGTGTTTCTCGTCGTAGCTTATCTTGATAAGCTCTCCTCTACTGAGCTTTTCGGTTAAAAGCCCATTTTCATTATATTTAAATGAAGTGGCCAAATTTCCACGAGTGATTTTTATCGGAAGCTTAAAATCATTATATACGGTGTCCGTTTTAATACCATCCACTTCTGTAATAATCCTCTCTGTATAGAGAGAACCGTCGGTTTTGGTTTTGATATAATATTCATATCGATTTTTCATCTGTCGAGCGTTTAAGCCTTCCTTGGTAACCGTTGTCCAATAATGAAAATCCGGATTGGACTTATCAGCACCATACTCGTAGCTGACTTTGGATGAATACCTATCTGTTATAGTGGAGACAAATTGGGTCTTTGGTTCATAGGTAATATCCATTTTTGAATTATCTGAATACTTAACCTGGGTCATATTATGATTACCATCATAAGCATAGACAAATTTGTGATCGCTTGCAGCTTGGGCAAATACCAGATCATGGCCTTCATATTTATAGGTAGCCGCCTTATCTTTAGCCGTTGTAGTGATTTTTGAAACCTTGCCACTGTCGTACCATTCAAAAAATAATTGTTTGCCATCTGAATCTTTGATGGAAACCAGCATTTTATCCTTGTAATTGAAATCAACAGTGTAGTTATTTTTATCAATAACTTTTAACAATCTTCCTTCATTATCAAAATACTGCTTTTTACCTGCGTTAAAATGACGGACATAACCCGTTTTAAGTTTTTCCACCTTCTGTGGCCCAAAATCGCTGGAATAAAGCATTGTTCCTACCGCCAACTCTCCTTTAACATCAAATTTTTTGGCATAGGCATGTCTCAGTTCTGCGTCCCCTTTGAGTTTTACAATCAAATTAGCCGCATCTTTCTCATTAAGAGTGGTATTTTTCCTGATTGCTGCCACGATATTATTGGCTGCTTGGTCAACATCAAGTGAAGTTTTAGGAACAAATCGAGTCATTGCGCCAGAACCATTCTCATGAATAACAACCGAGCTGTCTGCCGAAACGCTCAGAAAGGTTTCATACTCACTACCCCAACCAAATCCAAACCATCCGATTCGAGTTGCCTTTGAATTGTAGGTTCGAATAATTTTTAAATCCTCACCTTTTCCAGGAGCTCCGATATCAGTGTATGAAATATAAAAATTTCCATTTTTTAAATTCACACCTGCATAACTGATCATAGGGAGCAGAAAAAGAAATAATTTTAGCAATTTCATAACATCTATCCTTTTTTATTCATTTCTACTTGATATTAACAATTTTTACCTAAGTCTCCAAAGTTTTTATCGGCGTATTGCCGATAACACTTAATAATATTTTATACCTTAATATCAACAATTTTAAGAATAAAATAACCACCAATACAATCCAAAATCAACGCCACAATAAGCGCAATAATTCCAAGAGGTTCTGTAAAAATCCGTATAACCGTACTTGGATCAGAGATAAAATATAGGGACAAAACTACCCAGGGCATGCAGAAAATGGTCAGCCCTTGAAATTTTCCTTGGGCAGTAGCTGAATCAATTTTCTGCTTTAATCTGATTCTTTCCCTAATGACAGACACTATCGTATCAAAAACCTCGGATAAATTACCTCCAGTCTCTCTTAAAATATTCACACTTGATACAAACATATCATTATCCTCGGTGGGCACCCTTTTGGCTAAATTTTCAAAACATTCCTCTAAGGGAACACCTATTTTATTCTGCTGCAAAATCAAATTGAATTCTTGAGAAATTGGTATGGGTAATTCATCCACCACCATGCCAATTGATTGAGGTACTGATAATCCAGCGCGGATACCATTGGCAAGCAGGGTCAACCCATCCACCATCTGACTGGAATATGCATCTATTCTTCTTTTTACCAGATAGTTCATAAATGGCTTGGGAATTTTCCAACCAATAAAAGAAATTATCAATGCCAAAAGAATTCCCCACAACCACCAGGAAAAAAACCCGCAGATAATTAAAACAAGCATGCCATTTCCAAAACTCAGAAACAACAAAACATATGTGACGTGAGTCGGGTTAACTTTTATAAATAAGTAATCAAATTTATCGACAACATAATTCCTGGTTCCGTAAGTATTATTTTCAATCCAGTCAAAGATTTTTACACTATGCTTGTAAACCAGCAAAAAAGTCATCAAGCCAATTACCCCTATGACACCTTTTAAACCCAGTAATTGCAAAAATGGGTATAACATTTTGGTCATTTTTTGCCTCTTGGTGATTCAGGGGATGATGTTGCGCTTGGTTTGGTTTGCATTTTATTGGAAAAAAGATCCCGGGGAATATTGTATCCTTTCCGTTCCAGCACTTCGATAAATTTAGGAATAAATCCTGTGGCCTGAAATTTTCCGGTAATTTTACCTGATTTATCCATTCCTTCCTGGTAGAAAAGAAAAATGTCTTGAAGGATAACCACATCTCCTTGCAATCCTCCCAGCTCGGTTATATGGGTCATCTTCCTAGTACCATCCTCCATTCTTGACTGCTGAACAATCATATGAAGAGCTGAAGCAATCATTTCCCTTATCACCTTGGGTGCCAGTCCGGTTCCAGCATACTGAACCAGAGTTTCCAGTCGTCCAATGGCCTCCCGGGGATTGTTCGCATGCACCGTCGTCATCGAACCGTCATGCCCGGTTCCCATGGCCTGTAACATGTCAAGGGCCTCACCACCACGACACTCACCAACAATAATTCGATCAGGTCTCATCCGCAGGGTCTGTTTTACCAAAAGCCTGATATCAATCTCTCCCTCCCCTTCAAGCGATGGTGGTTTGGTTTCCAACCTGACCACATGTTCCTGGGGAAGATCCAATTCCGCAGAATCTTCGCAAGTGATAATTCTTTCGTTAGCTGGAATAAAACCACCCAGAATATTAATGAGAGTCGTCTTACCAGAACCAGTACCACCACTTATAATAATATTACGATGACCTTCCACTGCAATTCTTAAAAAATCTGCCATCTCCTGAGTAGCCGATCCATAAGTCACCAAATCCTTCCACGTGAGCCGGTTTTCTGGAAATTTTCTAATCGTAATGCAACAGCCATCAATCGCTGACGGGGGTATGATTGCATGAACCCTTGATCCGTCACGAAGCCGGGCATCCACATAAGGGGTTTTTTCATCTATTCTTCTTCCAATCGGAGAAACGATCCTTTCAATGACATTTAAGACCTGTCGATCGTTGGAAAAAGTCACTTTGGATAATTTAATTTTTCCCGATTGCTCATAGTAAACCTTGTACGGACCAACCACCATTATTTCCGAAATGGTTTTGTCCGCCAGAAGATCCTCTAGGGGCCCAAGCCCCAAAGCTTCATCTAGTATTTCTTTTACAATTTGATTCATATCCTCACGTGAATCAATGACTCCCTTCGTTTCCTCCTTGCCTAGCAACTCGACCACTTTCTTTTTCGCCTTTTCACGCATTATAAGTGCCGCATTGGGATCGTTTTTATCTTTATCCCTCTCCTTCATATCCAGTTCATCCACCAGGGAGGTATGAACTCTCATTTTTAAATCAATCCAGGGGCGATTTATCGTGCCCGCTCCTTCTTTGGCTCCCCCAGGTAAAAGTTTTTTCTTTTCGGGTGCCTTCCTTTGCAGCTTGGAAAGGGTCTGTAAAACATTTTTTTGAATTATCTTTCTAACGGCTTCTTGAATACCTCTGGCAAATGGACTATTTTGAAATACCATCATCGCCGGCTTTTTCATATTCAAAGATGAAACACAAGTCTCCTCATCTTTTGGTATCAACGAAAAAATAGGTTTGCCAATTTGTCGGGAAACAACATCTGGAGTAACCGGGTGATTACTTTGAAACTGATTAAAGAGGATCTGAATCACATCTTTTGGAAACAGCTGGGTTAATAAATCGGAATACATTCTCTTGGTTTGATTAGCAGCTAAAATATCCGGAGTAACCACCAGAAATATGACCGTTGAAAACTCCATTGCTTTAAGAGCCAAATCATTTAGTTCACCTCCACAATCAATTATCGTAATCGGAAAAATATTGGGCAAAGCCTTCAAAGTCTTGGTTAATCCATCAACATTTATATTAAAAGATGCTGTAGGATCGGTGGACATGGAAAGATACGATACCCCTAAGGGATGCCGGCCTAAAAATGGTTCAATACTTCTTGGATCAATAGCACCTTTAAACTCCGAAAGTTCCTTTACGGTTTTATTCGATTTGATGCCTGTGATAAAATCCTGGTCACCGCTGGCCTTTTGGTCAAAATCTAGCAGTAAAACCTTGCTTTTTGATTCTTGAGCAAAAGAAAAAGCTAAATTGGCCGCTACCTGAGATTTACCAACCCCGCCCTTACCTCCAGCGATTGCAATCACATAACCAGCCAACTATTTTCTCCTTCTAAATTTTTTCTTTATTTCTTCGGCACCAGTCGAAGCAGACGGAATAATTTCCGGGGTGATAAACATGACAAATTGGGCCTTGCTTACTACATTCTGTTTACCTCTGATAAATGAAAATAATTTTTGCCCCTCTCCCTCTCTGGTTTTTTGTTGAGAAGGTGTATTAAATTGAGTTTCATCTTTCTTATCAAACACTCCCCCTATCACGGCAGACTCCTTGCTTTTGACAATCAAGGTTGTTTTAATATTATTTTTAAGCGTTTCAATTTCCTCTTGGCTACGTCCCGAAATCGTATCCGAATTCATAACGATCTCCAGATCAATATTTTCATCCTTCAAAATTTTAGGTTTGACTTCCAGCTGATATCCTCCCTTGCTGGTCTGGCTCTTTTGAAATTCACCACTTCCTATCGGGTTAACTGATTCAATGGTTTTTTTAATCGTACCCACCACATCCTCTTTAACAATTAAAACGCTGGATTGAATAACCCTGGCGTGTCCAGCATTTTGAGCAGATAAGAGTTTAGGAAAAAGATCAGAAATAACCGCAGACAAAGTACTTCTGGAGTTGGTGGTAAGCCCTCCACTGGTTTTTCCCAACTGTATTTCTCCACCACTTCCTCCCAGCCAAGGCGACCATTCAAAACCAAAAACATCCGAAAAGGATTTGGTCAGCTCAACAAATTGAGCCGTAATCTTGATCAGTTTGGGCAAGGGTGGCTGATCTTTTTTTTCATTAACACTTATAAAATCCTGGATAATTGATCTGGGTACGGTTTCAATTCCGCCTTTTCTTTTTGCAAGAGACTGTATTCTATCGGGTAAAAACAGGGTGGCAATCCGGGATGCTTTTGATTTTTCATCATTAGAGGAGACCACCCCCTCCAACACAAAAGTTTTATGAATTATGCGCACATTCACTTGCCTCATTCCGGCGGCGTGAATTTCTTCTTGCATTTTTTTAGCAACTTCCCTTTGCGTTTGAGGAGACAATTCCACTAAATTAACAATGTCGGGATATTTCTCTAAAATATACAAAATTCTTCCAATGTCGTCTGGGATAACTAAAAAACCATCCAACGTGATAGTATCCCCCACCACTTTTATTTCGATACCCTCGATATCCTTTAAAAATGATTGCAGATCTTGCAAAACTTTTGATTGCGCATTAGTGGTAACTTTAATATTAAGGGTGAGCTTTTTATCAGGATCAGTATTATCCCTCAAAGTAACATTCGTTGTTCCAGGTTTTAAACCTTTTAAGGTTATTTCCTTTCGACCCACCAAAAATTCATAATCCAAGACAGATCGATTCCCCACCTGAACCTGTCTATTGGGAATAAAATCCAACTCAAGGTGTTTATCCACACCTAACACGACCTCAACTTCCATTTGTTCCGGCTTGATCTCTTCTGTTTTATTATCAACCTTATTATCCTCGGCTTGTAATTCATCCGGTTTTACTGATGATGAATCCGCTTGTGCCGTCTCTTTTACCTCTGGTTCTTTTGGCGGCTCCTCTTTCACTTCCTCGGACGAAAAACCCGATGATGGAACTTCGCTAACCGAAGTAGTCTCTTCTTTCCCTGCTTCCTTTTCTTTCCCTTCTTCCTTTTCTTTCACTTCTTCCGTGACTTCGGCTTGAGTTTCAGATGTTTTAGTCTCGGTCGCCGGTTCTTCCACCTCTACTTTTTCGGTCTGCGTATCAGCTGATTCTACACTGGTTTCAGTCTCTGTATCCGTATCAGTATCTTGCGAAAAAGCCAGATGAATAAAACAAATAGTAAAAATTAAAATTATAATTTTTTTCATAATTTATTTTTTCTCACTATATTTTTGCTGAAAAAACAATTTTGCTTCCTGGGCGTCATCCCCAATGACATCAAATACTTTGGTCGGTTTGATTTTCACCCGGTCTCGGTCATTATTATTTCGTAATACCAGATAAGGATCAGCGTTGAAATTAAGTAAAAAAACCAACTGTTGCGCTTCAAAAGAGGTCACCTCTAAAGTCACCGTATTATAGTTGGTGTAGGTGTTTAATTTCATCGCTTCAATAACCTTATCCGTTTTTCTTCCATACATGGGAAGTGAATTGGTCATATCAAACCCAGTGGAAAGCACCAGCACATCCTGCAAAACCGTGGATACCTTTTGAATATCTTTTCTGCCGGAGGCATAGTCGATCGAAGCCAGGACATCCACTCGATCTCCCGGCTTGACTAATTTACTGACCGCCGTTCTATCACTAATCAAAATGGCAATGGCCCTCTTATCCGGACTAACTTGTCTGGACAATCCGGTTTTTACTCCAGGATAATCGACCCGGGGTTTGGTAATTTGCTCTCCTTTTTTAATAGGAACCATGGCCACCGTATTCATTAATTCTTTTTTACTTTTAAAGTTACCAGGCTGGGCGAACTTCATTGGCACCGCAATAGTATCAATCATGGAATCATCAATTAGCTCCAATTCATTAATATCTCGTGAGGCCACTATTACAGTTTGAGACTGCCCATATTCTTTTTTAACTTCACTTATTTCGCTATCTACATACGTCCATACGATTACCATGGCCAAAACCGCCAGAATCAGTGCTAATGAAAATGAACGTGTATTCATAATATAACCTCACCCAATTATTTGATTTTATTTTATCAGACTTGATGATGACTTTCGGACATGGGGAAGTTTTGTCCTAGTGGACAAATACCCGAGCAAAACAATTTATTTTTTGCGGGAGCAATAGGCGGAAGACCAGGCCACACCGCTCATATCTGAATAATCTGCTTGGTTATTGAGCTTATAAACATACGCACTACAAACACCATACATCGTAACCGGCCTGATAAATTTTGATTTTGCATTCCTGCCATGAACACTGCTCGTATTATCACATACATCGCTGGCCTGGTTAGTAATTAGGGACTGTAATGAATAGCAAGGTGCAACGGCTTCTTCCCCGATAGCATAATCACTCCAGCCTATTACATTGGTCCCCACCATTGCAACTCTTCCAACCAAGGTAGTCAGATCCTGCATAAATGGACCACGAGGATTTCCCTTGACCAGAAAATAAAAATACCCGCGTGTGGCTTTTTGCTGATTAATTGATCCATTGATGGATGCGGAAATAGTAATCGTCATCAAAAAAATAATCATGATCAAAGGCAAAAAAATCACAAACTCCACAATCGATTGCCCGCTTTCAAAATTATTTTTTCTATTTTTTATTTTTTTCATTATTTAGCAACCATTGTCGTATAAAGTATAGTGCACCAGTGACTCACAACCACCGCCGACACCCAGCATGGCATAACAAATCCTTTCAGCACATTCCGCCCTGGTTGGCTCACGTCCTAAATAGGATTCTGATTTTAAATTCATTGCATCTTTCACACCGATTAGGCCAAAACTGAATTTTTGTTTAAAATCAAACCCCACCCCTACGTAGGGAAATCCGACCACCGAATCGGGATTATTGACAAAAAAACTACCCTTGGCTGGATTGAGATATTTCGCAAACACCCTCTGTGCTTCACTTAAGGCGATGGCATCTGAACCATTGGGACGGTTGGCATTTACATCCACCACCAGATAAGTCCGGCTCGCCATAAACGTTGCATAATGCACGATGTATCCGTCTGTCGCATTAAAGGCAATACTAAAAAATAGAAACACTATCCCCAGGCTAAACGAAAGAGTCATTATAAATTCGATTAATGACTGGCCTTGATTAGTTTTTTGGGTACTCTTCCAAGGGAGTAAAAAAATGTGTCCCGCCTTTTTCAACATTAAAGTAGAGTTCATGTACTCCTCCGGTTCTGGTTACCGAAATATCCCGGCTTCCTGGTGCCCCATGCCGATAGGAATATTCCATATAATTTTTTAATGCCACAAAAAATTCAGAATCTTTTCCCATAATCTGTTTAAACTTATCACTTCCTAAAATAGACATGGTAATTGCAGCCATGACCGCAAATAAAAGCAAATACTCCACCGTGCTTTGGCCGGTAGATAAAAAATCCTTCCTAGTAAACATCATATATATAATCCAGAATAAACAAAACCCATGCAATCATCATCACAGGAGCAAAAGGCATTTTTTTTCCTAAAATTGCTCGCATAATATTCTTATAATTTCTCATTAAATATTCATGATAAATCATCACCCGTCTATTATAGGCCCGAAATAACAAATTGAAAATTGAGACAAAAATTGTGGTCACCAGCAAACTAGTAAAGTATTCATCATGAATTTCCAAGGGTAACATCAGGTAAATGCTGAATAAAAATTTGGCATCCCCGGCACCCATTAAATTAATGGCAAAAAGTATGAATCCAAGAATTAAAAATGAAACCGGATAAAGAAAAATATTCCAGTCAAATATATAAATTTCTGATAAAAATAAATAGAATAAAACCGTTATTGCAAGATTTAATATAATCCAATAATTTGAAATTTTCTTGTCTCTAAAGTCTAGATAGGAAACCATAATCAGTTCAATTAATACAAAAATGACAATTGTTAGCTTCATTCTTCGTCTGGAATAGAATTCCGGTAATGCTCAAAATAACAAGTATTCTTGCAAACTCCGGTTTTTAGCTGTCTGGACAGCACCACCGCCAAGCCGCCAATATTGGATGCCAAAAAACCGTGAATTGCCTTGGCCAGATTAAAAGCTATAATTGACATCATTGCAAAAAAAATAAGATATTCGATAACCGCCTGCCCGGAAGATTTTTTTCTCATAGTTAAATTATAGGAGAAAAGCCAAAAAAAAGGTAGGATCAATTCCTACCTTTTAAATATAAGCACCTAAAACGGTCTAAACTTTTTAAACCTAAAAAAAGACATTTCCCTTTCTCGAATACATTCCGTTTAAACCTTACTGAAGTTCGCTCATTTCTTGCACTAAACCATCCGCATTGTTAAACACACCATCTATAAGCTTGCCGAGTCTATCTATGGCAGCTCCCTTGAAACGAAAGACAATAAGGGCCACCACGGCAAGTAATAAAATGTACTCTGTGGAGGTCTGTCCATCCTCATTTTTTATAAATCTCAAAAAAAGACTCATCCACTTTCTCCTTAAAACTTTTCTCCGACACATTTCTATGAAAACATATCGGTACAATATAAAAACTCTTAAGCTAAGTTCACAATTTTTCTAACCCGAGAGTAGTCATATCGTACCCTTTAATTATAACTCAAAGCGCAATCAATTTCAATCAACTAAACATATTCTGTTTTAAAAATTTAATAAAAAAAATAAAAATATCATCTAACTGATTGATTTTATAATCATAACCAAAACATTTCTTGAGTCCATAGCTGATTTCTTGCTATAATCCCAAGTGGGTCTTGTAGTTGGCACAAATATTTTCTGCCCTACAACCATAAGTACGGGAGTGGTCCCTGATCACGGTGTGCAAGCTCATGTGGACTTCGGTCGACTGATGAGAAGCCTAAAGTGGTTAATTACTGCGCCCACCTGTCTAATAGAGGCAGGAAAATCCAGACCACCTACTAGACCCATTATTTGCCCCCTTAGACAATAATTCTTGACAATACAGGTCATTTTTCTCATCATTAAACATAGACATACATCTATTTAAATACATTGATTAAATTGGAGTTCAAGTATGAACGAAATCACCGTAAGACAGGAAGAATCAACCAAATGGCTTGAAGATTTAGCCTTGGATGAACTTAACATGGATGAGTCGGGGATTATTAATTTTGGCGAACACATCAATCCCTCTCACTTACTTGAAGAGTCTTCCATCGGTTTCATGAATGAACTAAGAGATTTATTTGAAGTCTATGTTACAAAATTTAACGAATACAGAGGCGGAACAACGAACTTGTCCCAAATTAAAATTTTTAAAATATCAAATACTGTAAACGATTTTATGCTCTTTAGAAATTCGCTTCGACTTATCTTTAATCGAAGGGCAAACGACCTGATCACGATTGGTTTTATAGCGTCCAATGGTGAACTCCTGTCAGCCAGAATGAGCACCGGTAACAACCATGAATCCGTTCACGAAATCAAGGCACATCTGGGACCATTCAATAACATCACCTGGCGATTCCACGGGGAAACGGTTGCCACCAGAGCACTGGTTCGCCATTATTTAAGTGAGTTTATTAAAAATTCGGCGAGATAAAAATTCTAAATTTCGGTAACAGATATTTTGGATCAATTCGTTCGCAGCGTGAAAATATTTCAGACACAAATTAATTTATTGCGAGAAATTCAGATCATGTTATTATGCGTGCAAATTAACAGTACCACTGTGCTTAAAATTAGTCCTTGTTTCTTCAGAGTGTAGAATTTTAAGTTTTGTCTAAATGACTGGTACCTATAATTAATAGTTTCTGCCTGGCAGAATTTAGTTAAACAAGAGGTACATCTCATGAAAACTTTATTTTTTATTTTCCTTTCAATTTTCTTAACTGTAAATGCATTCGCTGTGGGTGGCGGAGTGGTTGGCGATGGAACTCGCATGGTTACTTTACCCAGCGGAGAAATAGTTCCAGAAGATTTTATTTTGGAGTTTCAGGACGAAAAACTTTCACTCAAGCCTGTCATTCTTGAAGAAGATTTTTCAGACGTTTATAAAGAATTAAAAAAATTTGGCCAGTTAATACAAGTTAGACAATTTCATCCTTCATTCAAAAAAGAAGAATTTTTACCCATCAACGATTTACGTAGAAGTGGTTTAATGTTTTATTTAGTTGATGAAGTTAATAAGGTTAAGTGTGGCAGGGATCTTGATGCATGTGCTTATAAATTGCAAACCTACAATGCTTCTTCTTACAAATTCGAATATGTTTCAGTGATTGAGCTAAAAAGAAAAACAATGACTAACCCTAAAATTTCAGCAAGAAAAAAAGCCTTGATTGTGCTTCATGAAATGTTACATCATGACGATACGATTCTGCGACTTGCACCAGATTATAAGAACGAAGTACATAGGTTGATTTCTCCGTTCGTAACAAAACTAAATATCTTAGAAAATGCATATGCCAAACAAAAGGCTCTTTTTGCCAAATCAAATGAAATGTATCAACTAACCGATGAAGAATATGAGGCTTCAGTTGAATTTCAGAAGATATTGAGTATTCTCGGTTACGATAACGAAAATCCACGCGCTGGTGAAAAATGTGCTACAACGATTTCCCGTTTAGGCGGTGGTGTCATCATACTATGTACAGATACCATTGAAATGAATGAGAATAATTATGTAAGCATCGATTCTGAAGTCTCATTTCATGACAATTCTCCGCGGTTAAATAAAAAATTAGAATTTAACGACAATATGGTTATAGATAGTATTATTAATTCTTATGGTGCTGTTGCATTAAACGATTCAATAATCAAAAACAGCAATATAGTAATAGCTGCTGGACGTTTCGTGAATATGTCAAGTTCAAAGATTTTCAAGAGTGATATTCGTTTGTATGAAAGTACGTTTAATCAAGCAAATATTTTAAACACAATTATTAAGCATGGTTATATTACTTGCGACGGTTGTACAATAAAAAATTCAAAGGTAGAAAATACCTCCTTGAGTGGTAAGTGGAATTTTGTCATTGACTCTGTAGTTATTGATCTAATCGTTAAGAATACCAATTTCATTAATACAAAGTGGAACCGTGTAAAATTGTTTAGCGAAGAATTAAGTGACAAAGGGGAAATAATCACATTTGACAATTGTACATTACAAAACAAAGAATTTCGCCTTCAAACGATAATTAACAAAGCAAAAGAAGCCATTGTAGTTAAAAATTGGAATATGGATATGAACACTTTTGTGGATGGTGAATTATTAATTGATAAGAATGCTGAATCGGAAATTGCATTTGATCTAAGTAAAACTTATGTGATCTCTGGCATATATAAAAAAGACGGAAAGCGTGTACCGAAGTTACCAGTTCTAAAATCTGTTTATCAATTTGAAAAAGACTATCCACAATTCATTAAGCAAAAGTAAGGAGGACATAATGACAATCAATACTCCTCCCAACAACATTGAACTCTCCGTATTCAAATACACTGACTACCGAGAGTACTTAAATGACTTGAAAAATGCTCTTGAAAATGAAGATAACAAGCTGACTTATCAGGATTTTGCGGACATTCTGGGAATAAGTTCAAGAACCAAGATAAAAAAAGTGTTTAAAGGTGAAATTCCCCTAACTAAAAGTGGAATGGAAAACCTGTGCAAGCACTTTGGTTTAAGTAAAACTGAATCCACTTATCTTGATATGCTTCGGCTTTTTAACGAGAGTCGTGATTCCGATATGGCCTTGTCGATTTATAATAAGATCATTGATCTTAGAAAAAAACATGGGCCTAAACAAGAAAATCATGAACTCGAAGAAACTCAGCTTCGCCTGCTTGAAAAATGGTACTACCTTCCGATTTTAAGCTATATCGGACTTAAGGGGGCATCTAGTGATGTACTCGCCATTGTAAAAGCTTTTAAGGGGCAAATAACCGTGGAAGAGGCCAGTGAAGCAATACGAATTCTAGTTGATATCAAACTGCTTAGATATACCGACGAAGGAGTAATAGAGAATACTCATGATAGTGTGTCTTTGCTTGATGGTATCCCAAGGCAACTCGTTAAAAAATTTCACTCTCACATGATTAATAAGGCCCATGATGCGATCTCTGGAATGCCTCAAGAGAAGCGGTATCTGATGAGCTCAACAATAAATGTAAAAAGCAGCATGCTACCAGAAATCAAGAAAAAGATTTCCAAGTTTATGGTTGAAATTTGCAGAGACTATTCGGTAGATGATGCTGATTCGATCTACCAACTCAATACCCAGTTTTTTAATTTAGCTGTGGTAAGCGAGAACCCAAACAGCTTGGTAAAGGAATAAAAACAATCACCCCCCTCTTATTGAAATTCGATATGAGGGGGGGTGATTTGTTGTAATAGCTTAGAATTGTTGCATAATATTCCGGCGCTTCAATAATAAAAATTCTAAATATAAACGATCCCCTCGTCTTTACTTCTGCCTTTTTTATCCAGGCCCATAAATCTTTTATAGGTAAGTCCCAACGACTCTTCCACTGTAGGCATTTTTATATTTAAAAAATTTTCTATATTCATAATATCCATCTTGAAAAAGATGTCTCCCCCTTCCCATGAACTCGTTGAGGAACTCATAATTGGAAAAACCCAATTCCCCTTGGCCAGATTGCGATCCAGTTGATGAAACACTTTACAATAAATTTTAGCAAAATCGTATACTGTATAATAATCCTTGGAGCTCACTTGAAAAAGTCGGTTAATGGCCTGTTTGTCTATGGCCAGTTTAATAACCATTCCAAGATAATATGGATCTAGGTAACCATGATGTACCTTATTGTCACAAACCATTTGCTCTCCTAACTCATTTTTTTCTTGAATAACCTCCAGTAACGTTTTCTGTCTAGCCGCCACACTTCGTCCATACATCATGGAACATCTGAAAATTAAATAATTGAGTGAGGTTCTTTGAATAAAAAACTCTGCCGAGGCCTTAGTTTTACCAAGTACCGTTAAAGAATCAGGTATATCGGATTCAATATATTCCTTATCAACCCCACCAAATACATAAGAGCTGGATATATAAATAACTTGCGCCTTATATCTCTGACAATGTTCTGCCACATTAAAAAGTCCCAACGCATTGAGGGTCTCTGCATAATCTGGCGCTTTGGAACACTCATAAACGGACGATAACCCAATTGCATAAATAACATAATCTGGTTTAAAGGTAAAAATCGCCAATTGAACTTGCTCTTTGACCATGACATCACATTTGATGGTTCGCACTCCCTTCACATAAGTTCGATGCTGATGATAAGTCCCAATCACCCTGTAATAATTAGAAAAAAATTCAGCCAAAGCCGAACCCACCATGGAAGAAACCCCAAAAATCATAATCGTTTTAAATTTATTATCTGACATAAGTATTATTATATTTTAGAAACAGCAAATACCAAGACTTATTATGAAGAAAATAAAAAACCCTTGCTTCATCCGAAGCAAGGGTTACACTGGTTATCTTACTTTTTTAGTCTAATAATTTTAAAGCTACTTTCGGAAAACTATTGGCATTACTTAAAACAGACACCCCAGATTGCATCAAAATGTTATTTCTAGTGAGATCTGCTGTCGCTTGGGCCACATCCACGTCCCTAATTCTCGAATTTGCCGCCGACAGATTCTCATCAGTAATAGCAGTTGTATTAAGTACTGATGTAAGTCTATTTTGTACTGCCCCCAGTTCCGCACGAACACCGTTAACTTGCACCAAAGCATCATCCAATTTCTTAAGTGATGTTTGAGCACCAATTTTAGTCGCAACAGATTCTTCAGACAATCCCAAAGATCCAAGCGTGGCATCCGACTTAGCAGCGTCATAGCGCAATCGATCCAACATCGGGTCATTATGAATTCCAACCTGAAATTCAAGAGTTCCCCCTGTACCGTCCAATAGTTTTGTACCATTGAACTCAGTCGACTGGGCAATTCTATCAAGCTCTTCCTTAATCTGTTGGAACTCAATATTTGCAAATGCTCTTTCCGCATCACCAACAGTGTCGGAAGCAGCTTGTATCGAGAGTTCCCTGAGCCTGATAATGATGTTTGAAACTTCATTCAATCCACCTTCTGCCGTTTGCACCAGCGAAATAGCATCGCCCGCATTTCTTCTGGCCTGCCTAATTCCTCTAATCTGCGACTTTAAATTCTCACTTATTGCCAATCCCGCTGCATCATCACCCGCTTTTGTTATACGCTCACCTGAAGACAAAGCTCTCAAGTTTTGATTCATTGATCTGGTCGTATTACTAAGCGATCGTTGTGCCGCTAAGGATGGAATATTTGTATTTATTCTTAAACCCATATTTAATCTCCTTTACACATAATAAACCTCCTGTTTTGTTATAAAGACTTCATGTCTTACAAATTTGTTAATCGTTTTAGTAAGTAAACCAGTAACATATTTCCTAATTAACTGTGGTTAAGGTTGCAGAACAATAACCACCTAATTCTTTATCCACTTTTTACTGGCATACATCCTCCATACTCAAGTTAATAAATCATAACCATTCACAGTAAACTTCTTAGGTTTCTGATGCAGACCTAATTAGTTGTAATGCATTCTTGGTGTATGAGTTCGCTTGAGAGAGTACAGATGTACCAGCTGATACTAGGATAGAATTCTTGGTCAGATCTGCGGTTGTCTTCGCAACATCAGTATCTCTCACCCTAGAATTTGCTGAAGATAAGTTTTCTATACTTACAGCAATATTGTTAATAGTTGACTGTAACCTGTTTTGCATGGCCCCGAAGTCAGCCCTTATTCCAGAAACTGAAATAATCGCCTGATCAATTGATGAAAGTGAATTCTGGGCCGAAATTTTATCAGCTACACTCGCCAGATTTAACCCTAACGCAGCTGTATTTACGTCAGCACTTGAAGCGTCGAATGTCAAACGGTCACTTATAGGATCATTTCTTGTTCCAATTTGAATATCAAATACAGCACCGGTTCCATTTAATAATTGCACTCTATTGAACTCAGTGGAGTTGGCAATCCGATCAATCTCGGAAGTCAGCTGTTCAAATTCAACGTTCAAGAATTTTCTTTCAGTCGATCCGATTGTATCAGAAGCAGCTTGTACTGCAAGTTCCCTAAGCCTGATTAAAATGTTGGAAACTTCCTCTAGACCGCCTTCTGCAATCTGAACTAATGAAATACCATCCTGAGCATTTCGTTCAGCTTGTCCAAGACCTCTAATCTGAGCTTTTAAATTTTCCGAAATCGCCAAACCGGCAGCATCGTCACCGGCCCTATTGATTCTTTGACCTGATGAGAGTTGTTCCAGGCTCCTGTCCATATCCAGCCGAGTCTTTCTTAAGTTCCTCTGGGCGTTTATGGAGGCCACATTTGTGTTTATCCGAAGTCCCATAAATCCTCCTTGATAGTGGGTTCTGACAAACGTCCTTGTTTGTCAGAGAAGAACTATGATTTAAAAATCACAGGCTTCCTTCTACCAAACTTTTCGCAAAATAATCAAATAACTTTAGAAAAATTGTTAAATGTTTAGACAGGAAATTTTTGAAAACTAAAACAGTCTAACCGTTTGGATTTAATAATAAATCTAGCTAAAATGATCAGGAAATAATTTCCTGTTTTGATCTACTGAATAAATATATTCACAGAATTTGTATATTTTTTAACAGCAAAGTGTAAAAATAGCTAACATGAACATTTCAGATCATTTTATCATTTCGAACCTTAAAAAAAATCCAGAAGTCAGATTGAAAGTCATTCATCTCATTGAGGAATCATTTAATTATACCAATAGAAATCAATTTAAAATTGATTTCTATCCCCTAATTGCCCCATCCAATGCCATCAATAACCACATTCTCATTGAGAAATCCTCCGGGGATGTTGTGGCTCATATAGGGGTTTTGCCCCGTTTTTTAAAAAATAAGGACATGCTGATACCGATTATTCTGATGGGAGCCATGGTGGTGCAAAAAAATAAAAGAGGGCAAGGTCTCTTTCGCTTATTTCTGGAAAGTATCATCAAAAGCTATGAGCCAAACTGCGCCCTGATGCTTCTTTGGAGCAATCTAACCGGTCTCTACAATAAGTTTAATTTTTATGAAGCAGGCATTATTTATCAAACCGGAAACAATGATTTTGATCACCAACTGCTTAGTAAAATTTATGACCGGACATCTTTTTCAAAATTGAATGATGCTCAATTTAACTCCATTAAAAAACTTTATGATCAAATGAGTGATCATGACCTTTCCCTCATACATAGATCTGACAACGATTGGGAAAGTATAAAAAAAATCACCAGCACCGACCTATACTTACTCACGGAAGACGATATTATCAACGGGTACTTTTGTGTCCATAAAGGCCACGATCTAGAAAATATCATTCATGAAATTGTTTTTATCAGCGAAAACAAGGAGAGTTTGATTGAGACACTTCGAAGCTATAAGCTCTGGCTGACCCCCAATTTATCCAAACCCTCCAAAGAAGCGACTCCTTTTTACACCGCATTTTTTCGACCCGGAAATCAAAACAGATTTAATGATTTTTTAAACAATTGGTCCAACCATGAAATTGAAGTTGTTCAGATCATGGATAACTTGATTTCCTACAAACATTTAAATGAGCCACTCATGGATACCACCGATTTATTTTTAAAAAAAATTTTTGGACCTGATCCTTTTTTCAAAGGCTATCCATACGGTCCTTTGATTTATATTTCGGGACTCGATAGTATTTAGAACATCGGATCACCACCAATTCTACTCTAATCAAAAAAGTTTGGCATTCCCGACATGGTATTACTTTTGCAGCTCTTAATCTACATAACACCACTAACTAGATTTTACACGGATTTGGTCGAAATGAATTGAAGTAATTCCTTGCACATGTCAAAAATTTCGACAAAAGGAAATCAAATGAAAAAAAGTTTTTTAATAACTACCATAATCTCTATCCTACTCATTTACAACTGCCATAGTTATACCATTGATGTCTCGGGTAATGATGGCAATCATGGAAGTCACGGTGACAGTTATAACACCAGCTCAAGAAGCCGCTGGGGAACTTTCAGTGATAATGGAAATAACGGAAAACATGGTGGAAATGCCGGTTATGCTACTGAAGGAGAAAATGCCGGAAATATCTATGCCAATATTGAAAGTATAAACGAAAAACAATACCGACTTTGGGGTACCAAAGTATTTCCAAACAAAAAAAAGGAATCATTTGATATTATCTTGGAAAAAAACTCTCCAGTAAAAATTAAACTTCTCGCTAATGGTGGTCGAGGTGGAGATGGAGGAAATGGTGGAGATGGAGAGGGTGGACAAGATGGCGCTGATGGTTCCGACGCTAATGAGTTTAGCTCAGGTGACAACGGCGGAGATGGCGGAGATGGCGGAAATGGCGGAAATGCCACTCCGGGAAAAGATGGAGGAGATGCTGGTATAATTGAAATTAATATTAATGAAAGAGATGCTCACCTATTAATGAATATCGACTACGAAAATAAACCAGGAAACGGTGGCAATAAAAGTCGCAATGGTAGCGGTGGAGACGGCGGGAAACGGGGAGATGGGGGAAATAGTTATTCATGGACAACAGAGAGTTGCTATGGTTCTGGCGAAGAAAAAGTATGTAACAGATCCTCTCACTATAATTCAGGAGGATCTGACGGAAGATCTGGCAGCTCTGGGAGTGACGGGACCGGAGATACTTCTGCCGGTAGCTTTGGACGGGAGGGAAACTTTTCGATTTTGGCAACAACTGAAAGTGGAATTAAAACATATAACGAAAAATATGATTTAAAAGTTCAAGATTATTATTTAGAAACAGACGATAGTGATGGAATTATCGAACCTGGAGAAAAAGTTTATTTAAAAAACCTTAAAATTAAAAACCCAACATCCATGCCTTCACCAAAAGAAAAAAACCTTGATATTACCTTACAAAACACATGGTATTTAACCAGAAACACTGAAAAAGTCATTAGCCATAACTCAATAAGTGCATGGAACAGTGATATTATCCAAACACCTATTGAATTTACCATTCAAAATAGTGCCAGAGATACAACCAATGAAAATCTCCGATTTGAGGGAAAAATTCATTTGGATAATAAATTGGAAGAAGTGGAAAAAGGCTTTTCTGGGTTTCATGGATATGACACATTCATCATTCAAAACCCCATTCAAATAACTCCTTTATTTAAAAGCAAATCCCTTCTCCCCGGAGAAATCATGAATGTGGCATGGGAAATTAAAAATATTTCAAAAAAAAGTTACGGAAAAGATGGTGAAATTAACCGCGCTATAGAGCTTGGAATTGAATTAATAGAGGGAGATATCAAACATTCTCAAGTAATATTTAAAGACGAAAAAGATAATATTCAAAACATTACAAGTGTATATACTAAAGCAGTAAAAAAACTTCGACCTGGCGAAAAAGTGATTATCCGAGGCACTTTACAAGTTACTTCAGATTCAACTCCTTACAGCGGAGCTAATATCAGATCACAGTTGCAACTTGGAAAGCTCAATCAACGCAATGAAACGATGGATATTAAAAATGATAAATTTATTATTCGTGTAGCCACCGATTATAATCCTGAAAATCACGGAGATTTACTTTTAGTTGTAAATCACAACACTACCAAAGAAATAGTACAATCCTGGCAAAAACTTGGAAAAAAGCTTGGAATGAATATTGATATTTGGGATATTAGCAACAAAGGTTTTTTAAAGCTCAGCCAAGATGTTAAAAAAAATACTAAACTTGCTCAAAATATTAAATTAAAAACTGTAATCATATTGAATGACGAGGATATTCTGGACGGGAAGAAAGAAAAAATGATAAATCGCTATAATTTTGACAAAGTTGAATTTATTAATGCCGCATTAGAATATGGTATCAACCTTTATCTTTTAAACGAAAATAACCAACCATTAATCATTACAAGTAAAAATACAAAGCAAAACGATAAAAAATCTTTTGATAGCATAGGTGATTTTAAAAATTTCCTAGAAGAGATGGAAAAACAACAAGAAAACAGTGGTCTTAGAGGAATAAATTATACTAATTGCAACTGTCAAATTAACATAACTGAAGTTCATTTCTTTGATTCGGATTATTATGCCCTTGAAAATGCTTTGACAGAATTACAAGAATATTTAGATAAGAAATTTCCTGAACAACAATATCAAATTTCATTAAGCAGAAACCACAACAGCCAAAATTTAAAGCTTGGCTTTAAAAAAACACTCCATGGCACAATCATTGTTAAAAGAGATACGGATATTAGTGATCCTTTAATAACCCAAAACTATAAAAATCTTAAAGAAAAAGAAACAGGTGTAATCACACCCGAAAACATTTTTGGCTTATTATTAAGTCTTCCATTTGATCAAAAAATCTCCATGCTAGATAAATTGCTTTTTTATGGAAAATTGACTGAACATGAAACAATTCGTGAACTTATTCGAGCTATACAAGTTGATCTTGCTACAGAGCAAGCTGCCTTAAGAAAAAATAGAATTTCTCCCACACACACCCCTAAAGGAATGGGGAGACGCCTACGAAAACTACACTTTTTGTCACAATATAAATTTAAAAATGCAATCTCTGTAACCAGTGATAAAGGAAAATATATAGCAGAACTGGTTGCTGGCCACATGGCCATAGTAGAAGCCGGTCTTAAATGGACAGATAATTATTTACCATTTTGGCCAACTTCGGATAATCTTTCCGATGCTGCATCAAAAGAACTAATGAATAAATTTATTGATAATGTCTTTAAAGGAAAAAAAGTTATCGATGACAATGGAGAATTACATAAGCAATCAATATTTAAAAATTGGCAAGCCGACTCGGTTTTTAATAATTTAGTTGAAGATAAAATATCTATTTACAAGGAAGCGATCGAAACTTTGAAAGCTGAGCATAATAAAACTGAACGAAATGCTGACGTTTACAAATTTAGAAATATTTTTCTTAAAGAACAAAAAGCATACTTCGAGCAACACTAGGATTTTAAATCTACTTACTGACATTGTGAACCATCAACAATGGAAAAGGCTATCCATACGGTCCTTTGATTTATATTTCGGGACTCGATAGTATTTAGAACATCGGATCACCACCGACTAACTCCGGAACAAACATCCTCTATCTCTTTAAAATAAACTTCCAGATCACTAATCAAGCTTTTATCCTGTACCAGTGGCATTTTGTAATCATCAATAAACTCTTGGCATTTTACCCAAGCAGGCAGGACTTTTTGATAGTCATCATACAACATATTCATAACCAAATTATTAACCATGATTACATCTTGTTTTGATACCCACCCCTTTGAATAAAAATCCAAGGCCAGATCAACCGCCGTCAGATAGGGAATCTGATTACCAACTTTTTTTAGACCGATTTCTTTATCGTCTCCCTCTGTGGCATACACCATATGAATGTAAACATGAAATTTAATTTTAGTGTGAGAAAACTTTTTTACAATCTCATCATAGACTTCAATATCCTTTTCACCATTATCACCAATCAAAAGAACCTCAATTTTCTTTTTTGGATCTAATTGATTTAATATATGCTCGATTTGTGTAATTTTAAAATCCCTGGTTGAAATTTTCAAATTGGGTCTATGATAAAACTCTCCCTTTGGAAATTGAGTGTTTTCAACAAACAAACTGCCAGCATATTTCACGACAGAGGGAGCCCCAGACACATAATAGACTTTAATATTTTGAAAGGTAGTTTTATAAATAATGTCATGACATATCGAAAGTCTCTGATCTTTTGAAATATTATTACAAACCAGCATTTTATAAAGAACATTAAGACCAACAAAATCATTATTGATAAAAGGACCGCCAGTGAAATGATTCAAAACATGTGTTCGTTTAATGGTATCGTCCACGTCCGATATAAGAATGATTTTTTTATCCTCGGCCTGAAGGGTAATCGTTGTAACAATTAGAAACAAAACAACGCCCAGTAACTTTGTCATAAATTTACTCCCGATCTTTTTAACTATGGTTGAGATTAACTCAATAGAGCAATTGACGCAATAAGCTGTGGGATTTTTACATTAATCACATCTCCTGTTCCCTGTTAACTAAATTTTTTCAATTATAATTTTACTACCACATTTGGCGCAACAATTATCATTCAACCCGGCAACATTGGTTTTCAAACCAAAACTTCCCATCGTATTAAATTTAGAAGCTTTTACTTTCATATTTTTACCAGATCAAGTTAAATTTGACTTTCATTTTATCCATGATAGAATGAAAGTATGTTTTCAAGATGGTGTAATCTCAATTTAGAGAAATCTTTTATTCTTCAAGGCCCACGTCGCGCTGGCAAATCAACTTTATTACAAGCCAAATTTCCTGATTATAAATACGTTACCCTCGATGATTTAGATGATTTAGCTTTAGCAAAAAAAGATCCCAAGATGTTTATTGAAAAACTCGGCACTCATTTCATTATAGATGAGGCCCAAAGAATCCCTGAATTAAGCCTGCCAATCAAAAAGCTGATTGATCAAAACAAACAAAATAAAACCCATGCCATTCTTACTGGTTCAACCGGAATTCGTTTAAAGGAACAGCTTTATGATACGCTAGCGGGTCGCATTGAATTTTTAAGACTTCCAACCTGTTGTTTCGGTGAAAATTTTGGTCTCCCCACTCATAAAATTGACCAACCTTTAGATCATGATTTAGAGGTTCAGGCCAAAAGAGAATTTCAAAGTTTTTTTACTTTCGGGGGATTTCCAGAAGTTTTGAACAACTTACCAGAAGAGGAAAAGGAAAAAATTTTAAAACTATATAAAAACAGTTACTTTACAAGAGATCTTGCGTCTCTTTTGAATCTCGATAACGTCGAAGGCATTAAGGCCATGTTTGGTGCACTCATTAAAGGACTTGGTTCCCGCTATGAAATGAGTTCACTTTCCAAAGAAACAGGACTTTCCATTCCTACCGCAAAAAAATATTTTAATTCATTATTATTATCTGGACTATCATTTAAACTTTATGGCTATCATCTAGGTCCTGCAAAAAGATATATCGCAAAATCAAAAAACTATTTTTTAGATCAAGGAATACTCTTTGCCTTAAGTGACGAATTTTCCAAAGGGCAGGCATTTGAAAACTTTATCGTTTCCGAAATTGAAAAAAGAAGACAACTTGGATTTATTAATGCCGATGAACTCTATTACTACGAATCAGCTGGCGGCTCAGAGATAGATATAGTGATCGAAGAAAAACAAAGCTTAACTTTAATAGAAATTAAATCCTCAAAAAAACTCAGCTTAAAAGAACTCAAAAACATCAAGACTTATAATTTAAAAACAAACAAAAAGATAAAAAAAATGGTTTTCTACCTAGGGGATGATTTCTATTGGGAAGAAAACATTTTAATAATCCCCGCTTGGAATTTTTTCCGAGCATCTTTCTAATTCACTTGTTATAATCAGGAGACTATCTACTTTTCACCTTTTTTCAAGACCATAAACCCAGTAATCATGAAAAAAAATGACAAGCTCCAAAATACCCAACTTAAAATTGAAATATCAAGGAGTACCCTCACCTTAGCGTTGTCTAAGCAGAGCACTCCTGCGAACATGAAAGCCGCAGATAAAATGGCAAATGATAAAAATAGAAGTGCGGAGTAAATGCCGGCAATTTCTTTTTCATGACCGGAAGTCTTTACTTCAAATGCAAATTTTCCCTTGGTCCACTCTTTTATAAACCATTTAAAATGTCTGGGGGCAAGTCGAGCAGCGGAAAGCATATCTTTCATGGCCCATAGACCATCTTCAATCACTTCATCTTTATTAAAAGATGAAGCGATAATTTCTTTTATATTAGACTCTAATATTCCAAAAAAATCACAATCTAAATCTAAAGACTTGCTTACCCCGTCAAGGGTGATCAAAGATCTGAAAACGATTACCCAGTCCCTTGGAACAAACATATCGTGCTTGGTTATCGTCTTAATCACTTTATGCAACAGCTGGGTTGAATTAATCTCCTTGGCTGTCAGTCCAATATAGGGTCTGAGTTCTTGCTTAATATCACCAATGATTTTATCAACATCCGGGATTGCGCTATACTCGGCAACATCTAAAAATTCATAAATTAAATTTTCATAATTATGCGTTAACAGCGAATAGATAATGGCAACAAAATTATGTCTGGCTTTTCTAGCAAGATTTCCCATGGAACCAAAATCAATGATACCAATTTCCCCCGTCGGTAATAAAAACATATTTCCGCCGTGGAGATCCGCATGAAAATAGCCATCATGCAAATACATTTTGGAAAATATTTCTATAGCTTTTTGCAGCTTATTTTCAAGCCCTTCTTTTAATTTATTGATATCGTCTTTACTGGAAAATGGTATCCCCACAATTTTTTCAAGCACCAATACATTTTCCCCGGTAAATTCCTCATATACGTGGGGAATACGAAAAAGCTTGGGTTCCTGGTTATCATACTTATCAATTATTTTTTGAAATCGTTTTCCATTTAAGGCCTCGATGTTAAAATTGAGTTCGTTATGCAAACTGGCTTCAAATTCTTTAATAATCTTTGAAAGCGCTAGTTGTCTGATTTCATCACTAAATTTTTCAAGCTGAGTAATTAAAAACTCTAAAATACTAAAATCAGTTTCAATAATTTTTTCAATGCCCGGTCTTTTTACTTTAACCACCACTTCCTTGCCGTTTTTAAGTGTTCCCTCAAACACCACCCCGATAGATGCTTTACCAATTGGATTTTGATTAACATTTGAAAAGACATCAGTGATTTTAATACCAAGTGATTGTTCAATAATATTTTTGGCAGTTTCAAATGGAATAGGTAACGCCTGATCTCGCAATTTTTTCATTTCATCAATAAAAGATTCATCAAACAGATCTTCCCGGGTACTTAAAAGTTGTCCAAGTTTAACAAAAGAAGGACCTAACTCTTCAAAACATTTTCGAAGTCGATTACCAATTATCATGGGCCAATCCCTAGAGGATTTTTGCGCCAATTCTTCTTTGATTTTCACCCGGGACGATGGCAAAACAAAGTCCGGAATATGGGAGGTTATTCCTGAATTGATAAACTCATCAAAACCATTTTTAGCAAACACCGTTACAATTTCTTTCAGTCGTGCCACATTTCGAATAGTTTTTGTGAAAACAATACTGGTTTTAATGATATCCATAAGTTACCCTTAAAATTAAGAATTTAAAAAGAACAATTTTTGTTCTATCTTAAATCTTATCACCATTAATAGGATCTAAAAAATATATTTAGGAGCTATTTTGCAAAAGATTTTAATGGCACTTACCAATCTATTATTTAGTGCTTGGGTTATCGTAACTTTTGTCAGCAACGTTGAAGCCCAAGAAACCTGTAGTCGCTCTGCGATAATTAACTATCAGGAAATTTTAATTGATACCAATTCCACTCAAAAAGGCGAGGGACTACGTTTTTATCTCGAAAAAGACCCCACCGCTATTAAGTATCTGGACAAATATCAAGAAGGTGCTCAAATCAAATGGGCCAATATTGTTATGGGCACTACCGGTTCACTATTAACGATCGGAGGACTCTTGGTGGGGGGGGATAGCGACGATAAAAAGGCAATGATCATTGGAGGAGTGAGCCTTTTAATTGTAAACTATTTAACTGCCCAAACATCTTACTTTGGCAATGAACGAAACCTGGAAAAAGCTATTCGTGAATATAATTATCGCAACAGTCCCCCTATTTACTACAGCCCGGAAAATACCAAAAAATTTAAGGAATCCCCGACCCAGTCAAGAGACTGGCCGCTTTTATATCTTAATATTGCAAGGAGTTTTTAATGATAGAAAAAAATAAGATATACTGTTTTAAATGTAGATCTGAAATCAACATCGAAGCGGGAACTAAAATAATGCGCAGAGATGAATGTGATAAATGTGGTGCCAGTTTGCGTTGTTGTAGAATGTGTATACATTATGATATTTCCTCTTACAACGAATGCAGGGAATCTGTTGCTGAAAGAATATTGGAAAAAGAAAAAGCCAACTTTTGCGATTATTTTGTTTTTGAAAATAATTTAGCAAACAAGGAAGATGAAAAAAATCGCCACCTTGATGCTGCCAAGTCCTTGTTCAAGAACTAATTTTTATAGGAGACCACCACCAATGCAAAAATCTTTACTAACTCATAATGGAAAAAATAATATTGAAAAGGAACTGAATCGTTTGATAACCGTTGACCGAGAAAAAATCAAAAAAGCCATTGCTGAAGCACGTGCGCTTGGCGATTTAAAAGAAAATGCCGAATATCATTCAGCCAAGGAGGAACAAAGTTTACTTGAGGGAAAAATAGCTCAATTACAACATATTTTATCCACCAGTGAAATTATTGAAACTTCAAAAATCACCAGTAAAAAAATTGTTTTTGGGGCAACTGTTAAACTTTATAATCCTGAAAAAGATATCTATAGCGTCTATAAAATTGTAGGCCATGAAGAAGCTGATTCAAATCAAGGAAAAATTTCTATCAACAGCCCCCTTGCCAAAGCCTTAATTGGCAAAGAAGACGGCGAATCAGTTATTGTCAAAGCACCCAAGGGTGATATCGAATATGAAATAGATTCTTTTTACTATGAATAAGTTATCACTTTCATCACCTCTAAAAGAGTTCTATTTAAAAAAAATTCCCGAGAGTATCATTAAACTTGAAGAAGCTGGCATCACTTCCATTTTTGATTTATTATGGATTTTTCCCCTATCCATTTTAAAACTTCCTTCTGTATCAAGTTTAAGTAATGCCAAGGAAAATGAAATATTCAAAGGCATAGGAACCATCAAATCTATTAAGGCCAATCCCAATTTCTGGGCAAAAGGGAAAAAGGGCATTGTTTTACAAAATATAACCATGCATGTGGAAGAAAATCTTTCCAGCGAAATCCTGGTTTTAAAATGGTTTAACACCTACCCTTCGGTAAAAAAGAAATTACAAGCTTTGGATAAAATAGTTTTTTGGGGTACTCTCAGTAGTTACAAGAATCAACTTCAAATTATAAACCCTGAAGTCATCAATAGTGAGGAATTTACCCCTTCTGCTGCTGATGATCAAGGACTCACCGTCCGATACCCTACCGTCAACACCGTTAGCGGTAACATAATAAAAAAAATATTTGAGAAAATTCCCAAATCTCTATGGGATGAAATTTCAGAAACGCTGCCCGCCGATTTAATTATAAAAAGAAACCTGCTAGGGCTTAAAGCGTCATTAATGATTATTCATGGGCTGGCTGACTGGTCAAAAGAAAATGAGGACCGGGCTAAAGAACGACTCATCTACGAAGAATTTTTTACTGAACAAGTGAAAGTTATATGCCGCCGAGAAAAAAACCAACTTATCAAATCAAAACAAATAAATATTAAAAATATTGACTACGAGGAGATTATTCATCTCTTTCCTTTCACAATGACTGAAGGACAAATCAATGCACTAAGAGATATTCAAAACAGTTTTCAAAAAGATTACCCGATGATGAGACTATTGCAAGGAGATGTGGGCTGCGGTAAAACCGCCGTCGCTATTGCGGCTTCTCTTATGGTTATAAAAGAAAAAAAACAAGTTGCCCTCATGTGTCCTACGGAAACACTGGCCTGGCAGCATTACCAATCAATCACCTCACTTCTAAAAAATACCTCATTGAAAGTAGAACTACTCTTGGGTAGCACCCCTTCCAAACAAAAAAACTCACTCTACCAGGAATTGGAAAATGGAAAGATTGATTTAATTATTGGAACTCATTCCCTAATTCAAGAAAATGTGAAATTTTTGGATCTTGCACTTTTAATCATTGATGAACAACATAAGTTTGGCGTTAACCAACGACTCAAATTATTAAAGGATAATCAGGGAGCACACTGCCTTATTATGACCGCCACCCCCATTCCCAGGTCACTACGCCTCACTCAGTATGGTGATCTGGATATTTCCACCATTACCCAAATGCCCTTGGGAAGAAAACCAATCAAAACCAAAATCATAACCCCCGATACCTTTAAAAAATTTTTAACGTTCATTAATACCCGTTTAACCATGAAGGAACAAATTTATATTGTTGTCCCCGCCATCACCGAAAGCGAAAATTTGGACATTATGAATCTGCAAACCGTCCTTAAAAAATTTTCCTCCATTTTTTCTAGTTTCCAGGTGGAAGGTTTGCATGGCCAGATGAAATCTGACAAAAAAGCTCAAGTATTCAATCGTTTTAAAAATCAGGAAATCAATATTTTAATTGCCACTAGTGTTGTCGAAGTTGGCATTGATGTTCCAAACGCAACCGTCATGGCCATTGTAAATCCTGAACGCTTTGGTTTAAGTTCACTGCATCAGCTACGCGGAAGAGTCGGAAGAGGTGGACGACCAGGTTTTTTCTTTCTTATCAATGATAAAAACGTGGGTGCCGAAAGTATGAAGCGGCTTAACATATTGGAAAATCATCTTGATGGCTTTAAAATTGCGGAAGAAGATTTGAAAATCCGAGGAGAAGGCGATCTTTTTGGAGTGGATCAATCAGGTGCACAAAGACCATATAAGCTGGCCAACATAATATTACATTCCCACCTCCTAAATTACGCCAAGGAGGATTTGGAAGAATCCATTAAATTAAAAAATCCTGAAATTCTTAATCTAATCCAGCTTCATCAACAAAGTATTCATGTAACAAGTACCATTTAATTTTTTTTTGAGTATAATATATATTATTATCAAGGAAGGATTTATGATCGCAATTGAATTTACCAAATCACCCGATGAAGACATTCTTAACTGCCGGTACGAAAGATTACAGCGCAAGATAACAGTTGGTAGTTCCAGAAACCATAATATAATTATTTCCGATCCAGAGATTAATAATTTCACGATGACCTTATCCACTGATCAAGAAGGCGTCTGGGTGGATAACAACGATAAACATAATTACTATCTCTCCAACCAAAAAAAGGTTTCTGGAAAAAAACTGCATAAGATAAATGATGAGATTACTATTGGAAAAACCACCTTTAAAATTGTTCAATACCAACATCTTACTCACCAAGACAAAATTGCTGAATTCAAATATCTAAAAAAGCAACAAGAGCATAAAAACCCTTCTCTCAAACTTTTACTCGAAAAACTTAAACATGAATTAAAAAGCATAACTTTTAAATCCTTCGAGAATGAGCATTAAAAAAAAACAAAGCAGACTTCATCAATTTTTTGAAACCAAAGATGGCATCAAGATCTTTTTTATAAGCAATTTCAAAAAAGCTGATCCAGACAAACCAGTTATTATCTTCAACTATGGACTGGTATGCAATACTACTCAGTGGGACAAGCAGTATGATTTTTTCCAAAAGGAAGGATTTCAAGTAGTCTTGCATGACTATCGTTTTCACCATCGATCATCTTCTGGAAAAAATCTGCATGATCTTACTATAAGAAAAATTGCTTCTGACATTAATGCGCTTATAAAGCACATTGGGGCTTGCAAAGTTATTTTGTTTGGCAACAGCATGGGCGTTAATGTCTGCCTGGAATATATGAAACGATATTCAAAAAAAACCATAGCCGCCGTCTTTATCTCGGGCAGTATCAAACCTCCGCAGGAAGTCATGTTCGACACTAATTTAATTACCTACGTTGCCCCTTTCATAGAATTTGTCCAACAAAAGCTTCCCCGTCTTTTTAATACTGTCTGGCGCACTCTTTTTTTTAATCCACTGATGATAAAAAGCACCAGGGAAAAGGGATTTAATAAGGATCTAGTACCAGAAGAAGTAATTGTACACTACCTTAAAAAAATTGGAGAACTGGCTCCCGGTGTATTTTTTCAACTTTTTAAGGAAATGAATGATCATAAAATTGATAGCTATCTTTCCAAAGTAAATGTCCCAGTGTTAATCATAGGTGGCAATAAGGATAAGATCATTCCCCCCTATCTTCAAAGAATTCTGCATAGAAAAATCAAAAAATCCGAAATTTATATTCTCAAAGAAGGCAGTCACATGCCTCATATGGAATTTCCGGACAAAATCAATAAGCGGATTCTAAGTTTTATTGATAGGAATATCGACTGAAGGAGAGGTATTTTGCCTCTCCTTCCTCATTTTTTACTGATGCTCTCGTCCCAAAATACTCGCTTTCAAATTGTTTGCTTTATTTTTACCAAGCATATCTTCACAAACCGAATCAATACTTTCAATACTGCATTGGTATGATTCGATTAAAGATAATACCTCTACATTAGAGATTCTACCTTCTTCTTCCATTTTTCTAATAAAATCAAACAAATTCTTAACCTGTTGATATCCTGAAATGCAAGATACAATATCTCTCTTTTTCTGATCTCTATATTTTTTACCACTGATTGTACGCCATATTTCTTTCCAATCAATTGATATCTCTAAACATGTTCCTCTACAGCTAAAATCACCCGTTGTTAGCCCCCTTTCAATTCTCTTCCAATCAACTGAGGTTATTAATTTGCTACCCGGTTCTAAATTAAAACTATCAGCAAAAGACGTAATAGATATTAACATTGAAATAATAATAATAATTTTTTTCATAAAAATTCTCCTTTTAAAGTGGTGCCTGGCATTTGTTTAGTTACCAAAAGCACCTGTTAATAACCTTTGATTTTTTCAATGATGCGAAAATACCACACGGCAAATAATTTTCAAGATGACTGCTTGAATAAGCATTACATAATTTGCGAACGGGTAAATAATTACAGGTTTTGGAACTGCTCAGGGACTCGGACATTCATTATGTCGAACAGATGGTTTATATATTCTTGAAACGTTATTTCATCATTGGAAAATTTCTCTTCCTCTATCGCAAACATTTCAAAAATCTTTTTTTTGCCAGACACCATGCCCACCCGCCATGATCGCTTTTGAAGATAAACTTTTGCCATACTTACTTTAGACAATTGCTCCGTGCTATAAACTGACGCCTGCCCTTTGATTAAAAAAAACTTTCCCATCAAACTCATTTCATTTGAATATACAAAATAATTCAAACAAGAAATGATCCATTTCAACTCAAGCTGATTTTTACCATATTTTTTAAGTTCATTCACACGATTAGCAAACAAATTTTTCAAATTAGTTATAACCTTATCATAAGCAACATTTACTTCTGGTGTATTAACATACTTCATCTTTTCCATTTGTTTATAAAGTTTTTGAAAACCAAGTGTTCCCTCCCTGCTATACCCAGAAGGGATGCTTGATAAGATTGTATGAAAACTATTAATTTGATCAATGGTTTTTTCCTCCTCACTTAGAAAATATGAAAAACTATCTTCATTAGTTATTTTAAAACCAAACTTATTTAAATATTCTTTAATCTCTTCTTCTTTCGCATCTAAAAATAATCTGGAATGTAAATAATGATTAAGATCCCTTAAATCATTAGCGTTATCGATGTAATCCCATAGCCATTCATGAACCAGCATCCAGGAAAGTTGAGATTTTGATTTTTTTAAATTGTCCATGATATTCCTATTAAAGAAATAAATGGTCCGGTGAGTTTTCAATCGAATGACTGCTTGAACAAGCACACAATCTTTAATTTTGCTCATTAATACTTCGTCTTTTATATTAATAAGCTCTTCTTCTGGGACCCAAAAAACAGATTCGTTAAATTTTTCTCTTGTTTTAAAATTTAAATAAAATTTTTCAAGCGATTGCCCCAGCTTAGGAAACGTATGCTTTAATTTTTGAGTAATAGAATTAACTGCCTCCATATTTGAACCATAAGGATATATTTCAAATTCGTTTTTACCAAATTTCGCTGCCTGATAATAATCCAGCACAAGCATATTGCTGCCGCATTTTAAGACATCCCCACCATTACCCACGCGACTTCCACTTGCTATTTGCATAATTTGCTTCAATTCCTCTATCGCTTTTTTCTCAGAGTCTTGAATGAAGTTTTTATTTGTTGTTCTTAATTGATTATTATTATCTCTCAATATCCTGAATATTTCGTCGTTTGATGGTTTCGAATTTTTTTTAGTATATCTAATATCGTTAAAAATAACTCCATGGGTCTTTTCCAGTTGCTGTAGTTTCTCTGCAAGAGTATCTTTCGCCATGACTGGACTAACAAACATAAACATCATAACAATAAAGTATTTCATATCTCTTCCTCTGACTTGGTGAGCGGGAAAAATTGTAAATTAATCTGATAAATACTGTCGGGGTGCTTATCAGTAAACATTTCCAAAATTTCATTTTCCACTTTTTGAACATATTTTTTAAGCTCAGCAAGCTTTTTTGAATTTACCGGAATTGTAAGTGCGCTGACATACCTTTTATCCACGTCAATTTTATCAAGAGCAGTCTCCGCATTTTTAAGCATTTGTTTATGAAATTGACGTATGCTTTTTGAAGGTATCTCATCGTAGGTATTCAACCCATCGGTACAATTTTTTAGTTTTCCGTCCTTGTCTTCTCGGATAAGGCCGAGTGCTTTCAAATCTTTGATTGCTTTTTCAATATCTTCTGTTTTTACTTGAAACAACAATTTATTGGTTATCCACTCTGGGTCGTTTTGGAAATTTTCTAGATTAATCATTTCCCTTAAAGCGAAGTAATACCAACTACATATTCTGGAAAAGACTTCTTCACTTAGAAGGTGACATTTAATACTATTTCTAGATTTTATTTTACGTAAAAGCCCAAGATGAAGCGCAATATCCTTAGACTCACTTTTTTTTAGCTGTACCAAATCAGCGAAATAATCCGCTTCTTCCTTATTAAATTTAAAATAACTTACAATATGTTTTTGAAGTTTAGGCCCAGGATGGCGATCACCGTTTACAATCATCGTTAAACTTGCCGTTGTCTTTAAATTAAGATTTTTAGCCCAAATACCGTATGAATAATCAGCTCTAGATACCTTCTTTGATTGAAAATGATCCGATAAAAATTGTTTATAGTCTATATAGTCGTAGATACACATGTGAGTTATTATCGCAATTTTAATGCCGAATTAATCCAGATTAACTAATTAATATTTAATTGATAGAAAGCTTAGACTCTGAAAGGGAGTTAGCAATTGTACAGTTTCTAGACGATCTAAAGATCATCTGCCTGAATATTAAGATTCTTAAGTAACGCCCAAAAGACTCTTTTCATGGCGGCTTTCAATTTAGCTTTCTTATAATCTTCATGGGAGGCTTCTCCCTCGGTATTGATTTTATAACTATCCTTGTCCATGATCTGAATTTCGTAAGGATAGAAAAAACGAATATCTCTAGCAAGCAGGGAGGTATCCAAGGCTAAAACCTTTTTAGCGAGCACATTTTGTTGATCAAGATCCCTGGCATAATGTTTTATTTTATTAAATTCCTGCAAAAATGGATCTTTATAAATTATCAATTGCATAGAGGTAAATTGCATAGCTTTATATTGTTTTGATCTATGTTTATTCCGATCCAGCTCTATCGCTTTTTCAAAAGAACATTCCTTAGATGCTTGCTCCAGCGCTTTAGCAAATTCTTCGTGAGAAAAATTTTTTCGTATGGCCTGTTTTAAGATGGTCCAATATCTCTTTCTAAATTTTTTAATATCCATAAGAGAATTAACAGATCGACTTGGTTTTATGTTATGGGGAATAACAATATTTCGCTCCATCAAAAACTTGATCACCCGCAAACTATCGAAGGGATTATGGGTTACAAAGCGCAGGCCTACCCGATCAAATAATTCCTCAGCCACACTCTCATCTTTATTAAGAAGTTTTATAATAACGCTATCTCTTGATTTTTTAGATTTCGTTTGAAAATCATAGAGTGCAATTTTCTCATCCGAACCTTTGACTCCGAGAAATAAATTATTCTCCTGATCCCGATAGACATATTTATAAAAACGATCAAAAATTTGGGTCTGGATAATCGAGAAATAATTAGTTCTTAGATCCTTATCCACATGTAAAATAACATGCATAATTTTAAGAACAATTTCGGCCCAAAGTCTTTGAATTCTTTTTTGAAAATTATTTTCCGTGGCCATTAAAAACAAATCAGTGATATCTGAAATCATGTACAAGGCGTCTGGAATATTCAAATCCAGGCCATCAGGATTTCCCTCTTTTAAAAAATATCTTCTGATAAACTGCAAAGACTCCTGGAAAATCCCAAAAAGTTCAGCTTTTCCCACCACCTCGTTTGGATCGAGGCCATATCCAATCAGAAACTTTTCTACTTGCTCCTTGGAATTCATCGGAGTGATAAAGAACTTTGTATCCAGCGCAGATTTTCCATTGATTGCGATGTCAAAAAGTTCCCAATCAAAATAATATTTCGATAAGTACTCGGGTCTTTGCATAGAGGGTTAAATACACTAAAATGTTATGAAACTCTAGATTTTAAACTTTAGCTGTGCGGCAAATAATGCAACGACTCAAAATCAACTCTCCCAACGTTTTGTTCTTATCAATGCTGGGAATCGGTTTTTTCCCGTACGCCTCCGGCACACTGGCTTCAATCGCCACCATTCCCTTATTATATTTATTATTAAAACTTAATTTGAGTTTTTATGTTTTTATTCCAGTCTTTATTTTTATAACCATTTTTGCCATTTATTTTTCCCACCAAGCTCAAATAAAATATGAAAAACATGACCCCTCATGGATTGTTATCGATGAATTTTTAGGACTGATGATCACCTACCCTTTTATTTCTAAAACAAGTTTTTTCCACGTCATAATAGTTTTTATTTTATTTCGTTTTTTTGACATTATAAAAATTTGGCCGGCAAGCTACTTCGATAAAAAAGTCACCCACGGTATGGGAATAATTCTTGACGATCTTGTCAGCGGACTGATGGCCGGAGGAGTTTATTGGACCGCTACTTGGGTCCCGTGGCTGAGCTTTTAGAATCATTCGATAACCTATCACCGGCATCACTAGACGACAACTTCCCCTGTTCTCTTGGTGCAGATGTATCCACTTTTTCTTCATGTTCTGAGCAAATAATTCCCCAATACTTTTTTTCTTCTATCACACAAGGAAAACATACTTTTTTTCCATTTTGTGATATGTTAAAAAAAGTATCTACAGGGCAATGACCGGCAAAACAAGACATTTTTTCTGACGATTTTATCCATTCAAATTCTACGTTACTATTAGTCAGATCAAATCCTTCATCTAGAACCTCATTCAATTTTTTTAAAATATATTTTTTTGCTTTATCATCTACTCCTACTCCCGTCTTAACTTGCATCATTACCAGAGCTCCTGTTAATTTATCGTCAATTAGTCTTTTTTCGTCGTCTGTAAATTCTCGTTTTATACAAACTGCCTCAATATGAATAATATTTATAAAAAAAATGAATAGAATGAAAATAATTGTTTGAGACATAAAATCCCTCCCGAATAATTAACATTATACATCATTTCAATTTTCAATATTTATATAAATTTCAAGAATCATTTGCTTGGTTCATATAATTTGGATTTGTATGGCTCAATAATCATCGTACATCAACACCAATATCAGACCTAAAAACCTATCTCTAGGTCTAACTATCTCAGGTGTGACTGATCCATAAATGCTATTTTTTTAAAAAAAACTTACGCACATTTTACGCTTGACTTACGCAATATTTACGCATAACCTTTTTATATAGAAATTAATTGCAGGTCAATTTTTAAAAGACAGGTAGAAAGTTGTGAGTAATTTTGCAGTGATAAAAAAAGGAAAACCTGACTGATTTGCATAAGTTTTAGATGTCGTAGTTTAGAGAAAATGGTATTTAATTTATAACCCTTTGCCCTATGGAGAAAACAATGAATCAGACAACCGTTATGGATAAAGCAAACAAAGCAAAAGCTCTCGATCTGGCCTTAGCCTCAATTGAAAAACAATTTGGCAAAGGTGCCATCATGAAACTCGGTGATAACGAGATACATGAAAAAATTCCGGCTATTTCTACTGGCTGTTTAGGTCTTGATCTTGCCCTTGGTGTAGGTGGAATTCCCCAAGGTAGAATTATCGAAATCTATGGCCCGGAATCCTCCGGAAAAACCACTCTCACGCTTCACCTTGCAGCTGAATGCCAAAAGGCTGGTGGCACCGTCGCCTTTGTTGATGCAGAACACGCTCTCGACACTAATTATGCTTCCAAACTTGGAATTGATGTTTCTAATTTGCTTATCTCGCAACCAGATAGTGGCGAGCAAGCACTTGAAATCAGCGACATGCTCGTTAGATCTGGTGCTGTAAGTCTTTTAATCATCGACTCTGTGGCGGCCCTCACTCCTAAGGCTGAATTGGAAGGCGACATGGGAGATTCCCATATGGGATTGCAAGCGAGACTTATGAGTCAGGCTTTGAGAAAATTAACAGGATCGATTTCCAGATCCAATACCACCGTTGTTTTTATCAACCAGTTAAGAATGAAAATTGGGGTTATGTTTGGCAATCCAGAAACAACCACTGGAGGAAACGCTCTTAAATTTTATGCTTCCGTTCGGTTGGACATAAGAAAAGTGTCCTCTATAAAAGACGGAGAAGAATATATCGGCAATCGAACCAAGGTCAAAGTTGTTAAGAATAAAGTGGCTCCTCCTTTTAAAAGCGTCGAATTCGACATTATGTTTGGAGAAGGAATTTCCCGAGAAGGGGATATTCTTGATATCGCCGTAGAAGAAAAGATTGTCGAAAAAGCTGGCGCCTGGTTCTCTTACAACAATATTAAAATTGGACAAGGTAGAGAAAATTCTAAAAATTATTTTAAAGAAAATCCGGCCATAATGAACGAAATCAGAACGCTGATTCTTGATAAGCACGGACTAGCAGGTAAAAATGAAAAAATAGACCCTATCACCGGAGAGATATCTGTCGATGACAATAAAGCTAAAGCTAAAAAACCAAAGACTGATTTACAATAAGGTATAAACGGGCGGCCATAATTGGCCGCTTTTTTTATGAATGAAGAAACAAACAAAGCATATAATTACATTTTATTTCTTATTTCCAGACAGGACTATCCCAAGAGCAAATTGCAAAAAAAATTAAGTCAAAAAGGATATTCAAAAGAAATTATTGATGCTGTTTTAGAACGGATTTCCAGCCAAGGCATCTTTGACGAAAAACGCTATATGGACTCCAAAATCAGATCACTTGCCAAAAGAAACTATTCAAAATCTCACATACATAAATTTTTAAAGCATGAAGACTTGTCGTTCGAAGATAGTGAAATTGACTCTATTTTTGCAAAAGAGGAAATTACGGAGGAAGAACAGCTTGATCAATTAATTGATAAAAAAATCAAAAAATTCACCCACAGACCTTTGAATCAAGACGAAAAATATCAAATACAAAAGAAACTTTTTTCTTATTTATACTCCAAGGGCCACAATTATAAAAAAATAATGACCTCCCTCACGAAAAAGTTATCAGAGATTTAATTTCTATACTATTTATGCTAGCTTAAACTGTTATTGTTCTTTTAATCGAGAGAAATATGAAAAGTAATGAAATCCGTAATAATTTTATTAAATACTTTCAAGACAAAAGCCATAAACATATGCCTTCATCCTCGTTGGTTCCTATTAATGACCCAACCTTGCTTTTTGCCAACGCTGGAATGAATCAATTTAAAGATTATTTTACCGGCAAAAGTACCCCTCAGGATAAAAGGGCAGTTACTATCCAAAAATGTGTTCGTGCTGGAGGCAAACACAACGACTTGGACAACGTAGGATTTACCGCCCGTCATCATACTTTTTTTGAAATGCTTGGAAATTTTTCTTTTGGCGACTATTTCAAAGAGGATGCTATTTTTTTTGCATGGGAATTTTTAACTAAAACTCTTCAACTGCCTAAAAATAAACTTTATATAACGGTACATGAAAGCGATGAAGAGGCCCTGCTTTTATGGCCGAAAGTCACTGGTATTAATAAAGATCGTATTTTTAAAAAAGGTGATAAGGATAATTTCTGGGAAATGGGTGAATTTGGCCCTTGCGGCCCCTGTAGCGAAATATTTTTTGACCATGGGGAAAAATTTTGCACTCCTGGCTTTAAACCTGGAACAAATCAAAACCTATTGGATGATGAACAACGCTACGTTGAGATTTGGAACTTGGTTTTTATGCAATATGAAAAAAACAAAGAAGGTAGATTTCCTCTACCTCGGCCATCCATTGACACTGGCGCTGGACTTGAAAGAATAGCCGCCGCTTTACAGGAAAAATATTGGAATTATGACACAGATTTATTTACTCCAATTATATCCAAAATCCAAAATTTAACTGGTAAAGATTATTCTGACAAACGCTTTTGTGGTCATATCCGCGTTGTCGCCGATCACATCAGATCCACCTCAATGTTGATTACCGATGGAGTCATCCCTTCCAACGAAGGACGGGGATACGTTTTACGAAGAATCATAAGAAGAGCAGTAAGACATTTACGGGAATTGGAAGCTCCTGGTGGATCATTTTACAAGCTAGCACCGGCTTTTTTTGAAACCATCAGACAATCATACCCAGAAAATGCCAAAAATATTTCAATGGCTGAAAAATTTATTAAACTTGAAGAAGAAAAATTCTATGAAACACTTGAAACTGGTTTAAAATTTTTAAACCAGGAATTAACAAATAATCTAGTCAACCAGACATTGTCAGGCGAGACTATTTTCAAACTATATGACACCTTTGGTTTTCCCTTTGATCTGACCGAAACTATTTTAAAAGAAAAAAACCTTGCCGTTGATCATGATGGCTTTAATCGCAAAATGGAAGAACAGAGAAATTTATCTAAAAAATCATGGAAAGGAAATCTTGAGATAGATGACAAAATTTTTTATGAATTGAAGGAAAAATTCGGCAACAACCATTTCTCTTACGACCAGTTAACTTTAGAAGCAAAGTTGCTGGAAAAAAGAACCCTCGGAGATCATGATTTACTTATTTTTGATTACACCCCTTTTTACGGAGAATCGGGGGGCCAGACAGGAGATAGCGGATCCATTATGACAAAAGACAATGTGGAAATCGCTCAAGTGCTAAACACGATCAAACCACTCGATGATTTTACAGTATTAATCGCCCAGACTAACAACAAATTGAATATTAAAGAATCATATATTTTGAAAGTAAATGTAACTAAACGAAATTTAACAGCCAGAAATCATACAGCAACTCATCTTTTACATGCGGCTCTTGGAAAAGTGCTTGGGGATCATGTCCATCAGGCAGGTTCACTGGTAACCGATGAACGCTTACGATTTGATTTTACTCACCCAAAAGGATTAACGAACGAGGAATTAGACCAGGTAGCCTCCATCGTCAACCAATCCATAGCAAATCAAATTCCCGTATCAACCAAAAAAATGAACACCAAGGAGGCAACAGCTAGCGGAGCTAAAGCTTTGTTTGGAGAAAAATATGGTGAACATGTCCGGGTAATCAGTATAAAAAATGAAAATGATCCACCCGTTTCGGTGGAACTGTGCGGGGGAACTCATATAAAAAATACCTCTGAAATCGGACTTTTTGTTATTGTATCTGAAGGGGCACTAAGTACTGGCATTCGTAGAATTGAGGCATTAACATCCACTTCCGCCTTTAAATATCTTCATCACCGTTCAAAAGAATTAAGCAAAATTGAACTTATGCTAAAAACCAGAACAGAAAATGTTTATCCGCAAATTGAAAAACAAATCAAAGAACTAAAAACCCAATACAAAGAAATCCAATCATTAAAGGAAAAAATCCAATCAATGGACAATAAGCATCTTTTTGATCAACCTGAAATGCTAAAAAATCTTTATCCCTTCAAAGCCGTCCTCGCTCCAGACAATACGGATCTTCGTAAACTTTCAGATGAATTTATCTCTAAATATCAAAATGGATTTATTTTTATCGCCATGAACAGAAACGACAAGATGACAGTTTTACTACGGGCCGGAAGCAAGGCACCCAAAATAATCTGCCCAGACATATTAAATAGCATTATAATGAAATTTGGCGGAAAATCTGGGGGTAGGCCTGATATGGCGCAAGGTGCTTGTGATAAATTTGAGGTAGGATCGGTCGGCAAAAAGCTTGGTGAAGCTTTAGAAAAAAAATTATAACCGGACCAATAAATGGGAAAATTATTTATATTATTTATGCTGCCGTTACTTTTTTTTTCATGTCGAAAAGCTCTTTACAACTCCATCGACAGCAATACTTTAAACGTAGCTCTTACCAGTCATATAGATTCTTTTGATCCCAGCTCTACCTACGACACCGTCTCAGCAACTGTAATGGACCAGGCATATGAGACTCTTTACGAATATCATTACTTAAAACGACCATATTCACTAATCCCACTTTTAGCGGAAGAAATGCCTAAAATTGAAAATGGAAACACTAAGTATACAATTAAAATCAGGAAAAATGTTAGGTACCACGATAACCCCGCCTTTAACCATCAGGTCCGTCTGGTTAAAGCGCAAGATTTTATCAATCAATTTAAACGACTTGCTTTCATACCAACTCAAAGTGTCGGATGGTGGTTATTTGACAAAAAGATTAAAGGCTTGAATAAATTTAGAAAAGATGCTGGCAACAGTCTTGATAAATTTTTCAACTTGGAAGTATCTGGACTGAAAGCGATTGATGACTACACCCTGATTATTGAACTAAACGAGCCCCAACCTCAATTTTTATACACACTGGCTATGTCCTTCACTTCTCCCATACCTGAAGAAGCTATTAAATTTTATAACAACTCATTTCATCAACAAATCATTGGAACCGGGCCTTTCAAACTAACTAGCACGATAAAAGAAAAATATATCAAACTGGAAAAATTTGAGCACTATCGGGCAGCTTTGTACCCGACAGAAGGAGATCGAAAATCTTACGAGTTAAATCTGCTCAAGGATGCCGGAAAAAAAATCCCCTTTCTTAATGCGATTAATTTTTATGTCATGCCGGAAACTGAAGGAAGATGGACTGGTTTTCTTGATAAGAAAATTGATTATATGATGCTTTCTCAGGATTTTTACGACAACGCTATCAACTCGCGAGGCGAATTATCCCCTAATCTGACAAGCAAGAATATTTCATTACAACTTTCACCAGCACTGACTTATTGGTGGTTGTCTTTCAATATGAAAGACCCTGTATGGGGAAAAAACAAAAAACTACGAAAAGCAATTGCCCACGCAATTGATATCAATAAATATATTCGTGTCTTTTCGGGAATAGGACTTAAGGCCAATTCAATTTACCCTCCCGGCGTTGCCGGCTACAGCCCCACCAGAGAATTGCCCTATAGCTATGACATTGCCAAAGCCCAGAAGTATTTAGCTGAAGCCGGATACCCTGAAGGCAAAAATCTTCCTCCCATCACTTTTGACTTGCGAGGAGAAAATCAAACTGCGGTCAACCACGCCCAATTCATTTCAGATGAACTAAAAAAAATTAATATTAAAGTAAATGCCAAACTTAACTCTTTTCCTGATTTTTTAAAAAAATTCTATGCTGGAAAACTTCAATTTTGGCAAGATGGCTGGAATCTCGATTATCCCGACGCCGAAAATGTACTTCAACTACTTATCACTAAAAATCATCCACCTGGGCCGAATGTCACTTTTTATTCAAATAAAAAAATTGATGAACTTTTCACTCAAATTAACGACATGAACGACCAGGAAACCAGAACCAAAATTCTTCAAAAAATGGAAGACATCATTTTGGATGATCTACCCTGGATAATGCTTTTTTATTCAAGAGATTATTTTTTGTTTCACAACGAACTTAAAAACTTCAGACAGTCGGGAATTGTTTCCAATTTCATGAAATATCTAAGACTTGAACGACAATAGTATTATAACAATACTAAAATGTGGAACTTTATTCCACTTTCATTTAATGGCCCATGATTTATTAAATACAATTCAAAATTGTGTCGATTACTTGCCTAGAAAAGAGCAGTAATGATCACGGATGAGAGTTACAAAACCTCTTGTTTATCAGGATATTTGGAAGAATCCTTTTAAGCATAAGGCCATGAAAAATGAAAATTGCATATCTTGTCCTAATCCCACTCATTATTTTTTTAATTAAAATATCCCCTGTTTTTTCCAAGGACTTTGTAATTTTTAGCATCGCCGAAGAGATTCCCATGGGAACAGAAGGTGAAAAAATTAAGAAAAATTATTATTTAAACATCGGACAGCTCCAGGGGGTTGGTAGCGGGGCAACCCTTGATGTATACAGAAATATTTCAAGATTAGACCCCTACTCAGACAAAACACGATATTATTTTAAAATTAAAATTGGGGAGCTCGAAGTATTACACTCTGAAGAAAATGCCTCAATTGCTATGTTAAAAAATTTTGAAAAAGAAAATAATCTCCTATATGAGATCAATGCCTTTATGATTGGTGATGAGGTCAACATTCACGGAATTAAAACCAAGACCAACTAAACCTATTGAATGGCCTTAATTTTTGATCTTCGCTCAATAACGGCGTGAGATAATTTCTCACAGGCCTTAACGGCTTTGCCAAGTTTTTCAATATATTTAGGATCAATGCTCTGGATTTCAGTTAATTTGCTTTGGACAAAACTTGTCATCCCTGAAATAACGACAAGGTGATTACTAATATCATGCAAAAATTCTCTTTCTGCCAGTATATAATCTTCAAATTCCTTATTCATAATAATCCCTTGATTAAAATAGTTTCTGATATTTAAATAATGTACACCATAAATTCTTATTTTCTATTTTAACGGAGTCTAACGTTAAAATATAGTCCATTCCGAGTACAAAAATATTTTTTTGAGTGAGCACTTTTATACTTTTAATACAACTTCCACAATAATACCCTCTGAAGTGAAATGTAGTAATGTATTCTTGATTCATTTGGTTTTTTTTAAAACATCGTGAAATTGCTAAAAATCTCATTATGCATTCTCATATTTTTAGGTTTTTTTTCAAAGAAATTCAATTAATTGGTCATTTTACTGATTGCAATTAGTTAAAATATATAATCTTTATATTGATCCAATAAAAAAATTGGACAAACAAATTTTTTTTGCTAATTAAAGCTGTATCCTTATTACTATAACTACAGGAAAACACATGCAAAATCACAAAACCTTAGGAAAACTTTTACTTGAAAAAGTTAACCGTCATCCAATCAATCATGCGCTTGGCTGGATTAACAATAACCAAATTTTTTACCTTACCTTTAAAGAATACTTTGAGGTGATTGAAACATTGACCTTGGCGCTAACTGATCTGGGAATTGGAATTCAAGACAAGCTGGCCATCCTATCCCACACCAGGAAGGAGTGGAACTTTTTTGATCATGCCACTATGTCATGTCGATCTGTGGTGGTTCCAATTTATCCTAATTATTTATCTCATGAAATTAAGTTTATTATTAATCATTCGGAGTCAAAAATTTTAGTGATAGAAAATGCCGCCCAATTTGAAAAAATTATTCAAATCCAAAATGAAATACCTAATATCAAACACATCATTTCCATTGATTCCTTGGAAATTTCTGTAATTAACAAAATGACCAACCCAAACATTCAAATTCATAACTATATCCAGATTATGGAAAATGGCAAAACATTCAAAAGTCTCAAAGGCGATATTGTTAGACAAATGATAAAATCCCAAGAAGGTAGTGATATTGTCTCTATTATTTACACTTCTGGAACCACTGGCGAACCTAAAGGCGCTGTTATCACTCAACACGCTTTTGCCTCCATGTTAACTAATTTATTTGAAACTCTGAATTACGCTTTTAGCTCAAAAGACAGAACTCTCGTTTTTTTACCAACCTCTCACGTTTTGGGAAGATGCGATTCCATGCTAAATCTGGCTTTTGGACTTTGCGGAGTTTACGCTGAAAGTATTGACAAAGTAATCGACAATATCAATTTAGTGAAACCAACGGTTCTGCTGGCGGTACCAAGAATTTTCGAGAAAATATATGAGAAAATAAATCAAAAAGTCGCCGACGGTTCTCCCGTTTCAAGATGTATATTTAACTGGGCAAAAAAAGTTTCTAGCGATTTTTTTAATTTACTTGATCAGGACCAACAACCAAGTTTTTTTCAAAATGTTAAACGCAAAATTGCTTATTTTCTCGTTTTTTCAAAAATATATAAAAGATTTGGTGGAAAAGTCAGATACTTTGTTTCAGGCGGAGCCCCTATCTCTAGAGAAATCATTCTCTTCTTAAGAAATGCTAATCTGAAAATCCTGGAAGGATATGGCCTGACCGAAACCATTGCTCCCTGTGTTGCTAATCCTGCCAACAAACAAATTCCTGGTTCGGTAGGACTTCCGCTCAAGGGTGTAGAAATTGCATTTGCCGAAGATGGGGAAATTCTCATAAAAACCGAGGCCATGTTTAAAGAATACTTCAAAAACCCAGAAGCCACTGAAGAATCTATTCAAAACGGCTGGCTTCATACCGGTGATATCGGAAAACTCAATGAGCAAGGCTATTTGGTTATTACTGACAGAAAAAAGGATATCATTATCACTTCGGGCGGAAAAAACATTGCTTCCCAGCCTATTGAAAATAAGATGAAACTCAAGAAATATATTACTCAATTCCTAGTAGTTGGAGATCGAAAAAATTACCTGACCGGCATCGTTGGTATAGAGCAGGCCAGCTTTGAAGATGAATTCCCAGGATTATCCATAAAAGAACTGGCATCCAATCCTCAGGTCAAGGAACTCATAAGGAAAAACATTGAACAAGTTAACCAAGAACTAGCTCGTTTTGAAACAATCAAAGATTTTTTCATAGCACCTGAAGAATTTTGCATAGAAAATGGTACGCTTACCCCATCGATGAAGCTTAAGAAAAAAATTGTCCTGGAAAAATATAAAAATGAAATTGACAAACTATATAACACACCGAGCTAGCCCGTTGCTTTTGACATTGCAGGTAACTTAAAATATATATACATCATATCTTTTATTATTAATGAAGGAGCTACTTAATGGCGAGAATTACAATTGAAGACTGTTTAGAGAAAGTTGAAAACAGATATGAACTAGTTCATCTTGCTACTAAAAGAGTAAAACAGTTACGAGAAGGCGCAGAGTATTTAGTAAAAGCCAAAAATAAAGACATCGTTATGGCCCTTCGAGAAGTTGCTGCTGGTAAAATCAAGCACGCTCCTATCAGCGAATACGATTCAGACGAATTCTAGATATTTCCTATTTATTTTTTTGTTTAGAAAATGCAATTTTTACTACCTCATCGAAGGTAGAAACTGGGTAAAAAACCAAACCTTTCCTGTGCATTTCTGGCACCTCTACCAAATCCTTTTCATTTTCTTTCGGCAATATAATTTCCTTTATCCCGGCCCTTCTTGCGGCTAGCACTTTTTCCTTTATTCCTCCCACCGGCATTACTCTTCCGGTAAGAGACAACTCACCTGTCATCGCTAAGGTTGATCTAACTCGAATATCATTAGCGAGACTGTATAAAGCAACGGCCATAGTTATTCCTGCACTTGGCCCATCCTTGGGAACTGCACCTGCAGGTAAATGCAGATGAATATCATGGGTTGAAAGAAAGTCATCGCCATCTTTATTTTCCGAATTTTCCTTGGATTTTTCTTTTGGAATCGGTGTCTTCTTTTTCATTTGGCTATCTAACTGAAGACGCTTCCTCACATAACTATGAGCAAGAGTAGCTGACTCGTTCATCACTTCTCCTAACTGTCCAGTCAACTTGAACCCTTTTCCCTCTAAAGGAAGCGTTTCAATAAAAAGAATCTCTCCACCATATGCCGTCCAGGCCAGCCCGGTAACAACTCCTGGCTGATTATTTTTTCCTGCCAACTCACTTTGAAATCTGATAGGCCCCAAATGGGTTTCCAAATCTTTAACTTCTGGATCAAAAATTTTTCGAGTTTTTTTACTGACCTTCAAAAGTGCTGCTTTTCTGCAAAGCTTGGCTATATTTTGCTCCATTACCCTAACACCTGGTTCTCTGGCATAATCATAAATTAATTTTTTAATTACTAAGATTGAAAGCTTGAAATGTGCACGTGTTAAACCATGTTTTTTTAATTGTTTCGGTATAACCCATTTCTGAGCAATAGAAAGTTTTTCTTCCAACGAATAACCTGATAACTCGATTACTTCCATTCTATCAAGCAGCGGTGTTGGTATATCGGCCATAAAATTAGCCGTAGCAATAAAGAGAACTTTAGACAAGTCAAAGGGAACATCCAGATAATTATCAATGAACTTGTTGTTTTGTTCTGGATCAAGTACCTCTAATAAAGCCGAAGCTGGATCTCCTTGAAATGATTTTCCCAATTTATCAATTTCATCCAGCATAATTACCGGATTATTCACCTGTACTCTTTTAAGAGCCTGAATAATTCGGCCAGGCATGGCCCCAATATAGGTTCGTCGATGTCCTTTAATCTCAGCTTCATCTCTCATACCACCAAGACTAAACCGATAAAACTTTCTTCCAAGTGACCTAGCAATACTTTTTCCCAGCGAAGTTTTACCAGTACCCGGAGGACCAGTTAAACATAAAATTGTTCCATCATACTGAGGCTTTAATTTTCTTACTGCCAAAAATTCAAGAATTCTTTCTTTAGGTTTTTCAAGACCAAAATGATCATCTTCCAGAATTTTTTGAGATTGCTGAATATCCACTTTATCCTCAGTAGATTTATTCCACGGCAAATCCACAATCCAATTTAAATAACTTCTAGCTACGTTATACTCAGGACTGCTATCAGGGATTACTTCGAGTCTTTCCAACTCTTCATCAGCAGATTGCTTGACCTCTTCAGGCAAACCAATTTCTTTAATTGCATCACTAATTCTTTTTAGATCTCTAGATTTGGTATCATCATCCATGCCTAGCTCGGTCCTAATGACTTTCAATTGCTCCCGTAAAAAATATTCCCGTTGATATTTATTGACCTTATCATTCACTTCATCTGAAATCTTTTTTTGAATATCTGCAACATCTTTTTCTCTTTTTAAATAGACCAGTAATTTGGCGAATCTTTTTTTCACCACCAGGGTTTCTAAAAAATCCTGTGCTTCTGGAATATCAAGCGAAATAGCAAAGGCCACTAAATCCGCTAAAGCTCCTGGTGAAGGGGAGTTAAGCATCGCCAATTTCATTTCTTCATTAAAATAAGGATTAATTTCACTTAGCTTTTTAACTTGGTTAATTATTGAACGAGTATAAGCATCCAATTCCTCATCCGTTTCAATAATATCCTCAAACACTTCTACTGAAGAAACTAACAAGGGTTCCTCTTGTAAAATTTTACTTGCTCGAAATCTTTTTATGCCATGAACTAAAATATTGACAGAGCCATCCGGCAATTTCAATTTCTTGACCACTTTGCACAGAACACCCACTCGATAAATATCATGAGAAGATATCTTAATACCATCCATTGCCTCTTCCATCGCCTCGTCGGAGGTATTTTCTGACAAATCAACGGTTTTTTGCAATTCTTTATACTTTACCAAATTCAAAGCGACATAACCCGATTTTTGAATAAAACTTTCAAGTTCCGGCGTAAATTTTTCTTCAGTTAGAATAATTGGCGCAATCATTCCTGGAAAAATTGGACTATTCATAATCGATATAATCACCACTTCCTTGGGAAAATGTCTTTCATTGGATGGATCAGTTTTTATCTGTACTTGATAACCTTTATCTTCTTCCACAATCTTTTCTCCCACCTTAAATTACTTAATATCAATTACCAATCTTCCAGGCGACTTTAAACAAAATATGTCAAACTCAACATTTTGTTTTAAACCAAATTCCATAGTCAACATGTCAGATGAGACCGGAAACACCTTAACATCTTTCACATATTTACTAGTACCAAAAGACTTGATACCAGCTTTCAATTCAGTATTAAACATATCAATAAACAATTTATTCTCTTGTGATTTTATATGCCCATAAATTCTCGGTAAATCACTAGAGTCAAAATCAAAAACTATTCTTTCGTAGCCATTACTTTTTGTGTAGGAATGTCTCAGGGCATTTAGCTTGTAAGGTTTTTTATCTCCCTGGTTATAGAATATTCCTTGTTTAACAAATACCGACGTTTTATTACAGGCAATTTTTCTAATTCTTTCTGAAAATAAATCTTGTCCCCATAGAATATTGGGCAACCACAAACATACAATAAGAATTAAAATCCATTTCATTTTTTCATATCCTTGATAATGACCGGCATATTTACATAGTTATACTAAATGATATCACTCTGATTTAAAAGGAACAATAAAATCAATAATTCTTGACTCTTTTTTGTCCAAAAAAAATTAAAATTAAAAGAAATCCCAGCAAAGTACTCATAAAATTATTAAAAGGTCCACCTGGATTTGACGTATCTATTGAAGCACAGGCCATAGGATCACTATCTGATTTTTTCTTGCTAATTAGTCCACTAAAAAACTCCGGGATATTGGCAGAAACAGAATAGGCATTAGGAGCATCTGGACAGCTATCATTACCTTGATTGGTATCAATGGCTTTATGAGAAATCATTGTGTAATTCTCAATTTGATCTGATAAAGTATTTTTTTTCTTACTAATATGAAAATCGATGAAATAAATGAATAATGAATCGTACATACCATTATCCATATAAAACAACTGATTTTCCTGATAACCATTAATCGGACACATCTGGCTAACGTCTAACACCAAGCTATCCGAACATTTTCCCCACTTATTAAGGGGTTCTATGGTAAATTCAAAAACATTACTCAAAAAATTGGTTTTACTAATGGGTATCCTACCTTTCTGATTATAAATGATGGAATAATCGCTATCTGGAAAAATATACTGTTGTTCAACTCCATTAATTCTTACTCTCGAAATTAATTTGGAATAAATATCTTGCGTAATCATACGATATTCTAAATATATCGTTTCGTCCCCATCTCCCCAGCTTGAAAAATTCAAATCACTTAAATTAATTTTAATCCGGTCAATTCCATCAAGTTCAATAGAAGAAAGCACATCTCCTTCATAATTATATTTTTTTTCAAAATACCCAACAAAGGTTTCCCCAATATTATTTTCATCATCAACAATATCGAGTTCGTACCAGTCTTCATTCTTTTCATAAAGGTAGTCATCTGGAACATCAATATTACACCTTATCGTAATATTGCCTGATTCCATGATCTGATTATCTGTAGCTGCTTTAAAACTATATGGATAACCAACCAGGCTATTGCCACAACTTTGAAAAAAAGCTCCCCGGTAGGAGGCATTTGAATAGCAAAAATTATTTCTGATACTGTAATAATAGCTCGGAAACACATCTTTGTTTTTAACAGGTGAAACATAAATATAATAGCGATCATCTTTTTTGATATCGACACCTGATATGCTGAACGTTCCATCTGGCTCCGATAGACTAGCAGCGAGAACTTTCCCATTTTTAACCGAAATCAGCATAACGTTGGCACCAAATATTCCAACCAATGAATTGCCACCTATAATTTTCCCTCGCACTCCCCCCTTGGAACCAGTTGGATATAATACATGGGCCCCTGCCTTATCGTCTGACGATAATATATATTGGCCAATACTCGAAGTGTAATACATAGAAGAATGCACAACTTCGTTATGGGCCAAGCCGACCAAATGTCCAAGTTCATGAGTAATTACATTGCCAAGAAAATTATCACTATTGGTATTAGTTGAAAAACAACCGCTATGACCATTCAATAATACATCTGCCTCAGTGATATTCCCGTCCTTATTATAAATTAAAGTAGTAACCCCCAAAACCGCACAGGAATTATTGAAATAGACTGGTTGTTTTGAATATCCAATATCGTTATAACCATTACCCGACCAATCGTTGTAATCACCACTTTTTGCGCCTTTTAACTGTATTGCCATCTGCGAGATTCCATTCCATTGTGCTACAGCATCATTCAATATTTGTTGTGATACCCCACTCAGATTGGAGTACAAAGATAATTTCATATTTTCCTTACCCCACTTTACCTCCTGGCCAAAATTATTTTTGGTTAAAACATAGCCATATGACCATGCTGATAAAACAAATAAAAATATGATTAATATGCTTTTCTTCAAAAAACTAATTCCTGGTCATTATTATTTATTTTTTTTGGAATAAATCCTACTGGCACTTCCAAGTAATGCCAGGAGAAGTAATATCCAAAAAATATTCATTGAATTACTGTTAGAGTTATTTATTGTTTTTTTATCAACAGAAGCAGGCACTCGGTCAACATTTTTTTCTACAGGTAATTCATTTTGTAAATAAACATTTTTTCCGTTACTAAACCCTGTAAATCTTTGTTTGAAGACTTTGTTAACTAGCCTGACGTATTCATTATAATCAATATTTCCAAGCTGATTATGATTGGCAAATACAGACGATGAAATCACTTTTTTTCTATCAATGGTTTGGATCACATATTTACCCAATCCCAAATTAGTCAACTGGAACCCACGTTTAGCCTTTTTTATCAACAAGACGACCTGTTCATTCTTAGAAAATTGAGGGAGACCTTCGACATGATACGATTCATTATGCCAGGTTCCTCCCGGCACCATGATTTGAAAATTATTTTGATTGTAGATTTCATTGCTGGAAAAACCCACAAACTTATGTACTGAAAATGTATAAATAGTTACGATTTGATTATCAGTTTTTTTATACTCATGAGATATATACATCCCCTCCATTACCCCATCAGACTCCTCTAGCTGTCTCTCGAAAGGTATTGGCATATAACTCATGGCCATGGTCCGCTCAAGAAAAAATAAAAATAAATAGAGTAAAAAAAAGTATTTCATTTAGTGCTCTCTTGCAAAAGACTACCCAGAGAGTTCTTCGGTTGAATCAACAAAATACTTTATCATTTATGTCGGAAATTAAATTAAATTAAATTTATTTAATTAAAGTTTATTAATTATTCTGAATAAAAACAAATCAAAAAAAAAGGGGCCCAAAGCCCCTTTTTTATAGAGTATTTTAAAAATAATATTAACGTTTTGAAAATTGATAAGCTCTTCTTGCTCCAGAGAGACCGTATTTCTTTCTCTCAACTTTTCTAGCATCTCGAGTTAAAAATCCAGCTTTTCTAAGTTCGCTATGAACCGTTGGATCAACTTTCATAAGGGCTCGAGCAATACCAAGTCTGATAGCACCTGCTTGACCAGTCAAACCACCGCCATTTACGTTTACCAAAATATCATATTTGCTATTTAATTTTAAAAGAGCCAAAGGCTGATTTACAATATATTGGCTTGTACCTTTGGTAAAATATTCTCTTAACTCTCTTCTATTAATAGTGATCTGGCCTGAACCCTCCGCCAGGTAAACCCTAGCAACAGACGACTTTCTTCTACCAACAGCGTAAACATCCCACGTTTTACTTTTTGATGACATATTCTAACCCTCTTTTATTTTGTAAACTTCTGGTTTTTGAGCTTGGTAAGTATGTTCACTACCAACTACCAGTTTAAGTTTTTTCAACTGTTTTTTTCCCAAAGCGTTTTTGGGTAACATACCCTTTACTGCTTCCATTATTACTTTCTGAGGATTTTTCACCAACTGCTCTTTAGCTGTTCGTTGTTTTAATCCACCAATAAAATTAGAGTGCCAATAATACAATTTTTTATCAATTTTATTACCAGTAAGTTTTATTTTTTCTGCATTTACTATTACTACATAATCACCTGAATCAACATTAGGGGTGTAGCATGGATTATTTTTACCACGAAGAAGATCAGCAACTTCAGTGGCCAGACGACCCACAATTTGATTTTCACCATCCACTAGAAACCATTTTTTATTTGCATCAGCCGGCTTCAAAACAAAAGACTTTTGAGTAAACATAAGCAACACTCTCTTTAAAAACAAATTTTATTTACAAAAACAAATAAATTGATCCGTAATGGCTTTTCTTATAGGTAATCTTGGCCAACAAGTCAAGCATCCTCTGCGAATTTTCATTATAAAACCATCAAAAATATCCAATTGAGAGATGAAATCTGCCAAAGCTGTCTCGCTCACCACCTGAGTAGCTTTCTCTTTTAAGCTTTACGCCATAATCAAAGTCTAAAGTACCAACCGGGGTCAATATTTTCAAACTAAGTCCAACAGCTGTTCGCACTTTTAACGGTTCAAAACTATTTACATAAACTCGTCCTGCATCAAAAAAAGTTCCTATCATGATATTTTCTGCAACGATAAACCTGGGTTCAATTTTGTAATTTGAAAAAAAAGCTTTATCACCAACCACATATTCTGCAATATCTGAATCCTGTGCATCATCCAAACGATTTATTTCCGTATCATCAAAACCTCTAACTGTATCTGTGCCATCCAATCGAAATACTTCTCGACTTGGAATATATCCCCTGGCACGACCTTCCGAAGCGATAATAGTATCTGTATCTGACGCTAAATTTTGTTGAAAACCCATGGAAACAAATGCGGCAATCGTAACTTCGCCAATAGAATAATAAAATTTATTTCTACTGACCAATTTCATAAAATTTATTTCAAGCTCACTGGTTTTTTGTGATAAAAAAGCAGGGTGGGCGTATTCACAAGACAGCATCAGGTGGGAACCCTCCCGGGGATTTATGGTTCTATCACGAAAATCAAGGGTAACTACCGGGGTAATACTACCTATTCTGTAATCATCTTGATCTTTTAAATCCGTGACATCGAATGGTTTGATTTCTTCCAATTTGTATCGTAATGAGGTGGACAATTTTCTAGAGAAAAACAATTTAGTAAAAAGGGTAGAAATTCTAGAAATATCTGCATCAAAGGAATAATATCTTCTCCTGATCTGCGATACTTCCCCGTCAAAGGCAACAGGATAATTGAATATATAGGGTTCTTCATAACCAAGTTTAGCATTATATTCAAGCAGCCTTTTTTCTTCTTTTTTTCTTCTTTCATCAAAACTGTCAAAATCCAAACGTTGATTGGTTTCCAGTTTCAAACTTAAGGATCTATTCATACCCCATAAATTGTTATAGCTAGCCGAGGTAGCTAGTTTAACACCTATATCCGTACGGAATCCAGGGGCTATTTCCAAGGATCCAAAATCCCTCTCGTGAATTTCAATAAACAAGTTAGTATAATATAAATCAGAATCCTCTTTTCGAGATTGAATAACCGGCAAAATTTTAATACTGGAAAATAATCCAGTGGACAAAAGATAATCTTTTATTTTTTCCAGAACCTCGTGAGTGATCAAGTCTCCTTGTTTTAAATTTACTTCGCGTAATATCACTTCGGTTTTCGTGGTGATATTTCCTGACACCACTACTTCATGAAAAATAAGTTTCTTACCCGTCTTAACATCAATATTTAAAATAGCCGATGTCTGCGAAAGATCAAATTGCAAAAGTTTAGGGTCATTAACGTTTACAATATCTGCAAAATAGTAACCTTCATTTCTGACTTTATTTAAAACAGTCTGTAAATCAGTCTGAAGTTCTACCAAATTAACCGGAGCACCTTCTTTATTAATCAAAACTTTCTTGATTTTTATCGCAGTATCTGTATCCAAATTATTAATATTAATTTTTTCTAATATAACCTGTTGTTTTTCCCGGATGACATATTCCACATCTGCACTTTGATAATTATCTGCAAAAACTATCTTTGGCTCAGACACTTCTGCAAACACATGACCTTCTCTTAGGTAGCTCTCTTTAATAATATTGCTAAATTGTTGAAGATAATTTCGATCAACAAACCCTCGACTGGCCATGGTGGATGCCTTTTTTTCATACAAACTATCCAGTTTTCGATCACTCCACTTTTCGTTCCCATAATATATATGCGTCAGTATAGGCACTTTTTTACCTTCATTTATCTTAAGATAATAGTTTGTATATTTTCTTCCAAGCTTATTTACACCAGCACGAATTTTCGTTTTAACGTTGGTATTATACACCCCATATTCTTCGTATTTTTCATTGATCATTCTTTCAAGCTCGATAAAAGAAAATTTTCCCTGATTGGTTCGGACAAATGATTTTACAAACCCCATTACTTCCTTGCGGTCTAAGACATGATTTCCTTGAATATGAAAATTAATAATTTCACCCAGATTTACTGACAAGATTATTTTAACATCCCTATTTTCTCGAAAATATTCCCCCACGGTAATTTGAAAATTATAATAACCATTATCCTTGTAATCGTTACTAATTTGTTCCAAATCAATTTTGATTTCCTGCAAATCGTATATTTTGCCTTTGGCCTTTAAAAATGAGGTGACAATTTTTTTTCTAATAGAATCATCCTGACAATCAACCACAATTTCAAAAATTCGTATAACCTTCTTTATATTTATTTGAATATTAAAATTAACTTTATCCTGATGATATGAATCTAATATGGTAATCTTTTCTACAACAATTTTTTTCTGCAACAAAAAATTCTCTAATATTTTTTGAGCATCTATTCCTTTTTGGGCATCATAAATGTCGTCTGTTTTATAAGGAAAAATTTTATAAAGTTGTTGAACATTTAAATCACTGATATTGGACCCAATTGATATTTTTCCAACTCTTCTTTTGGGATCCATCTTGATTATAATTTTTGCCTCATTTTCGTTTATTTCAAAAACCTGTAGCCTTAAATCATTTAATAATCCTTCCGCTAGAAAGTTTTTGGTTTTTTCTTGGATTTTTGCTATTTCTAAAGTTTGATGCTTCAATTCATAGATTCTGTTTTTATATCTTTCACATCCTTTTACAATAGAGCATTCCATTAAAACTTCTTTGATATAAAATTCTTTTTGAGCAAAACAATGAGCGCTTAAAAAAATTGAAAATAAAGTGATTAGTAATCTTTTCAAAACGACAACCTCAATTTTAAATCCGCCCCTACTGAAGTGCTCGATTCTGAAGAAATCTCAGGATCTGTTTTAATTTCATATACCCCTTGCAAAGTCCAATTTTTATTAAAATTATAATTTAAATTCATTTCTTGTTTTTCCCCCAAGGACCCCCCCACCACGCTGGATACTGAAGCATCCACTTTTTTTCCCAACTGCTTTTGCACTTTAACTTTGGTAGCCGATCTAATCTTGGTAGTGCCATGATCACCAGAAGATGAAGTTCCACCTACTAGGGAGCTTTCGGTATCTTGAAATTCTTGTACAATACTAAGCTTGAGTCCGAGGGATGAATTAAGACTTTCGTTGATTTTTAACTGTTCAACCAATAAACTTCCAAGGCCTACTGAGGTCATTGCCTGCCGATCACCTTGTTGTAAGTTTTTGGAAGTTTCCGTGGTAAACCCGAGAGCCAGGAGTGATATGATATCTTCCCTGGAGAGCACTGGTTCGGAACTAAAATTAATATTAATATCATCAAAATTTCCATTTATGCTAAGTTTGATATCATATTCGTTGACTTTGGCATGGCCCAAAAAATTAATTTCTGGTTTTTTTCCAATATTTTCTCCCGCTAATACAATACGTCCTTCATTAATAAAAAATTCATTGCCTTTGAAAAACAACCTACTAGAGGCAGGAACAATTTTCAACTCACCGGAAATCTCGGGATCTTCAGGATTGCCATCAATATTGACTGTGCCATCCAATTTAATATCTGCCAGTGCATTTTTTATTGAAATCATAGTGGTTGGGTGAATGGTGATTTTATAATTAATAAATACCAATTTTCGTTTATTCTCCAGGTTGGGCAGATATCTATCATAAGTATTTGAAGAAGTTTTTTTACTTTTAATCAGTTCATCCAGTTCATCAAAAATATCTGCTTTATTTAAAAAAATCTTTCCCTCAAGTAAATATGGCAATTGATCCCCTGATAACTCAAATTCTCCAGAAGTAGTAAGATTGGTTTTTTTAAACAAAGAAAGATTAGTATCATTAAATTTTCCAACAATTTTTATCTTGGGAAAAGGTGTTTGCAAAATAACTTCACCCGACGCATTTACTTTTCCACCTCCATATATACCCTCAAATTTTTTTAACTCTAAAATATCTTTTGCCAGCACAATATTAAAATTCAGTTTTTCAAACATGCCTGGCAGGCCATCAATCTTGACTGACAACCCCTTACCCGAAGATGTCATCATCAAATTATAACCGGTATTATTAAACACCAGCTCGGCGTTACCCTTAATTTTTCCATCAGCTTTCTTAATTTTTCGAGAAAATATTTCAAATAAACTGGAATCAATTTGATATTCTCCGTGAATCTTGATTCCCAGGCGTTGATCTCCTTCACCGCTTGATCGTATCCACTCATTATCTCCATTCACCGCCAGATCCCATTTTTCAATATTTCCTTTGTTCATAATAATTTGATTTTTATCCGCTTGAATACGATAAAGCTTACCGGCTTTTGATAAATTAAGTTTTATAATATTTAAGGCAATATTGAGCTTTTCCAAATCATATACATTAAAGGTTGACCGGATATTACCCTCAACAACTCCACCCAGAGTAGTATCCTTGATGTTGTGATCTGAGACAATTCCTGCAAGTTCTTTAACCTTGTTTGTTTTAATATCTAAATTAATATATGAAGGTTGAGACAATGCCTTTGGCGTATTATCAAAATTGATAAATGAATCCAGCTTAATAGTATCCCCCAGTACTTCCCCGTTAACATACAAACTTTTTCGATTGGAATAAATATTAAGGGCTGATCCCTTTACCGACAAATCACCTATATATGCATTAGACATGATTATTGAGCATCTGGTAACTAATTCCCCAATTGGACCGCTTCCATAAAATGTACTATCAATCTGGCCATCGTAGCCCCAATTTAATACATTATAAATATTTACATCTTTTAACTTTAGATTCATCAACTTTATTTCATAATCAATAAATTTATTACCCAAATCATATGAAAATCTTCCATCAAGTGATGAACTGTGTTTTTTGATCACAAAATCCTTGATCTGAATAATATTATCTTTAAAAACAAAATCCATGTTAAATTTGTCAAACTCTTCCGTATAAAGCTGTAAATTTTTTCCCTTTAATTTCCCCTCAATATTTAAATTGCCTCCATTGGGTTTTCCTTTAATTGAAACTTTCGAGCCAATTATAAAATTAATTGATTGTAGAATATTTTTTTCTATCCCTTGAGTTAATGGGTTAATCATTTTAAATAAATCTGACGCTCCCCCGGTTTGAACATCAACTATTAAATCCAGCTGCCCTTGATTTTTAATATCAATGTCCCCCTTGGCCATATATAATACAGATTGATATTTGCAGCTTGGAGCATTAATGGATAAAAATAAATCATCTAGATTTAGTTTAACTTTTCCAACCACAATTCCCAGATTAAAATTATCAACGACTACCTCTGACAACCCAATATTAAAATCAAAAATGACATTTTTACCTGCATTATTTATTTTTAAATCGATATCGCCATTTCCCTTCAGGGGAAATCCGGCAATAGGGCCAAGCTCCCTAAAATCAATTTCTCCATCCATTACTTCAATATCAATTTTTTGAGCTATAGTTCCTTTAACCGGTAATACAGAATTTTTAAATTTTACAATCGTATTGATATTTACCGCACCGTCATTAGCTAGATTTACATCAAAGCCACCAGTTTCAAGAAAAACTTTAGAGTTTTTGATAATTGGATCAGTTTTCCCAACCAACAATAATTCTGATACATAGAAACTTTCAAGCGGTCTAAATGATAAAATTTTTAAATCCCTGGATAACTCCACTTCAACATTCCCGTTCATATACCCTTTAAGCATATCTAAATTTTCCTTGACAATATAAAGGGCGGTGTTGGTATGTAGATTCTGGGCATTTACAACAATCTTGTTGTCCACATTTTTTTTGGTTTTAATATCAAATATGGCAAATGGATTAATTAGCGACAATTTCCCCGCCTTCTCTTCACAAATCATTTTAGTAATAACTATTAGATCATTATCTTTTTTCCCTTCTAAATTCACACTTTCCAATTTTGCCCAAGGACTTATAAAATTACGAACTGACAGTAAAAATTCAACGCTTGGATTCAATATTGATTTACTTAAATGCACATCAAGCTTTACGTTTCCGTCTATTTCTTTTTGAGATTTAACCCCCATCCGATTCAATAAATCGTCTATTTGTCCATCAATGCTTAAAGTACCATTGAAATTCAAAATCTCTGATGCATTATAAAATTCCCCACTAAGTTTATATCTTTCGTAATTTTTATATATTTTTATTTCCTTAACCAATAACTTGCCACGTGAATAATCAATTCTCAAGTCAAGTCCATCTATCTTGTCAAGTTTAAAATTTGAAAAATCATCCACGGAAATATTCTCAAGATTTGCTTTAAGCTCTAAAACGTTTTTACCAATTTTAAGCAATAATTCTTCAACCCAAGCGCTTTGATTATTAACTTCAAGCCAAGTACTGGCGATTTCAAGTTTTTTTATAATAACTGGAAGTTTCTTTAAAAATGTAAAAAAATTTTTTTCAAAAACGTGCGTAATATTTATTTGGGAAAAATCAATTGGAATTTCCTGGGATGGCTTATCTACCCGAAGTTTTATTCTGCCATCACCCAGTTTGATTTTTTCAATAATGACCTTATTGGACAAAAAATTAATTAATCCCAAGTAAATATAAATTTCGCTGGCCAATAAACTTAAATCCGTCTTTTGCTGCTTTTCAAAATTTTCGATCACAACATCTTTCATTAAAATCGAAGGCGGAAACATGTTAATGCTGATATTACTAAACTTGATGTTCATTTTATATTTGTTCATTAGTTCAGAAGAAATTTTTTGCGAAAATAAGCTTCCCAGGTACTCTGTTTGCAATATTCTCCAAAATATCCCGGAAACGAGCACAATAGATAGCAGGAATAAAAGTATCATTTTATTTAATTTATTCAAGCTCTTTAATCCTGGCCTCTACCATTCTGTAGTTTTTTTGATCTTTTTCGATCTGTTTAAAAATCTTTAACGCCTCTTTTTTGTTACCGGTTTTTCTTAATGCTTCTCCTTTCAGATATAAAAAATCCACCTTCTCATTTTTTCTAAGCGGCATTTTACCAACCACATCATTGACACCAATAATCACATCACTGTACCTGTTTATCTCCAGCAATATGGCCATTTTTAAATATTCCATTTTAACATAAATCATATCATTCGAATTAACTGTTGGATCACATTTTACTTTTTCAAGAAAAAACAAAGCCGCTTCATTCATTCCTGTGACGAATAACGCCACCACAATATCCTCATAATATTTTTTTATGGTCGGTTGATCTAGGGTTTCTAAATATCTCGTAAAAGCAACCTCGTTAAGGTGAAGATCATCCTGGCTCAATACTGCCTGATCATTGGTTAGTAGAGCAATTTTGTATAAAATTTCTTCTAAATCTTTCAAGGGATCTTGACCATTTTCCAAAGAAGAGGATTCTTTCACATTTTCAATAATTGTATTGTTACCATCTTGCTGTTTTAATTGTTTTAATTTTTCCTTTGCCTTTTTTTTATTCCCGATACTCTTTAAAAACAAAATATCTCTTTCAAGTTTTTGAACTTCCGTGGATTTTTTTTCATTTTGATTTTTCTGCCTTATCAGTTCACCAAAATTTTCATAAGTATCGCCTGAATTTTCAGACAAAGATGAAGGAGATTCATGGGATTTTAAATCTTTTATTTTATCCACTATGGTAGTTAACATTGTATTATCAGTACAAATTGTTTTGGCATATTCAACATAATAGTCAACATCAAATAACAACTGCCAAGATTTAAATATTTTAAGATATTCCAAAATAACAAGCAGCATCCGTTCACACAAACCATTGATAGCCACTGTTTCAAAAATAATATTAATCAACTCCTTTTGTACTTCTTTTTGATGTTTATTAAATTGTAAAAAAAGAGAAAAGATATAATACAAAGCCAGAAATTTATATTTTCCAACCAGTAAATCCTCATCCTCCATAAATTTATCCAAAATATTGTATGTTCTTTGATAAAAATTTAAAATATTGGTGGATTTTTCACTTATGTTTTTTTCTAAAAATTTATTTATTTCTTCCCACTTTCCTTCCAATAAAAAAACTTCCAAAAGCGTTATTTGATAATATTCATCATCACCGTAAGTTTTCTGATACTCCTGCAATACTGCCTGTAGCTTGCCTGTATTTTTATATGCTTTTAGAAAATCAATCAGCAACCGGATAACTTGTTTCGCCTGATCCAGTTTTCCACTTGTTTCCAATAACCCCCAAAGTTCAAAAAGTTTAGTGGTTTTATTTTTACAGTCCTTTTTCTTAAGTTTTTTCTTAAGCATTTTAATTCTAATGGCATCTAATTTTTCTTCTTTTAAAAAATCTAGATATTGATCTTCCACTAAATCCAATTCTTGATCTAAACTGAGCAATTCGTTGATTTTTACAAGATATTCATAACAAGTATTTTTTTCTGCTATTGATGCCTGGTTTTCTTTTAATATTTTATTAAAACATTGAACGGATTCATCAAATTTATTTTGATTAAACAAATCCTTTCCTAGTAAAATATCATCCATGATATTTCCTCATCTATTCTAACAACATCATTATGTGTCTATTTTACTACTTTTGATAAAATGATGCAGGAAACGTAATAATTTCCCCATACTTAACCACTTTATAATCATTTTTTTAGACAATTAAATTTACAATCAATTTAAATAGCTGATTAAAACACTTAGCCTTTAACTCTTTCCACATATTCACATGTTCTTGTATCAATTTTTAAAAGCTCACCCTCTTTAACAAAAAGTGGGACATTTATTTGAAGTCCTGTTTCCATAACAGCTTTTTTATTACCGCCCGAAGCGGTATCACCCTTAAGGCCAGGATCAGTTTCTTTAACTCTAAGTACTACAAAATTGGGGAGGTCTACCGATATAGGTTTTCCTTTGTAATATAAAACTTTCAGGCGCATACCCTCTTGAAAAAAACCTTTCGTCTCAGAAACCTGATCCTCGGTAAGACAAATGGATTCGTAAGTGGCCTGATCCATAAAATGAAATCCACTATGATCGCCATACATATATTCCATTTCCATGTCATGTAAATCTGCTTGTTCTGCACCTGTATCCACACCCGATTTGAAAGTCCGCTCAATCACCAAACCAGTTTCCAAATTTCTTAATTTGGTTTTATAAAACGCCGAGCCTTTGCCTGGATTTACAAATTGTATAAAAACAATTTCGTAAGGCTTGCCTTCTATCTCCAGTTTCAAACCCTTTTTAAATTCAGTTGTAGAAATCATTTTAAACTCTCCTTCATTTGGTACAAAATCTGAATTGCAGCAGTATATGTATCTCTTTTGAGTCCTTCAAGTACAAAATCAACTCCACTGGCGGTAATTCTAGTTTTTCTGAATTCTTCTCGAGTGTGGGTATTAGTGAGGTGAACCTCAATTTTTAAGCACTTTACAAGTTTTAAAGCATCCAATATGGCCACAGAGCTATGGGAATACCCCCCTGGATTGATAACCAGGCCATCAATATCTAACTGGCTAACTTTTTGTAATTTATCAATAATTTCACCTTCATGATTGGATTGATACCACTCTAAATTAACAGGAAGTCCAGTCAACTTTTTTTCAGTGATTTTTATGAGTTCATCAAGGGTTTGAGATCCATAAAGAGCAGGTTCTCTTTGACCGAGCATATTTAAATTTGGACCATTTATAATCAAAATATTCATAAATTATTATCCATATTATTGACAGGCATACAGTCTGAAATTCTCAGCCCTTTCCCTTATGGCATTCAAGAATTTCGAAAACTGGGTTTCATATATGGCAATATCAACATTTTTTTTCTTTTTCAATTTCTTATCCAGACACTGCATTAAATTATCCCGACCTTCGTTTTCTATCCTTTGATGTTGAATTACAGGGATTTTTTTAGTGATCTGCTCACTGTTTTTTTCTTTAACATTTCCAACTTGGACCAATTTTGCCAATTGCTTGATTTTTTCCTGGGTATTTTTATTATGAGGATCCAAGACAAGCAGCTTTTGCAAAATCTCACTGGCTTTTTGGTAATAGCCTTGTTCACAATAAAGATCCACCAAAGTGTGAGTAATCATGGGAAAGTCCAGACCTTCCTCATTTTTAATTTGGTTTTCATTTTCTGTATCTAAATCCAGATTTATTTTTATTTTTTTATTTTCTTGTGCATCTATGGTTTTTTTCCAAATTTTTGCAACATCATCAATTTGCCATGATGAAACAGTTTCTTGATTCTTTACAATTTTTTCATTTTTTTCTTCAGAATTAGTTTTAGGCTCGACAAGATCGACTTGAATCCAATCCTCGGGAGTCGAAGAAGTATGTCCTGGCACCGGTCCTGATTCTATACTGGAAAGATCAAAAAGTTGAAGTTGATTTTTTTTCAACACTGCTTTTCGTTCATCTATCAAAGGAGTATCTTCTTGTTCCAACTCCTTGACTCTCTCGGCAACAGATTTATCCTTTGGATTTATAAAAAGTAAATACTTGAATGTTTCCAAGGCTTCAGCAGGCCGGTTGGTTTTAACACAAACTTCTCCGAATAATTTTTGTAATTTTATATTATCTCGGTTTTGGGCAATTAAAGGCCTGAGCGTGTTATAAGCAAGATCAAAATTGTTTTTATCAAAATAGCAATAAGCTAGCACCAGGTAGCCCATCGGATAATCAGGATGTTGTTTTATGCCTTTATTTAATATATCAAAGGCTTCTTGCAAGAGCCCCAGTTTCCGATACGATTCGGCCAATGGGGCAAAAATTCGAGAAGAAGGGTCTTTCTCATAATATTTTTGATATCGCTCAAGTAATGGTGAAGTCAAGTCTTTATTCATATTAATAAACGCTACCTATATTTCCTTATTTCCCTCAATCAGACCGGCTTCTTCTTGATTGATTATTCTCGGGGTTAGAAAAATAATCATTTCCTTTTTATTGGTTGAAGGATTATAGAGCGTCCTAAACAGCCACCCCACCAATGGTAAATCTTTCAAAAAAGGTATTCCACTGTGTGCTTCGTTGGTGCTAAAAGTATATACACCACCAATGACAATGGTTGATCCATTATCAACCAACACATTGGTGGTAATTTTTCTTTTGGTGGAAGGTGGCATGGCCCCTGCAGCAGGTGCGGTACCGAAAGACCCTTTTTCTATATCAATTTGCATCACAATAGAACCTTCGTTGGTAACTTGAGGAGTGACATCCAACTTTAAATCGGCAGTAACCGCAGCCCATCCGGCAGTAGTGCCAGCATCGGTAGATACAGTTTGTTGATAAGGTCTCTCTTCAGTTTCTGTAATCGTTGCCTTCTTTTTATTTTGTGTAATAATTTTAGGACTAGAAATAACTTTACCTTTGCTTTCTGACTCCATTAACTGCAAATTAAACTTTAATTTTTCCACCCTGCCAAAAATCCCAACATCCAGACCCAGTAATGCCCCACTTTCCACTGGAGCAGTACTGAAAGAAAATCCCGGGCCTACATTGTCAACCTTATCCATGCTTTTAATCGGATTATATGACCAATTAACCCCGTTGCGCAGCCCGATTTCCTTGGCATACCGTTCATCAATTTCAACCAGTTTTGACTCAATCAAAACCTGTGGTGTTTGAGTATCAAGGGCATCTATAATCTTAACTAGTTTTTCAATAACTTCAGCAGTGTCCTTTACGATCAACGAATTGGTTCTTTCATCTGGTGAAATTTTACCACGAGTAGGAGTAAGATATTCGTTGGTAATTTTTTGTATATCCGCCAGCTGGGCGTAACTGATTGGAAAAATTTTAGTTACCAAAGGCTCCTGGCTTTGAGCTGCAGCTTTAGCCTTGATTTTTTCAGACTCCTCTTCGGCTGCCTTGACTGCAGTGGTAATAAACAGAATCGAACCCTTTTTTCTGGCCACTAAATTATTCAAATCCATTATCAAATCCAAACTATGATCCCATGGAACATTCGTAAGTTTTAATGTCATCGGTGCCAAAGTCTTAATTGCCGGATCCGTTATGATATTAAATCCCGAAGCATCCGCAATCATTTTGAGCAAATCTTCGACCGGCATATCCTTTACATTAAATGAAAATCTAGAACCTATATATTTTTTCTTTCCCGAAAGAGTCAGGTTTTCTAAAATATCATTTATGGATGCAGACTTGGGAACATGTAAATCACTCATTTCCTCTTCATCCAACTTTTCGGCACCGGCAATTTTTTGTTCATCAACCTCTCTTTTGGAAAAAACTCCAAACCGGTTTTCCATAATCAGAAACATTTTATTATTTTGTCTTTGCAAAATCGAACGCACATTGTCTCTTAATTGAACCACCACTCGCAGATCGTTATACGCATTGGCTTTCTTATAAGCTGATACAAACACGATGCTGCCTGAAAATTCTGAGGTATCAAATGCTCGCATGACCCTTTCGGTTGCCTCAGTATTTTTAAGTTCCAAAATAATCTGCTTGTCTTCAATGGCATGAAATTTTTTAACATCTTCCACGGTTCGATCAAATTCAAATTCCAATTTAGATAGTTCTCCATCTTGAAAGAATCGAATGCCGTTGAGCTTTTTAATTTGAGATTGATCCTCTTGCGAATAAGCCGAGGCTACCATGATAAACAATATAGAAAATACCATTCTATAAAAGTATAAAAATCCTTTCCTCATAAAACCTCATCCATAAGAGTATTACATACATAGAATAATTCTATCATTATATGTTTCAAAACAAAATTTTTTTTTAACACTTATGATTTGAAATTAACAATCTATTTGGATGGATTTTCCCTGACCGGAATGATGGTTTCAATATACTCATCCTGATTATATACATTTTTAATTTTTTCAACAAAAACCACGCCTGCTGGCATAATTGCCTTTAGCTCTATATCTTTTTGCGGCCCAAACAACATACCTTCTTTTAAAACTATTCTATTATCACCGATTTTGACTGTTGCCCTTCGTTCTGGCCCAAGCAAAATGCCGGTTATTTGCATATTTTCTATATTTACCGTACTCGGATCCACATCACCTCCGATATTGGTGATGACCCCATCTTCCACCCAATAAGGTCGGTTTTGAATCAGGTTCTTTTTTTTCGATTCCTCGATATCAGGCATTTTAAAAGGATCTCGTAAATCCACAGGGTTTTCAATATTAGTAGTAATATTTTCTAAAATTGGCAGCGTACGTTCCTTAATACCAAACTCTTTTGCTTTACTTTTTTCTAAATTTTGAGCAACGGGGGTCGGTTCCGAAGCGGGGTCCGTAAAAGGCACAAAAACTTCTGTTGTTTTAGTTGTCTCTTCTACAGTTTTGGTTTCTAGTGAATCAACCGTCTTGCTAGATTCCTCGGTTATCTTGGTCTCAGTCGATTCAAGTGATGGTTTTGCTGATTCCTCGACAGTCTTGATATCAGTCGATTCAGGTGATGGTTTTGCTGATTCCTCGACAGTCTTGATA
>Ga0208957_1000040_pt1 | contig 105404 bp, 169 predicted proteins | sample RifOxyA1_FD_184029 | JGI IMG/M metagenome (GOLD analysis project Ga0208957, IMG submission 184029) | Groundwater microbial communities from Rifle, Colorado - Rifle Oxygen_injection A1 (SPAdes) | ecosystem: Environmental > Aquatic > Deep subsurface > Groundwater | place: Rifle, Colorado, United... | reverse complement strand
GTCTATCCGAGAACTAGTGGGTCTTGTCGCTTCTGTGGCGATCTGTTGCATCTTCTGGCAAAAGCCACTAGTTCTCGGATAGACCCCTCTAGGCATTATAGTTGTATCCGTAATAGCATTTCTGGCATGGTCGCATACTGTGTTTCTGGCAATACTCTTCTGGCACAGATGAACAACCCCAATACTTCGCACTGCCACATTCTGCTACATAGAGAGTCTGTCCTGCCAGAAGTTTGATGACTTTTTGTTTGTGGTAAACACCACTGGAAAGCGAGGAGATGACTACTTTACTTTCTGACATTTCCAGCACACCCCGATTCTGGCAATCCTTGTTCTTGTGGCATCAAGACACCACATCTCCCCATAACTGTGGTTGCACTTGCTGTGGCGTTTGCGCGTCTTTGTGCTCACAGACCCTTTCATCGTTGTTCCCCGCAGTTTCTTTGGACGCATACCATACGCTCATTATCTTGACTTTCCAACCTTTCTTTCTGGCACACATGGCATTGTGGCAACTTATTGCACCGATATGCCAGAATCCACCACGACTAAGTTTATACCAACGTGGCGGGATGCGCTGTTCAAATTTGACTAATGCACAGCGTTTCATTGTGGCGCTTGCCAGAAAGTTAATCCAATATTCTTCTGGTCTTGATTTCCACACGATTACGACTTTTCTGCCTTTCGCATCAATGCCAAAAATGTTTCCCTAGTAGCACCTGCCAGAACCATATCGTCTGGCTTGTCTGGCAATTCTACCACAATGGCATGTTTGCCAATTGCAGTGGCGAGTCTGTGGGCAAACTTCTCCGCGCCAGGGTCAAGTATAATCCATACTCTCTGATACTTTCTGGCTTTTGTCTCAAGTCCACACCACGAGGTATCTCCCGGAATGCCAAAAATGCAGGTATAGTCAGGCATAATATTTCTGGCATGTAGCACCATTGCCTTTTTAGCGCCCTCAACAATTGCAATTCTGTCAGTTCTGCCTTCTGGCGTAGAGATAAATGGCGTGGCGGGCAAGCCTTTTATCGGACGATACTTGCCAACTTTCTCTGGCGGGTCAATGATCCGATAGTCCATATTTGTTGGTCGCCATCCGAAACCGAACTTGGGTATTGTGTATGCATCTCTGGTAACAGACGATTCTCCACTTCCAACTACTAAATGTGGCACATATCCCAGTTTCCAGAAATCTTGATAATAGTCTGGTATGCCCTGAGAACGCCACCATTCGCGGTGTTTCGGTGTCAAGTTCTTGTGGTATTTCTCCCAGATTCTACTTCTCTGGTATGTGGCGAGAGCCTTTGCTTGTGCATTCCTTTTGGCAATATCAGACTCTTGTTGTTTTCTGGCATACTCGGTGCGAAGTTCTGGCGTTAGTTCTTCTCGGAGTCTTGGATTCAATTGGTCTGCCCATCCCTTCCTGCCACATTTCCGACATTCCCAATTCCAGTGTGGGAAGGGGCGGTCTGTGTGAATTCGGAATCTGTCCCCGCCACCACAAAACACACATGGGCCATGAAACTCATTGTGGCGTTTCTCATAGAACTTCACGCCATCTAGTCCCAATGCCAGAAACTCGACAGGTATAGATGACATATCTTAGAACGGGATACACAGTTTGTGATTGAACGGCCAGCATTCTGGCAAATAACAGTCTGGGCATAATGGGAGGTGTGTGAATGCCCAATTTCTTGCAAGCCATCTCAGGTGTCTTAGGGTTCTCATATTTGTCTCCTGTCTACTTCTCCGTGCCAATCCAGAAGTGATTTTTCATAACATTCCCGTCTGGCACAATCACAATATCACCAACTCTCTCAATGTTCTGCACTAGCATGGCAGGGTTAACATGACAACGATTGGCAGGATGTCCATACTTGTCAGCGTAATACTTCGCCGCATCTGTCACCTTGCGCTCGAATGTCGTCTTTTTGTCATCGTTGTACCATAGCATTCCGAATACCATGTTTACCTCACCACAAATGCCAGAATAATGACTGCCAGAACACAAATGAGTATTGTGATTACCCCAAAGTGCTTGCCGGAAATTCAAATAGGCTCATTGATTATATCCTCGGAATTGATTTTGATTTGCACTGATGGAATACAATATCCATACAGGACGAGCATAGTCTAACAACTATTCCCATTGAACCATCGCCAATATATATCTCAAATACTTTGCCATGTTCCTGTGAACACGACATGCAAGTACCAGCCGTCTTTGCATTTACATATTTTGTTTTTACCATGTGTCACTCCTCAAATGTTGCGTAGATGTCGCTCAACGTCAGGCAATGAACACTCTTTAGTTTTGCCAGAATTGTGACTCTGGCATCGTGCATGAGTTTGTAGAATGCGTTGCGATTGAGTCCAAGAGATTCCGCAACAACATCAGTGGATAGTCCCCGCAGGCAGACATTGACCACTGCTATTCTCTGGCGTTCTGGTAGCCCCTCAATGATACCAGAGACGATTGCCAAAATGTCTCGTCTCTCTGCCATGTTTTCTGCATCAACAGGTCTGCGCCCCCCTAGAATACCAGAAAGGTACTGCATCGGGTCTTTGTGTGTATCAATTCTGACATGCGTTTTGTTTCTGTGGCAGCGCACCTCAGAGGCACATAGGTTTATAACAAAAGAGTATGCCCAGGTTGTGAATTTTGAATCCCCATGAAACCTAGAGAGGGTTTTTAGGACTAGCATTGTTGCCTCTTGTGCCATATCCTCTGCCAGCCTACGCCTCTCTGTTGCTGTCCATTCTGGAAGTCTTTGCGAGAGATACACCACAGCAGAACCTAACAGCAACTCCCTCAATTCTTGCGTGGCGTCATCGTCCCACAGATTGAGTAGTCGTATCCACTCTTCATTGCTCCTTGTGTGACGCTTCATTGAGGTTTCCCCCTGTGCAAATTTGACTAATGCTGTGCCCTTGTTGTTCCGTGCGAATAATACCAAGCCAAAAAGTCATTGATTACATCATACGCAATTTGGGTATCCAGTAATCTATCTCGCTGTGGCAATGTTTCAAATTTCATATAGGCGTTGTCAACATTGCGACCCTGTTGTAGCATAGTATCTCGCCAAGATCGCCACACCTCAGCCCAACCATTAGCGTGGGCATATTCATTAATGTCATCGGGTGTTGGCTGTTCCATGTTAATCCTCTGGCTCTTTGCTGGTATGCACCTCATCACAGGTCTCGCATATCCATGCTGTTCTATCTGGAAGCCTTACTTTTGTATGTGCGGTGAGGTGATTGCATTTCATACAGTAGTCCTCCACCTCTGACATGGGATAGAGTCCAGAGAGAATACTTCGGAGTGGGCGAGGGGAAGAAATATCGTCCATACTACACCTCAAAGAATGACACCACCGACTCTTCCTGCCAGGGCAGTGGTGAATGTTGTTTAGCCAAGAACGCACACAATTCAATGGCGTCTTTGTAACTGATTGGCGAGGCATTGAGCCATTCATAAAACTCCGCCAAGAAGTCAAACGGTGTCATTCCAGCATTCTCGCAGATTTCTTCAATGGGGTTGATTATCTTTGTCATTTTGTTCCGTCTCCCTATCTGCATTTCTGCAATGAAAGTCGTCACATTCCCATCCGGGGTCTGTCTCTCTGAGATGTTTTCTGCACCATCCATTCCCAATGTATGTTCCCTCATCGTCTCCGTTGTAGTCAAACCAGACACAGAAATCACATGCCGCGCCTATGCATGTTGAACAAAATACCTTTGGCATTGTGTCACAGAAAAACTACTTGTCGCAACAAGTATTTTGTCCGGGAAAGTGTGCGAATCCGCATTCGGAACATATCGGCGGAGCATCTTTGTCCGCCTGTATTCTCAAAACAATTCTTGCAAACTCGGCATACCTCTTTGCCTCATTGATTTCATATGGCGTAGTTGGGCGTTTTCCGAGTGGACAAACATATCCCTCTGCCAATTCAATAATTTGTTGTTCTGATAGCATTGTGGTGTCCTCCCGCCACTAAGCATAATACCGTTGTGGATTTTACGCAAGTTGCTATAATCCCATTTACCGTCATAGAAGATTACAGATTCGAGCCTGTTCTCAAAAACGTGTTCTGTGACATCAAATTGCATTCCCATTTTGTCCTCCGCGAATTAGACACAGCATTATACAAATTTGCACACCAACGCTCGTGGGCTAAGTGTGGTCATCCTGAACGCTCATAGGGACAGGTGCTCCATTCCACACTCCTCGGGCAGATTGACCTGCGCCATAGTCTTTTGGTGTGCAACTGTTATTATAGTCAATTCCTCACAAAGTACAGTGGGAATTTAGTCCCATTATTGCCACTTGACAAAACGTACTACACGGAGTATAACATAACGCCATGAAGAAGAAAATAGACAGAAAACAGACAAATCTATCACTTGATGACGATGTTCGCGAGAAATTGGAGGAAGCCACCACAAAGACAAAGAAGCCGAGGACTCAAATCATTGAAGAGTTAGTCCGCATATTTTTGCCAAGTTGGTATGACCATCTTGGATTTGGAGATAAGAAATGAAAAATCAAAACGGGTTCGTCAAATTCCTCTTCTGGTTCACTTACGTTGTGGCGGCTGCGGCTGCATGGTTCCATACGTTCTCTGTTTTTGAACAGTCTGACCCGTGGTTTATCGCGGCACTTGCGGCAAGTGCTATTGACGGGGCGTTGGCATTTACGATCTATCTTGGTGGTAAGGTTGTTGGAAATCAACGCCACGCGGCCCTTGTTGGGACTTTCGTGTTTGCGGCCATGTCTGCAATGTCTCAGGTCATTCAGCGATTCTACGGATTGGGAATCCAAGAACAAATGCCGAACTGGTTGCGGATTGTATCTTTGGCCCTTGTTCCGATGGCAACCACTGGTTCAGTCCTGATTCTTGGCCTTGTTAAATACTTTGACAAGGACAATGATGGCATCCCTGACATCTTCCAGAACCGTGACCGAATAGTGCCAGCAAGGATTCAGACTCGTCCCGCAATGTCATTCCCACAAGAAATGCCGGTTCTGCCCACAGTGACAAAGCCTCGGACTGATGGGCAAGGCAAGTATAAGCGCGAGGTTATCCCGCCGGAAACCGAGGAGGATAAAACCCCTGTCCCTTTATCGCGGGGTTAATGGCAGATGCCACGCCACAAATAGAGAGGGTCAGAAGTAATTGGAGAACTGAAATAACTCACCACGGGAGATACTGGCACTATCGTAGTGGTTCGGGTAGTGCCAGGCTCTATATGCGCGGTGGGCGAATAGAAAAGTTACCTAAAGAAAGATTAGAGGCTTACAATATAAATGTCACGCGCAAGAAAACAAAGAGAAGTACCAGACCCACAAGTAATTCTGGCAATACTGAAAAGCACGATTTCCCGCTGGCAGGAATTGGGGGGACAGTTTTCGATTCTAAATCTTGACCCAACCCGCAACGCACTTGGTATTGTCCTTGATGGTGCATATATTTGCCTAAATTGCAGTGAATGGTTTATCCGGGGGCCAAAACACGAAAGGAATATCTGCAAGGAGTGTCAACAGAAGTTGAATCAGACATGAATATTCTGCAACAGTCAGCATTTGACATTGATCTAAATATTGATTCGGATTGGTGTAATTGGTTTGCGGGGTGGATTGACGGCGAGGGCTGTTTCACGTCCAGGGTGGATACACATCCCCGCCCAGATAGACTCCACACAGGGTTGGGTATAACTTGTAGGCTTGCGGTGTGTGTTAGAGATGATGATTCAAAACTTGTTTACAGTGTGATGGATATATTGCATTGTGGGGTTGCCCACAGACGTGCTGGACATACACGAAAGAATTATCCCAATCAGAATCCCCAAATACAATGGGCCTGTGAAGATATTGGGGCATGTCGCCATATTTTAATGCCTCTCTTTGATAAATATCCTCTCCGGTCAAAGAAACAAAGAGATTATGAGATTTGGCGCGAACTTGTCATTGCCGTTTCTGGGGGACATCACCTGAACGGGAATCGTGATTATGTTCTTGAGTTATGCAAGAAATTGAAAGACATCAAAAACTATATTCCGCCGACTCTCTAAATGCCGTCTGGCAAAATACACAGTATTGCAAATATTGCCGTGGCCGTCTCTGGCAGTACAACAATGTTTTTATTGCAGATGGGGACTGAGGGGATAGCGGGAGTCGCCATTGGTGCGATGACAGGTATTCTATGTGGCCCAGATCAGGACGTTGATGGTGGGAATATTTCCGATTACATCATAAGAAGGTATATCGGCGTGGCGTTAGAAATGGCGTGGGATTGTGCTTGGATGCCCTACCGAAAAATATGTAGGCACAGAGGCATCCTCTCCCATGCCCCCATCATTTCTACTGTTCTGCGGGTCTTATATTTATCGGCGCTATACTTTATTGTCGCCACACCACTTAAATTGGTCATCAATATTGTTCACATAGATTGGCCGTTGCTCTGGTGGTGGGCCTTTGTTGGTTTAGTTCTTGCCGATGCCTCACACTACGGACTTGACAAACTTGACGAGGCAATGGGGGGAAGACTCTAATGGATAAACTGGATAAACCATCATGGACTTTCTGGGAGGAATGGGCGAGTATGGGGAATGATTTTCCGCCACGTAGCGATAAGTGCCCAAGATGTGGCGAACAGATGAATGGCGGGTTTTGGATGCATCTGTGCCCGGATAATAGAAAATGGGCAATGCAACCAATAAGACGAGAGGAAGATTATAAATGATTACAGTAAGGAAATTAAAAGAACTCCTAAATCTCGTTCCAGATGACGCAGTGGTTGAGGCATATGAGGGAGAGGGCATTGGATTTATTATCCGCAGTGGTGAGCATAACTGGTGGATTAATGCCACTCCCGAAGAAACAGAGGATGAACAGGGTGAATTTGACGAGATTCTTGGAATACTCTAATGACAATCCGTGACTGGGAATACTGCCGCTGTCAATGCCACATTAATAAAGACATTCTTCATGTCATGGCATGTTGCTATACTTGCGAATATTGCGGGAGGAGAATTACGGAATTCTATTATGAACAGCACATTGCGGAATGCAAAAAAACTCGCGGTAAGAAGGTATCAAAACCCCCTGCATTCTATGCAAGACGAACACCCTTTTTGAGATAGATTTCTTCAAATCCATCAGAACTTTCCCCTGCTCGGCAAGCATCTTCTTCTTGTTTTCGTAGACGTAATGGCCTAGCATATCGTCAGACCCCACATCGCGTGTGTGGCGATATATCTGGCGTCTTACTCTATATTCGGCTATCTCTCGCATAAGGGCAGAGATTTCGTCATTCCTCTCCATGTGAATATCTACAGAACCATTCCTGGTACTTGAACTTCTCCCTGCCCGTCTTGTCAAATCCATCAGACTCATATCCTTTTAGCATAATACCGTCTGGATTTATGAATATGACATCCGGCTTGGATAATGAGGCGTGGAGGACTTTGCCATTATGCGTGAAGAAATATGCCACATTGTTGTCAATTGCGAGAGTGCCGAAAGAGCACAATGTTGCACTTGGCTTCGGGAGTTGTGGATAGAGATTGTAATTCATTTTTTCAGTTTGGGTAGATGTTGGCGACATATGTTTCGGTTAGATCACCAGCGCAAGCAGGACAGATTGGGCGAGAGGATGCAACTTCAAACTCTTGATATTCGGATATGGGGATGACTTCTGTGGGGGTTACACCACGAGTGACGAACTCAACGATGCTGGCAATGTCAGTTTTCTCAACCACCCCATTGTAGACTTCTGGACTTGTTCCGACAATATGATACAAGTCCTTCTCTTGTAGCGTTACCCACCATGCTTTAGAACACTGCTTACACAGATAGAGCATGGTCACTGTTGAACTGCGCCCTTGGCAACTTCAAGAGAATCAGCGCGAGCCAATAAGGATTTGTGCAACGCCTCAAAGTCGCGGGCGGCATCCAGGTTTCTATATGAGGCATGGATTCTCTGTAAATCGAGGCATTTCTTTGCCTCTCGTCTCAGCCATGCAATTTCAGACTTCCAATTCTTGTATTGAACTCTTGTCATTTCAATCTCATCCTCTCTAGAATCTCTTGTGCCGCAAGCAAGGCGAGGATAAGTAAGCAGGAGTACACAGTTCCAAGAATGACTTGCGGGAGCGCATTGACAAAATCATTCATACGCATGTCACCTTCCATTCTCCCCTGTCGTATTCGTACATACAGCGAGTCATGTATGGGCCAGTAGATATAGAACAGAGTCTTTCAAAATCGCGCTTGGTTTTTACGCCAATTAATGCCACTTGAATGGCAAGATAATCATTCTCATTCCACGCCACGAGATCAACCGCTCCCTTGCTGCCAGCAGACCTCACAACGTAATATCCCTCAGATTCAAGTTTCTTTCTGAGTAACCTTTCGACTCTTGCGCCACGGCGATACTGATTCATTCACTTCTTTGGAATCAAAACAATCTTTTTCTCAACCGTTGCGACATATTTCAGTTCATAAACAGCAATTACCTCAGTCGCAAGGGTTTCATCATCCAGAGCATTCACCATTTCATTCACGTCTTCATAGGTGTTGAAATAGTCGTCTTCATCTTGTGTTCCCTCTGCCCAGTCCAAATAGATAGTCTTGGGGAACTGTCGCTTTGCCTTCTTGCTTGCCATTCTGTTATCCTTTCGGTTTTATGAATTGCGGCCACAACTCTCTCAAGTTATAGCCGTAGACTTCGTACATGAGGTCAATCAACTGGTCTTTCGTTGGTTCGCCGTGTGCATTCTCAACATTGTAGTGGTGTTCGGCACACAACCCACATATTGCCCTTGCGTCATCAACTCTGTTTCTGCGAAGCAAGTGGTGTCCCCCGCCAAGTTTTGGATGATAGTTCTGAACTGGTTGAAATACATTTCTTTGCCTATCTAAACGCCATAAGCACCACAGGCACAGATATTTGTCGCGCAATAGTGCCTTCTTTGTTTCAAGAGTCTGTGCCATTATTCTTGTCCGGGTTGGCAAAGTACCGGCGGTTCCGCGCCCGCCGGGGTCGTGGGCCGTTTCACGTTTGTATCTACGTCAAGTCGCCACAGACGACGCCTTGCCCACAGCATGACCCGCCGCCGCGCGGACGGCGAGCGACATCCCCGGAGCATGACTCCGTTGAACGCGCAGGCTTCACGTCTTGCGGGCCACTGTGCGGGCGGGTCGTCCAGATGTGACCGATTAAGGCGGACTATTTCCATGCCACCCGCCGCGCATTCAGTTTGTAAGGTTTCTTCTGTCTGTGCCACTATTCCTGTCCTGGAAGGCGAATATCAACGCTAAATCGCCAAGCCGTCTTGATTGAGCCAACAAGAGATTCTACAAAGACTTTTGCAAGTCCTGACTTCTGTTTTTCAATCTGCTTTCGGATTTCGTCTTGGAGTTCTGTGGAGTGTTCGGCAATATACTTTGTCATCGCCTCTTTTGCGGCAGACTGGATTGCATTACGACAAAGCACATCAATGAACAAATACTTATTATCGCTGTCATATCTTCCCTTATTTCCCCGTTCGTCTACCTTGTCGGCCATTGCCGCTTGCACAAGTTTGGATACGAGGTCTGGGACATTGTTGAGTTGCGAGACAATAGCAGATTCAATTTCTGCCCGAACAATTGGCTCAACGAGGCTTTGGTCTACTGAGATTTGGAGTCCTGCTGCCATTCTGATTATCCTCTCTTATATATGGTGGAGTCTTCTGCCATGCTCAGAAAACTCCATAGTCCAGCCTCACACAACATGGGGTTGACGGGTATCGCAGAATTGCATGTCTGTACTTCTGCCCAGGATACTGCTGGCTCATTCAATTTTGCCAATCTGTACAGTCCAACAGACAATCCACTTCCCGTATGACTTCAATTTTGTTGCAATGGATGAGTGGTTTTCGCGCCCTGACACACAGGCTCCACGCCTTTGTACTCGCCCATTACAATTTTGTCTGTGGTGGAAACATCTATTTCTAGCGTGACCACATTCAGAGCCGAGTCACTGAGTCTTGCGATGCCGACGCCGTTTTGACGCCTTTCAGGGCGCATTACTCCGGCCAACGAGCAAGCCTCACATTTCGCTACGGTTCCACCGCCTGCTACTTACGTCTTATGTAGACGGACTCTCCTCGCGTTCTCTCACAGACACACCGGCAAAGACTCTTTCAAGCCAAGCCAGCGACTATTATTTTATACAAATTTGTACACGGCGCAATAGGAAAACGGTACTAGACAATAAAGCGGGCGACTCATTCAGAGTCGCCCAGAGAGGAGGAGTTGTGGCGTTGCAAGTACGCTGACACATCTACCGCCACAACAGACACTTTATCTATATACAGCATTTTCGTGGTGTTGTCAAGTATCAGATTCATCCCTTGACTTTTCATAAAAAGCGAATAGAATAACTGGACATAACAACAATTCACTAGAATGGAGAAAACAAATGTCTGATTATCTAAAACTTCTCTTGGAATGGCTCAAGAATCTTCTTGTGAGTCAAAAGACTGTGGTTCTAGCGACCACAATTTTAGGACTCTACATTGCCAGATTGCTTGGCGACATTCCGACCAATGATGCATTGCTGGCGGCTATCTATGCGGCAATTCTGGCGTGGCTAGGCACATCTGGTGTGCATGGATTGGGCAAGCGTTTTGGGCTATTCAAGTAATTGAGTGATTGAACCTCTCTGGGCAGACCCAAAAACACAATCTACTCTGCTGGAATTCATCCGCAACGGCAACCACATCAGAGTGGCTTGCCGTGCGGTTGGTATTCATCCCTCCACCTATGCAAAATGGGTGAAGTGGGCAGAATACAAGGATAGACTCAATCCAGAACCTCCGCCCCCCGAACTCATTGCATTCATTGACCAAATTCGGGAGGCGGAGGCTGCCTGTGAAGTTGAGATAGTTGAAAACATCCGCGCCAAATCAATGGATGACGCGGAGATAGGACTCAAGTTCCTTGCGCGTCGTTTCCCAGACAGGTGGAGTGAGCGCAAGGAGATTCACAATTACGACAAAGACTGGAGAGTGGTTGCCCTCGGAATGCTTCGGCGTGGCGAGATTACACAAGAGGCACTAGAAGAGGCATTGCCAAAAGAACTTTACTCCGAAGTGGCGAAGATGATAGAAGCACCACAAGAAGAACTCATAGAGGGGGAATTCAAGGAACTTACCCCAACCGATGTTGGAGCAACTACAGAACAGAGCAATACTGGATAGGTTAGAACAAGCCCGTGCCAAGTCTAAAATCAAGCAAGTAGACTGGCCCGATAGACACATCATTGGTAAAGACGGAAAGCCCGTACCATTTCATCTTGCTCAATCGGTTGGATATGATAGTACGCGACGAACCATTGTACTCTCAGCCGGGAGTCAATCTGGGAAGACCTCGTGGCTACCGTGGTGGCTTAAGCGCGAAATACAACTAAAAGGTACTGGCGACTATATTGCTGTAACCTCATCGTTTGACCTATTCAAGTTGAAGTTCTTGCCGGAAGTTCTCAAGGTCTTTGAGGATATTCTTGGATGGGGCAGGTTTTGGGCGGGCGACAAAATAATAGAACTGAAAGACCCAAAGACTGGCGAGTATTGGGCAGAGAAGTCCACAGATACAATGTGGGGACGTATCATTCTGAGGTCTGCCCAATCTCTGGGAGGTCTTGAAAGCGCAACTGCAAAAGCGGCATGTTTGGATGAGGCGGGACAGGATGAATTCCCACTAGAGGCATATCGCGCTATCAATCGTCGGTTGGCCCTCAATCGCGGCAGGAAACTAATTTCCACGACACTTTATAATTTGGGCTGGCTGAAAAGTGAACTGATAGACCCCGTAATCAAAACCGGCATTACTAGAACAGAGTCAATGCCTAATGGGGCGGAGATAGACATTACAGAAAGCGAGAAAGAGGATTGCACGCTAATTCAGTACGATTCAATTGTCAATCCAGAATTCTCAATTGAGGAGTGGAACGACGCCAAAGAAAAACTCCCAGATGACTTGTTCAATATGTTCTACCGAGGCAGAATCAGTCGGCCTCGCCACATGATCTACGACTGCCTCAATGAGGATTTACATTTCATTCCAAGATTTGAGATAGACGCCACATGGCAGAGATACATGGGATTGGACTTTGGCGCTGTCAACACTGTGGCGACATTCTGGGCAGAAGATCCAAGGAGTAGAAAACTGTATTGCTATCGGGAATACAAGGCGGGCGGAAGAAGCGCGAAAGAGCACGTTGAGGCAATGGTGGAATCTGAAAACATGCTTCCTCTGTGTTGGGGAGGCGCAAAGGCAGAGGGTCAATGGCGACAAGAATTTAGAGACGGCGGACTATCCGTGAAACTGCCAAAGATTGCAGATGTCTGGTTGGGAATCAACATTGTCTACTCACACATCAAACAGAACAACTTGTTCTTCTTTGACGATTTGCCCGGAATCCAAAACGATATGCTGTTGTATCGGCGCAAGTACGACAATTCCGGCAATCCCACAGACGAGATTTACAACAAAAACGCCTTCCATTATGCAGACACAACTCGCTATTTGATCCCGTCAATCCGCAGTAGTCGGATTGCCATGCTGGAGTTTGTATGAGCCACAAAAGCAATATCCCAGATGGCTTTAGAGACTATGGCAACCACCACAAACTGAAAAGTGTTTCCGTGGTGTGCGACAGATGCCACGAAACAGTACACGGACTGGAATCAAGCATGGGTACTTCTGGGTTCTATCGCATGGTTGGAATATGGGGGTTGTAAGAGAGTCGGACAATGAGAATGTTGTCTGCGATGAATGTATGAGAAAGAATGAGAAATACAAGAAAGACTATGGACTTCCCTAGAAAGACACTGGATTAGTCAAATTTGTACAAATACCCGATAGGCTATGAGGAATAGCAAAGGGGCAACGAGGAATGGCTAAAAAACTTGGGTTGATAGATGGATTAGTGCAGTGGGGTATCCAGCGGGCGGCTTTCGCTGCAAACACATGGAAGACTCAGCAACTAGATACACAGGACAGGCAACTTGTATCAATGTTCCTGTCAAACGTATCAGACGGCGACCCGTTTACCAAATTGGCAGATGACCAAAAGCGCAGAATTGCGGTTACTGTCAGTTGGATATACTCGGACATCAGACTCTTTGCCAATACATTCTCCTCTGCAAATGGCGAAGTCAAACGAATAGAAGGTGAACAACTCAACAGTATAAAGAACCATCCATTTGAATTGCTTTTGCGTAAGCCAAACGACAAGATGGATTTGTCGTTCCTGTGGATTTACACTATCAAGTGGATGCAATTGAAGGGTAATGCCTATTGGTTCTTAGCACCAGCGGCGGGGAATGCGAAAGAGATTGTTGAAATCTGGCCCATTCCGGCAGATAGAGTCAAGCCCATTCCAGACAAGGAGAAGATGCTTCGTGGATACCAATACACCACGCTGTCAGGACAAAGCAAGATTATTCTCCCAGAATATGTTGTGCATTTTCAGTTTCCCAATCCATTCACTCTATTGGATGGCGAAGTCCCCCTCAATGCCGCATTGTTGGCAATGGAAACCGAAATCGGAACAGGAAAGTTTCAGAGAGATACATATGTCTCTGGTAGAGGTATGCCGAGAAGCATCATATCGCTACCAGAAGAAACGGGGGAACGGGATTTCATATCCCTAAGCGCACAGATTCGCCACGACTTCGAGGAGGAACAGAAGGTAATTATCACGCGGGCGGGTGATGTCAAGGCAACCACACTTGGACTCACCCAAAAAGAAATGGAGTTGATTGGGCAGAGAGAGTTCACCCGCGACGAGATTGATGTGGTGTTCCTAGGATACGAATTACATGGCAAGCAGACAGAGTCGGAACTTAGGCAGAGATACCGCATGTTCCAAGACACCATTATCCACCCGACTCACAGACTCGTTGCTGGACAAATCTCCGTACAGGCACTTCACAGATTCTATGGCGAGGATTTGGTTTATGAGTTCGATGACATCCGAACACAAGACCGTGCATTGAACGTGCAAGAGAGGAATGTCTACTGGCGAGTCAAGAAGTTCAATGAGGCGCGGCAGGACTTGATGTTACCCCCGTATGAGGATGACGAGATTGGAAATTTGCCAGTTCCACTAGCGACTGATCCTGCCTATGTTTCTGCGCTAAAAGGACTTTCTGTTGTGGGAACTGCGCCGGGGGGCAAGGGGGGGAACGATCCGAAATCACCAAGACGCCTCCCTTCACCCAATGCGGCGATGTCGGAATCTGATGCGCCAGTCAATCAATTGTCAGATGCGGCAAAGGATATACCCGAATTGCCACAAGCCGCCATTGACGAGGGCATACGCACAGAACTAAATCGTTGGCGGAAGGTTGCCACAAAAGAGTCTGTTGCTGGGCGCAATCCCGGTCTGTACTCATTCAAAAGCGAAGTCCTGCCCCCAAGACTCTATCATGCCATTCGTGGCGGATTACTGGAGTGTGACAAGACTGAAACGGAAATCAAGACAGTGTTTGAGAACACAAAACTCTCGGATACTCGCGGGGGCGGGAGGGGTAGAAAAAACAAGCAAACTATAGCGACAAATGCCTATCAGGGGGAATTAGCCGAGACCTATGAGGATTGGACGGATGAAACTGCTAAAAGTCTTGCAGATGCCAAAGATGCAGAAAGTCGTAAACGCATTACAGATGAAAGACTCGCCATTCTATTAGTTCTATTGATTGCGCTTGGCAGAAAAACTCTGCCGAACGCAATTGACATTGCAGTTGGCAATAATGGGCAATCGCCAGAATTGGTAGACAAGTTGGCAGAGGCACTTAGAAGCAATGAAACCTATCTTGCCACCAGTCTTATTCCTGCCATTGCTACCAAATTACAGAGGGCATTTGATGATCCAGACATTCTACTTGCTATCTCTTCGGGCGCGGGCGAGGAAACATTAAGGGCGGTTTTATTCACGGTAGAATCTAGGGTAGAATCCTATGCAACGGAATACTGGAACCTTTACAATTGGGGTGTTGGGCTAGATGCAAAAGAAAATAATAAGCCCATCAAGGCATTCCTTGACCCACAGGCACAACATTGTACGGACTGTCCAATATACCACGATGAGGCGGGAAGATTATATGAATCGTTTTCTGAATATCTTAGCGCAACATCACAGCGCGTTCCGGGGGATTTTAAGTGCCAGAGTGGGTGTAGGTGCTGGCTTTCCCAAGCATGAAAATATTTTGTCCAGACATGATGTCCAATCCCTGTGTATCTCACACTCAAATATTCTCAAAACCATCCATCCACATACCTCGCAATATTTATCTTGTGAGGCGTCCCGCTTGATTTGTGAAATTTGACCACTTGTCAATTCTTTGTTTCTACAGGAATGCCCATGCCAGTAACATCCATCAATCTGTACAATAAATTTCTTACTGGGGAATGCAAAATCAACAATGAAATTCCCATTCAATATGAATTCATATTCAAAATCCAATCCTATGGTGAGCAGTTTATCCCTGACGGACTCTTGAAGTTTTGAGGATTTTTTCAATCTAATTTCTCTGGACATTTTTATGAGTCTTTGCCTTTCAGCCTCTTGTCCAACCTCACCGACATTTTTGAGCCATGTTTCGCGGCCTCGCCTTGCAATCTCTGGATTTTTCATTGGGTGGCCGTTTACCCTTCGGTGTTCACGAAGTGCATCTGCTCTATTCTTTTGGGCAATATCTAGCGGAAGACTCAATCCAAGCCTATGCACTTGTGCACCTATGGCTTTTTCAGAACATCCCAGTTTCTCGGCACATAATTTTTTCCCAAGAAGGGCATAATTTTCAACAAGAAATGACTTTCTAGCCTCATTCCAAAATAGTTTCTCGTTGATTTTTTCCTTATTCTCTAGTCGTGCTAATTTTATGGCACATCCGATACTACATGCGGTTCTTCTGCAATACTTTTTGTCTGAATTCTTTGAAATATATTCATTTCCGCATATGGCACAAGCCTTTTTTGACCATCCCCTTCTTATTGAAATGCCATGACATTCACAACTACAGAAATGTCGCATCTTTACAGATGCAACCTTATAGTATGAAAATTCTTTTCCGCACTGTTCACAGATTATTGTTGTATTAGGGACATGATAAGACATTTCGCCATTCCTGTTAATGATGGCCTGTTGGGGATAACGGGGCTTCCGATACAGGTTTCGGATTTGTCAGATGTTAGCAAGACATCTCAAGCCCACATTGATTTTACAATAAATTGTGATATTATGCAACATAGAGATTAACATGCCAGTAGTCATTGACATCAAGATTGATGGGGCAGACCAACTCGCCAAGAGGTTGAAAATGGCAGGTGATTTGATTCGCAAAACTGCTATGCTTGGAGGAATGCACGACGCCACTAAATATGTGGCGACGAATGCGGCTGTCTATCCTGACGAAACAGAAGCCAATGCTCCTCCTCCGCCCTACTACATCCGAGGCAGGGGTACTCAATATGAGAAGTATAATCGCGGAGAAAGCGAACAACTGAATCTGCGGTGGGATAGGATGGTTAGTGAAAGGGGTGATGGCGTTCAAGGTGTTGTAGAGAACAAGGCGAGTTATGCGCCGTGGGTTCATGGTGTTGTAAAGCAGACATGGTTCCACAAAATGCGTAATTGGCGCAACATAGAAAGGATTAAGAATGACGTAGAGCAAGGAGTAGTCCAGATATTCAGAAGTGGCGTTGAGAAAGTTCTAAGGATTGCGGGGTTCTAAATGGAAATTGAAAAGATAGAAATAGATAAGTTGCAGCTAAAGAATGGCGATGTTCTTGCCGTTATTGTTAGAGAAGATGTATCGCATATGGAAATTTTTGAGTTGCAACATATACTGGATGAAGTCTTTCGTCCGCTTGGCGTAAAAGGCGTTGTATTCGCCGGAGACATTGAATTGAAAGTCATAACACCAGAAGACAAAGACACACCAGACATTACATTATGTCATTAGTACCCTGTAACTATTGACCTAACGGAGAATATACAAGAAAATGAGCGACGTATTAGATGTTCTGTTTGCAATTGTGGCGGCAATAAAGTGGATTGTGAAAAGACCGCTCTCGTATTCCGAGATAGAATCACTTGTTGACCTTTTTGAGCACAATGACATCAATCTTGAGCAAGTACCAGAGGCAAAAGCCGCTGCATTGCAAGTCAGATTACGGAGTGTCATCCAACAGCGATTTATGCCTAAAGGACAATAATGCTATCTTCGGCATCTATCATCTCTCCGCCACAGAAGGAGTCGGGGGCTGCTTCTCTGGCGGAGAAGTTGTTTCAAACAGTCGGGTATATGGCAACCATAGTCCCATCTGGGGGTAGTCGGGTTGAATGTAAACACTGTCATAGAAAGATTTTCTCCGTAATTGGGGAATGTCTTGTAGTTGAGGAACGTCACGATAAGCAGTACCATACCAGTGTTCTATCATTGGATGAACTTGGGCTGATGAGGATACCTGGTCGGGAACTTTTATAAGTGAAAAAATCAGCGCAGGTCGTCGTAACCTCAGACCATCATGTAGGTTCGACGGTTGGGTTGTGCCCTCCAGTAGTGTATCTGGATGACGGAGGAGAATATACGCCAAACAGACTCCAGAAAGAGGCATGGAAATTCTGGGAAAGGGAATTCTGGCCCTCTGTGTGGCGGCGAGCGAAGTCAAGAAAGACAATTCTTGTTTTCAATGGCGACCTGATTGACGGAGACCATCATGCCACAAATCAGATATGGTCAAAATCCCTATTTGACCAAGCAAGAGTCGCAACAGATATTTTTGTCAGGCACACAGAAAAAGCAAATGCGACCTATGTGGTTAGGGGAACACCCGCCCATGTTCAACCATCTGGAACAGGCGATGAATCAATAGCACAGAAGTTGAAATCCAACAGGGTTAACGGACAGATGGTTGGTACTCGGAGCATGTATCATCTCATGCTAAATGTCTATGGCGTGGAGATGAATATAGCCCATCACGGCCCAAGTTCTGGAAGGAGAATATGGACTTACGGTAACGAATTGAGGTCATATACACGCACGATTGTACTTGATGGCCTAGTGTCTAGGGGAAAGGGTGTAGACACAAAACTGCCCGATGTGCTGGTTAGAAGTCACATTCACCACAAGGTACATGAAACCTGTAATGATTATGGACATACCTGCCATTCGTTTATCACTCCAGCCTGGCAATGGAAAACGGAATATGCCCACAGAGTCGTTAGCCATGAGGACATCGCAGATGTTGGCGGACTAATCGTTGACATTGACGATGGAGAGGTAACGGGATTCGAGTTTATGATACTTCCAATTTCGCAGAGTTCCGTTGCTGAGTTCAAATGACAGAACTGACCATTGAAGATATTATATCTGAGATGGGGGCCGACTTGGACGTATTGCCACCACAGTTGTCAAGCGACATTACACTTTGCCAGTTGATGGCACAATGGGATTGTGGATGGAATACGGCAAGAAGGCGTGGAGAACAACTTGCAAGAACTGGTAAATGGGAATTGATTAGAGTTGCTGGTAAAAACGGAAATAGGCTTCTTGTTATTAGAAAGACACAAAATGGCAAAGCCAAAAAGCGCCGAGATTGATACTGCCAATAAGATACGCCAAGACATCTTCCGCGCCTTACTAAAGGTTGACAAGATTCCAGAGTCAAAAGAACGAGATGTTCTGATAAACGAATTGAGACGCGCAAAATTAGCAGTGGCACAATTACAGACAGTATTGGGCGATAAGAATGCTTATACTTACAGAGATTAACAATTCAACCAACAGGCCAAAACTGGTTGCAATATCTGATAGCAAGGACGGGTTATACAAATGCGGGGAAATTGTTGTTTCTGAACATTTTAGGCAACAGACATGATTGGCTGGCTCCTTCTTGTATGTGTTGTTGTGGCGATTGTATGGGATGAAACTATAAGTCGTCGCATCTCAAACAGCAAGCCAAAGACTCCCATAGAACATTGGGACATAGGTGTAACTGTTCCAAAGAAGTACAATTCTATAGGGGATGAATGGTACGACCCGAATCTTCCGTTCTGGAAGGATGAGGACTAATATATCAATGAAAATCACCCATAATTATTGGTGGACAGTCCCCCTGTACTTTCATTGGGGAATGAATGAGATTTGCAAATATATTTGGCTTGGCTGGTGGCTTGTAACATTTCGTCCATTCTCAATATCCTTTCAACCAGATTAGATAAAGATGTAATATGCCTCGCAAAGTAGGGCCAGTAACTAGACTTGCACTAAGATTCTATACGGAGGTGTTGGGCCATTCCGATTTCAGTGACCAACGCCTTTTTCGTCGCTATGCCGCAGAAGCAAAAAGACTCTGTAATCCAAAGAACGGCGACAAGCCACTAGACCCAGATATTGTTTGGGCGACAATCCAAGCACTACGTTTGTGCAAATTTGACTATTCCGGTGGAAAAGTAGAGTCAATGTACGTTGTCATGTGGGGACATCCGCCGTATTATGAACAATATCTGAGTTATCTGAACACACCTCCGCCACATTGGAACCTCGCGGAGGTTAAAGAATGGGAAAAAGACACGGGACGGGTTGCATATCCAGAAGAACCTGTTACAATGGTTGTCGTTCCAACAGTCCCCGCGAAAGTCATTCAACAAATGGAATTCTAAATATGGACGACATCAGCAAGGCGGTCATCACGAGCATATCGCACAACTATACCGAGACTCTATTGCATCTCGGATTGAAGTCGGATGGTATTCCAGACAATGATGCGCGAGTGCTTTACGATGCCGCAGTTGGGTTGCTGAGAGAGAAGAAAAAAATCAATCTCTTGGCGCTGATGGTGAGAGCATCTGGGAAATTACAGGATTCCGAATCTGTCAAGTCCATTTTTAGTTTAAATGGGACAGGAGATGTTCCACCAGAGGATGTAGTCAAAAGAGTTCGTGACCATTATCTTCAAGGCGAGGTTGACAAACTTGTAAGACGTGCATTGGAGTTGCGTAGCGACAAAGATAAAGAAATCTCGCAGTGGTTGCCAGTATTCGCACAGAGGTTGCAATCACTCACCATTCACGCAAAGGCATATGATCCTCGCCCATCCGCCCATCGCGGGCCAATAGTTCCACCTGTTCTTTTCAGAAGCAAACTAAAATTCTTCAATAAGATGACCGAGGGCAATGCTGGAGACGGTGGCGGACATCGGGCGGGATGGTGGACTGTCTGGATTGGGGAGTCGGGGCGCGGCAAGACGACGACGGGATATTCTCTTGGCTGTGATGCTGTAGAGCAACAGCACCGAGTGACATTTATCTCAAAGGAGAATCAACAGCAAGTTGCCTCACGACTCTTGCTTGGATTGACTCATTTAACACTCAACGAGGTCAATTCTGGAGTCTGTAGGGCGCAACCAGCAATGCTAGATGAACATGGAAGTCCAATTACCATCTACGATTCCACTGGAAATGCTATTGGCGCATGGCACGATGAGAAAGTTCGCCAATTCATCTATCAGGGGTGGGTTGAGGCGTTAGATGCTTATGGGAGAGTCTACAGTTGGAAATATTTCAATCAGATACGGAATGTGATTTCGTGGGACGACCCTGACCTATTGATTATTGACTATATTGGCCCAGAGGACATGGACTCCAAGAGGGATTTGAAGTATGCCCTCGGCGCATTCTCGGCAGACTGCGAGGAAATGGCACATACCACAAAGAAGAGTCTGCATGGCAATTTCCAGATGAGCAATGCTGAGGCGATGGCATACCAGAAGAATCCTCGCCATATTGTTCCTGGCCCATACGGGAGTGGCGCGGTAAGACATTCGGCAGACCAATCATTCCAGACTCGTATTTCCGATGTGCCAGAAAGACAGCATTATCTCAAGACCAAATGCCGGGCGGGTGGATTGGTGGAGGAATACGAGGCATTCTATGATAAGTCAAGATGGATTTATGCTGACTTGCCAGAAAGATTGCCATTGTAATTCCCGAAGAAACCGAGAATATGAACGGGTGGAAAAGCGTTGACATTAGGTCTCCCGTACTCACTGAAGATGCAAACCGATGTGTCGTTTGTGGTGAGGAGCCAAAACTATTCGGTGAATTCGGGAAGAAGTGTGCCGAGAAATTTGAGATTTTTGATGAGATGGCATACAAATTGTCATATCCAGTCATTCTCAAGATTGGATATGCCTTGCTTGACACGCTTGGCGATAAGATTCGGAATTATGAATCAAGGCCCGTTGAGAAGTGGGAACAATTACACGCAATTTCAATCGCTCCCCTTCTCGGATTTGTGCCAACGACAAAGTTTATGTACTTCCACAGACTCATGAATTCGGTCAAAGACATTGAGGGCGATATAGTTGAATGTGGCGTCGGATGGGGCGAATCATTACTCCATATATCTGCTATTACTAGCGTTGAGCAACCCACTAGGCGACTCTGGGGAATTGATTCTTTTGAGGGATGGCCTGCACCAACAAAAGAGGATGATAGCCCTCGTGCAACTGTCAAGGGCGACACCTATTCCGAAGAAAGAATGGGTGTGAGTCCACTAAGGATGTTACGAGATACATTCGGCTGGTTCGGTATTCCAAAGGCATGGATGGCTACTCATGTTACACTCATTCAGGGGTGGTTTGATAAATGTCTCGGACTCTATACGGGAGACAAGATTGCACTACTCCATTTAGACTGTGATCTACATGATAGTTACAAATTGTGCCTTGAGGCATTCTATCCGAAAGTTTCAGCTGGTGGCGTAATAGCCGTTGACGAATATGCAAATAGTTTCGAGAATTATTATTTTCCGGGAGCACGTAAGGCGATAGATGAATACATGGCAGACAAGTATGTTCGCAGAATGCGTGATCCATTCAACGGGAAATACTATTTTGTGAAAGAGGCATAAGCGTGGAAGAAGAGAATAAGAATTGGGAAACAGTATTTTGCTGGTGTTCTTCCGGGATGGAATGGGCATGGGATTATTATGGCACTTGCAGAAGATGTGATGGAACCAGAATATTGTATAGAAATATACAAACCGGACGTTTAGCAAAGCACATTGGAGTTGTATATATTGACGTGTTACCGCCGGTTGAATTAGATATGAATAACAACAATCTTGATTTGTGAAAGAGGCACAACAATGAACATGCATCGCTGGAGAGACGAACTTAAGCGGGTTGATGATGAGTGGGAAGAGATTTATAAGGGCAAGCCTAACGGAGAGGATTATGCAGAACTCCTTGAAATTGTGAAATTGGAGGAGTTTGCAGAACAGGGGTGGAATCGCGCAAGAACAGCAGAACAAAGTGGGATTAACATAGACAAACAGGCACGAGGCAAGATAAAGAGAAAACTAAATTAGCGATTTCGCTAATTATCTTTCCGAGACATACTGTACAAATTTGACTAATACCTCGCATTACCCATGTAACAAAATAACTGCACATTCCAATAAGTGCAAGTAATTTGTGGTGGCATCCTCCCCTTGACAAACAGGAAATATGTGATAAAGTCGTAAGTTGATTGACATAACCGAATAACCTGCGACATTCGTTCGCGCCCCAATTGTATGCCATCGGCATCAGTGTGGGGCGTTTTCATTTAACTCGGAATACAAAGTTGCCATACATCATAGCCAAGAAAGACAAAGAATATTGCGTGTACAAAGAAGGGGATGATGGTAAGCCGATGGGAAAGTCCCACGGATGCCACCCTACGCATGATAAGGCTATGGCCCAAATGCGTGCTTTGTATTCCGCAGAGGGCAAGTCCTTTGAATTTTTTGGCGAAGAGATAAAGGCAACAAAGCGTCCAGACAGAGAATTCCTTGTAGTTGAGGAAGATGGCAAACAGCACTTACCAGTTTACAAAGATGGAAAACTCTCCCCCCGCCTCCTCGGGGCTGCCCATGCCGCATTGACGGTTGGGTATCGTGGAAACAAATATGCGGGGCCGGGGAAAGAGGAGGCTCTTTCAAAACTGAAACGCCTTTATAAAAAGGCAGGCTTGAAATGGCCGGAAAGCAAAGAGGGCGCAAAGAAAACCATCTCACTCTTTGACCTAGAGCAAAAAGTTCGTCAGTCTGTCAAGGACAAGATGATGGAAGCAACTGGGGCAGATGACGAATATGACATGCCCTATTGTCCGATAGATGTATTTGTTGACTTTGCCATTATCAAAGCACCAGTAGGACTCTATCAGGTTTCATACAGCATTGATGCCGAGACATACGAGATTACTTTAGGCGAACCCAATAAAGTCAAGATTGAATACATCCCAGATGATACGCCACCCGAGGATATGGGGGACGATGCAGACATGGAGGTGTATCACGAAATGATGAACAAAGACATTGATTTGTCTGTCAAGGCTTTAGGCGAGGACAGAATCGGCGGGTATGCAGTTCTGTGGGGAGATGAAAGCAGAAAAGACCTCACGGGTGAATTTTTTGATAAAGACACAGAGGAATTGACCACAATCTTTGATGCGGTAGGCAAGTTGCCATATCTTTATCATCATGGCCTAGATGAGACTATCAAGACGACCGTGGTTGGCATAGTAGATACATTAGTCAAGGATGATGTTGGACTGTGGTATGAAGTTCAACTGAAAAAGGCCAAAGATTATGCCGAGCATGTCAAGAAACTCGTTGAGGGTGGCGTCAAGAAACTCATAGCCGAAAAGCGCCTCAAGACATCAACGCAAACCTTCCCAGTGTCTCGCAGGGTTGAGGACAACGGAAGGATAGCACGCTGGCCGGTAGTTGAGATAACTGGCACGGTGACACCTGCTGAACACAGGTTGCAATCTGTGAATGTTCTAAAAACAGCGTATCAAGAAGTCGGGTGTACCGACTTTGAGTGTGTGTTAAAGAAGTTTGGCGTCCAAGACACCGATGTGGGTCAAGGGGCCGAGAAAGCCCGACTCTTAGCGGAAGTCGAACAAACCAGACTGGAAATGGAATTAGTCTAAATCAGGGAGTGAGAAAATGAAGGAAAAACTCGAAGCTCTCCGCGCATCCATTAAGGCGCTCTTGGACGATGCGGAAAAACTCATCGGTGAAAGCAAGTTCGATGAGGCTAAGGCCAAGCAGGAAGAGGCCAAGAAATTGAAGGTGCAAGCCGAAACCCTCAAGGCGCAAATTGAAGCCCGTGCGGACGAAGAGAAGACCGCGCAGGAAACCAAAGTTGCAGACCTTGAGAAGAAGAACGCAGAACTTGAGGCGAAGGCGAAAGAGCCTGTTCGTCCCCCTTTCGAGGACGGAACTAATGCCGAGGGCGAGGGTGATGGTCTGAAATCGTTTGTGACCCTCAAGTATGGCGAAACTGATGCAGCCACGAAAGCGGTTATCAGCGACCTCTACGGCTCGAAGTTCAACTACAATCAAGCACGCCACGATCAGATGGGTGCGTTTGTGAAGTATGTTCGCTTTGGCGAGAATCGCCTGAGTGCGACCGAGTCGGCGCTATTGCACGCCTCTGCGAAGAATATCATTCTCCGCCCCGATATGATTAAGGCGGAAATTGATGCTGGGCGCACTGTTGGCGAAATCAAGGCTACTCTTGAAGAGGCCTCCAACGACCTCGGCGGGTTCCTTGTGCCAGAGGACTATCGCACTGAAATCATCAAGCGGTTGATGGGTGTGACGGTGGTTCGCGGGCGTGCGCGTGTTGTGACGACCACGCGGGATGCCGTTGAGTGGCCGACTCTGGAAGGCGGGAACAATGTCTACACCTCGGCTGTGCGTGTGACGTGGGTTGACGAAACCCCTGCCAATGCCTCGGTTGCTGAAACCAACCCGACCTTTGGCATGAAGCGAATCCCCGTGCATACGGTGATGGCCCGCACTAACCTCTCCCAGAACCTGCTTGAAGACTCTGCGTTCAATCTGCTTGAAATTATGAGTGGGTTGTTTGCTGAGGCGATGGCAGTTGATGAGGATGCTCAATTTCTCACTGGCACTGGGGCTGGGCGGCCTTACGGTGTGTTGGGTGATCGTGCTAACGGCGCGCAGAACTCCCCTGTTACCGGCGTAACTGATGTGAATAGTGGTAATGCCTCTGCGGTGACGGCTGACGGGTTCATTGACCTTGTGTACTCCTTGCCCGCACAGTATCGCGCCAATGCTGTTCACGTTCTGGCGCGCACGACTCTTCGGGATACTCGCAAGTTGAAGGATGGCGATGGTCGGTATATCTGGGCGGCTGGATTGACAGCAGGCCAACCCCAGAGTCTTCTCGGATATGCGGCTTTCGAGTCCGAGAACATGGATGCTATCGCGGCCAATGCGTATGTGGACATCTTTGGCAGTTGGCGGGATGGATATATCATCGTTGACCGTGTGGGTATGACCGTGAAGCGTGTGGAGGACACCACGACTACTGGACAGAACCAAGTGGCTCTGTTTGCTCGGCGTCGGTTGGGTGGACAGGTTATCGCTCCGTGGGCATTCGCCGCACTCCAAATTTCCGCGTAATAGTGGAAAATAACTAACGAAACCGATGGGGAGGGCTATTTCTAGCCCTCCCCCAGGAGTAAAAGAAAATGCGCGGTGGCAATGGTTCTGTAATTCAGTATATCAACGCGCTTAGTCCCACAAACGTCAACTACGCTGGGTCAACTGGCGCATCTAACTTTGCCGGTTTTGAAACTGGCGAACTGATTGTGATTGGTTCTAGTGCGCCAAGTGCTGCTGGCTTTATCGTGGAGATGTTGCGTAGTGGGACAAGCGATGGTACGTTCTCTAGTTTCGGCGCATCCATTTCCTACAATAACCTAGTTCTCAAGGGGACTCGTGTGCGCTCATGGACTCTAGACTCTAGCGCGTGCTGGTACATGATCTCGTACAACAACAGCAACGGCGGGTCTACCGGCGCAACGGCAATCGAGGTTGTTCTGAAAGACGGGCGCAACGTCCCAATTGGACAGAATGGCAATACGACTGTCTTCTCTGACGTTCTCGGTGGGTAGGAGACAAAATGGATAATCTAAACGGTTCAGCAATAAAAATCTGGACAGCAGTTAGCGGCCTGCCCAACGGAAGTGGGTCAACCGGGGCGTCGAACTTCGCTGGGTATGATTTCGCAACCGTCATATTTTCTGCGGGAAGTATTGACGGCGGAATCAGCCTCAGCGTACAACGGTCTGGGACAAGCAATGGCACATTTGCAGGTTTCGGTGCATCGTTCCCCGAAATCCAGTCTGGTGCTTCTGGTTCAGGCATTACTTATGTGCGCTCGTTCACGCTTGACTCTTCGGCCACTTGGTACAGATTGGTGCGTGACCTTGACGGAACAACGCAGGGTGGAGGGGCAGTCCTCTTCATGTTGCAGGGTGCACGCAATGTCCCGATTACCCAAGACACTCGTAAGGCTGTCACGGTCTACAGCGATGTGTTGGGTGGCTAGGCGGATAGGAGACTAAACAAATGACAACGTATAGTGGGCGTCTTATCCGCGAACAGGGTGCAAGCGTTCTAACTGTTGCCAGTGGTGGAAGTATCAATGTTGATGCTGGCGGATTGTTGACTATCGCCTCTGGTGCGAATCTAAGCCTACCCAGTGGCGCGAATATCGCGGCTTCTGGTCTTCTGAACTTCAGCGGTGGCGTGACTTTCGGGCAAGCCTCACAGACTCAAGTTGCGGGTGGTGCAATCTTGCTTGCCGTTGGCGCATCTATGAATGTGAATGTTACTACCAACGATGCTGGAACTTTCAGGATCACGGATGGGACTCGTGCCCCAACTGTTGGTACAGGCCGGAATATCCCGACTCATGCTGCATCGCCGGGGTCAATCTTCTTGCGTTCTGATGGAAGTATGAGTGCTATGTACTGGAATGACTCTGATGGCACTTCTGGGAGTGTGTGGAAGACTGCGGCAAGTTCTTCAACTGGCGCACCGGGGTAATTCGGGGTTAGTCAAAAATCACGGGAAATGAAAGGGCGGGTATGGCGTCCCAAGCCGCCCGCCCTTTTCTTTTGGATTGAGAGGCAATTGAGTGGCTTACGGTGGTGTCTACTTTGAACTTTTCGCATCTGGGTCTACGGCTACCAGTGCCGCCACAGCGCATTCATTGTTCGGCGCGAATGGTGGATTGAGTCTTCTGAATCAACAAGACGTAGTGTTTGTCCAGATTGTACCGACGGGCGCAGATGCAAGGGTGTGGAATTCAACGGTAACTAATGGTACTGGCTTGCGACTCTCTGATGCAGGCAGTGTATTTGACTTGCCCCCAATGAGAGTCGGAAGCGCGAGTACGTTGCATTTTACCCGCGATGCAGGAACAAATACGACTCTTTACTGGACTATTTGGACTCAGTGGGCGGGAACAAATAAGTAATGAATCATGGAGAAAACGGCCAAGTGTCACCCTTCTTTGAATTACAACTTCTACAAATTGGCCGAAGATTTACAGGATAACCCGCTCCACCTTTAGAGATTGGTTTTACATGGTCAATAGCTTCATAGGGCTTTTCACATATCCAGCATCTCCCCCCATAATAATTAATGCGGGCCTGGAGTTGTATATCTGTGCATTGCCCACTTGCCGAACATTCTTTTTCACGACGGCGACGGCGCTTGGCCCGATTGCTCTTTTTGCCCTTATCAGTCTTAAGCCATTGTGCCACATATTTACGCATGTACTCTTGCCATTTATCTGTTTTGTATCTTTTCCTAGAATACTTGCGATATTGTTCAAGATGGGAACGACGGTAATCATCAGATTTCTTTTTTTCTTTCTCCGGATTCTGATGGTAAACAATAACTCGACGTTTTCTACTACAGGACTTACAACGAGTATCAAGCCCATCATGTCTTGCCCTGTTCTTGTGGAATTCAGAAAGTGGCAAATCCATTTTGCAGATTCCAGCGCATCTTTTCTTTTTCATAAAGTCTATTGTACCATCTAGCGAGGTAAAAGTCAATGGCAAATACCTTATTTATGTCGGGTAGACAAGGTTTCTTGGACGGGACTCTGGATTGGGATACGGACACGATAAGACTTGTCTTCATCTCAAGAGGGGCTGGGGGCACTAACGGATATAATGCGGTAACTGACATTACATTCCTGACTCAGATTCCAGACTCCGCAAGAATACGGATGTCGGAAACTGCATTGGGTGGCAAGACCGTTGCATCTGGAGTCGCTGATGCTGACGACCATACTGCATCTGCCGTATCTGCTGTAGCCAACTCAGCCATTGGTGCTATTGTTATCTATCAGGACACTGGATCACCAAGCACAGCTAGGCTCATTGGGTGGATTGACACGGCAACCGGGATTCCGGCCTCGCCCAACGGTGGTGACATCACGGTTCAATGGTCGGCAGGGGCAAGCAGAATTTTCATGCTCTAAGAGAAGGGAATTGATATGGATAAACCCATTGAGGAAATGACGCTTGAGGAATTGAATCTGTATTCTGCGAAATTGTATGACCAATTCTACGCCACGAAGGGCCAAATAAAAGTTGTTCAACAGTGGCGTAACCGAAGAAGTGTGGAAGCAGATGCAGAACGAAGGATTGCAGAGGCTAAGGCGGCCATAGAAAACGCCGTAGCGCCCACTCTCCCCGCGCCCATCATCGTTGAGGCAGAGTCCATTGAATCTGATGAGGCAGTAATTGGCATGGGGGGGCAAATAAAGAAGTTGTGGAAACAAGTCGTGGTGTATTTTGATAGGCGATAGTCATGGCGTGGGTTGAACAACAGACTCTTCGGGGGAGAGGTTCAAAGACATGGCGCGATGATGCAACAGGACTATTTCACACACATGCCAGCATTGCGCGCCTGCATTATGAAACCGCGCTTGATTCTGGAATATATGATGGCGAGATTGCGGCATTGCCAACACGTATAAACAATGCACAACTTGATGGATGGCTTGTTACGCAAAATGGATGGCATTATGCACTCGGTATTCCCGGAAGTGGCGTGCTGGCGGGGTTGGATGGTGTAGTTGGGTTTGGTGGACGACGTGGGCAGAATTGGTTGCGCTCACGCTTGACTCGTGTTGGCTATCTACATTGGCCGACACGCGATTGGCAGGATATTGGCGGATTGCCCGCCTATGTGCGGACAGGCGGACGACTAACGCAGGTTTCTCAAACTAAAACTATAGGCCCAAGTGGAACACAAATCGTATATCCACTATCGGCATTGGCAACATGGAATCGCATTTGGGCATTGGGAGGGGGAACGACGCGCCCCATTGACATCCGTTGGCGTATCGCGGGGCGTGACATGAAAGAGGAGATTGTTGTCAGTCAGGCAGCGCGGGAGTGGATTGTTGCCAATGCACCACCCTCAACGCCTGCTAATGAGACATACTTTGGATTTGTTTTCAGACTTGACGCAAGCGACATCTCGCGTTGGGTCAAGGGCGCAATTCAACAAGACATCACTGGCGATTTTGATGACTCCGATGGCACATCCATCCGCATTGAAGACTCGCTAAATCGGTTGCTCGGATTCTTGCCGATTTCACAGGCTTACAGCCAAGCCTATACAATCGGCCTGCATACCAATGTCCGCGATTGGCGCACGCTTCGCAAGCGTGTCTGGCGCGACCCAGACGGTAATACATATCTGCTTGTCGGTGCGCTCGTACCAGACCTAAATTCAATGGTCGCCGGGCCGATTGTGTTTGACCCGACTTTCACGGTTGCAGAGACTAACGAGGACGGGGCGAGTGGCTCTACAAATGAGGATAACGATGAGATGGTTCTTCCGTCTCAAGCAACGTTTGGAACTTTCTACATTGGCTGTGACTTGGCTACACCCATTAATAACATGGATGGTGGTTGGATTTGGCGCTCGACGGCCATTCCGCAAGGCGCAACCATTAACACGTCCACTGTTACACTCGTGCAACAGTCAACAGATTTTGATGCTGGACACACTTTGGCATGGGACTTTTTCAATATAGATACGCCGACAGACTTTCTCAATGCCGATGTTCACCGCATTAGTGCCCATCATGCGCGCACGGGAAGTCCAGTTAGTGACAATAGTTGGGCAGATGCCACCACACATACTAGCCCATCACTTGTAACGCCTATGCAGATTGTTGTCAATCGGGCAGGATTTTCGGGCGACATCGGGGTAACATGCATAAATGGGAGTGCGGCAGTTTCGGCCTGGTGGAACTGGGCTGATTATACAGATAACGCGGCGAATGCGGCTGACCTAATAGCCACATGGACGGTTGCTGGAACAAGTACATTCCCGCCCGTTCCTGCATCTCGTATTCTTAAAACAAGTTACTCAACCATTGCAAGAATGTAGGCAAATATGGCAACTGGAAGAACATACTCTTATATTGTCAAAAGCGCTTCTGGGATTGGGCTAACGCCGTGGATTCAAATAGCCACTCCATCCGCCACGGCTATTGAACTCCTCCGCGTAGAGATTGGGGAGGAGGATAGCACAACCTCCCAGATGGAAACGCTTGAACTGACCCGTAGGACAACTAACTCTACACTGCCGAATGTTGCAGAGAGAGTCCCACTGAATCCAAATGATCCGGGAACATTGCTGGCAGGGACATCTATTACAAATGCCATTGGGATTGCAACCGGCACTGGGTCTTTTGGTGCATCTATTATGCGCTGGAACTTCAATGTTCTGAATGGATTGCTTTATGTGCCGGTTCCAGAGGAGAGGCCAGTTCTCGCGCCAACGAATTTCTACACATTCCAATTTACGGCCTCGCCTGCTGCTAATACGTGGAGTGGACACATTATTTATCGTGAGATGACATGACATGCCTCGTTGGGTCTATCGCCCACTATCGCCACGGCAGGTACACCGAGATGTCAATGCTGTTGTACCCGTTGCACCAACTGGCGATCAAACAATATCCCCCAGTAGCATTGGGAGTGATGAGGCATGGGGAACAAGTCAGTTAAATTTCACCCTCTTCCCAAGTTCGGTTGGGAGTAATGAGGCGTTTGGCACATTAATAATTGCACATATCATCGCTCCCGGAAGTTTTGGAAGCGATGAGGGTTGGCAAAGTCCACAAGTCAACTTCATTCTCCTGCCAAGTTCTATTGGCAGTAATGAGGCATTCGGAACATCAACCCTGATGTTCTACATACTCCCAAGTTCGGTTGGGAGCGATGAGGGATGGTCACAGCCAAGTGTCATACAGATTATTTCCCCAAGCTCATTCGGTAGCAATGAGGCGTGGGGAACACATCAAGTAAACTTCATCGTCTTCCCAAATTCATTTGGGAGCGATGAGGCATGGGGGAGTTTGACTGTTGCGGGTGCAGGCGCACAGACTATCTCTCCCGATAGTTGGGGCGGTGATGAGGGATGGCCGAGTCCATTAGTCAACTTCATTCTCCTTGCAAATTCTATTGGGAGCAATGAGGCATTCGGAAGCCCGCAACTCAACTACACTGTCTTCCCAGACACAACGGGGAGCAACGAGGCTTGGGGAGTACCCAATGTCAACTATATTATCTTCCCAAGTTCAATCGGGACAAATGAGGGGTTCCCATCCCCCAATGTCATTTATATTATCACTCCGTCAAGTTTTGGGAGTGATGAGGCGTGGGGCGGACTACAACAAATTATACAGACAATATTCCCAGATTCAATTGATAGCGATGAGGGATGGGAAGTTGTAGATATTATATTCCCCGCCGCGCCGAATCTTGGAACGGTAGTTGTTTTGAGGAGATTGCGTTGGAGAGAACAACTTGGACATCAATCTCGCAACTGGAGAACGAGGCATTAGTCAAATTTGTATAATGCAGTGTAAATGTTTTGCCATAATCTTTCACAAGAAATTGGCAATGTAAGGAGTCTTACGATGAGTTATGGAGACACCCGATACGAGTTCTATAGTGCAAGTATAAACGCCACGAATTCAAGTGCTGTGCAGACGTTTTTCGGAACATACTCTGGTCTATCGCTACTGAATAATGACGATGTGGTTCATATTCAAGTTAGCGCCAGTGCCAATGAGTTTTTTCTTGGCCCAACTGGGCAGGTATCACAGACTCTAGGCTACAAGATATATCCAAGTCTCAGCACAATTGACTTGCCGCCACAGAGAGTCGGCAATGCAAGTCTATTGGTTGTGGCGCGGGCGAATGGGACAGACGCGCCGAGCGCATTCAACGCAAGTTACAACTGGGTTTGCTGGCGTAGAGTGCCGCTGTATTAGTAGTGGTGGATTGAACTAATGCCAATCGGACAATTCCGTGAGGAGTGGCGTATCAGGCGAGGAATATCACAACTATCCGTTGGGGGTGGCGTTGCACGCCAATCACATCTCCAGAAAATCATTTCCATGTTCGGAACTTCGCTTATTGGCTATTGGCCCGGAAGCGAAGAGGCGGGAACAGTCGCAGTGGATTATTCTGGCAATGGATACAATGGAGTCTATACTGGCGTAACATTGGGACAAGAAGGTATCGGGGATGGTCTGACCTGCCCACTGTATGACGGCGCAAATGACTTCATGCAGCCGCCAGCGGGATTCAGAACGGCGTTCAATCCGTCCGAGGGGACAATGGGCGGATGGCTAAGAGTATCAGCAGCGGGAATATGGACAGATGGGTTGCGTCATTTTGCAATGCAACTTCGCACTGACCTTCAAAATCTTATTTTGATTGAAAAAACGGCGACCAATAATCAACTTAGCCTTATTTACAAAGCCAACAATGTTTCAGAACAAATCACCACAACCAGTTTTGCGGTTACGACTTGGCTACATACTGCAATTACTTGGAGTGTGTCGGGAGATATTGTTGCTGCCTATATCAATGGTGCTTCTATAGGAACGTCTGCCACACTTGCCACTTGGGCAGGGGCATTGTCGGCTACTCAGACTCTTATCGGTGCAAATATCACTACGCCCACGCTTGTCTGGGATGGCCCATTGATGCATTGGCTCTGTCTCAATCGTGCGGCTACATCTAGCGAGGTTGCTAAGATGGCTACAATCTGACAAGATATTCATGCGATGGATAAGTTCTTTGTGTAATTCATATATATGTCATTCAGTGAAATAGACATCATTGATAAAATAGCGACACACGAGAGAAGCATTCAGGGTGTCAACTACTCATATCTCGGGGCACAGAATCCGGGCGGTAAGCCAAATGTTCCGGGAGTTTTGCATCTATCGCCGCATTTCCTATGTCGCCAAATAGCATTCAACAATGAGTGGAAAAACTTTGCGGAAATCACGAGTTATTTGCTTGTCTGCCCAAGAGAAGCATACGGCGGGAAATTATCAAAGATAGAGTCTTTGGCAATCCCATTTGGGGAACGGTGGAGAAACAAGTTTCAAGACAGAAATACTATCGCAGAAATATCAAGGGATTTGCCAAGAGTTCTGTTGCTAGAATTATCTAGTGCAAAATATAGGACAGACATTGAGCATGATGGTATTGCGTGGGTTGGATGGGAATTTACATTCAATGTTGAATATCAAGAAATAGGGAATATGACAAGATCATTTTTCTATAATGTTACCGATTATGGGGCCATTGGCGATGGGGCCGCCGATGATACAGCCGCCATTCAACTTGCCATCAATATGGCAGAGAATGGTGGTATCGTTGCTATTCCTCCGGGAACATATAGAATCACATCATCATTAACATTCCCGTTGAATACCGACTATCCCAGTATTATTCTTGCGGGGGCTGGCAAGGAAACCACAATCCTGAGTTTTTCATTGGCATCGTCCGCGCCTTGCATTCCCATTGGACTAACTAGCATTCAGAGAAATATTGAGATTTGCAATTTGACCATCCGTGGCGTTGCCAATGCACAATATGGCCTTCACTTTGAGGATATGGCCTTCTGTCGCTTTGAGAATATAAATATTGACGGGATAACTGATACAGGAGTTCGTGGAGAGACTGGGAATAACCAAAATGTATTTGAACAAGTGCGCGTTTTCCGGCCTCCATCATTTGGGTTTATTAATTATGGGGTGGCAAATCGCTATAACAATTGTATTGTTCAGGGTGCATCTCCCGTCGGATCATCTGGTATTGGATTTGCAATACATGAGGCTGGGGCAGTTTATAATGGTTGTATTGCCGATACCTGTGATAAGGGATTTGATGTTTCGCAATATGCCTATAGCATAGTTCTTAATGGCATTCATACGGAAAAGTGTCAGCACGGGATACGAATTACAGCAGGAGATGTACCATATCCAAATTCAACGACTATTCTTGGGGGATTAGTTTATACCAGTTCAACATCGTCTAATGGTGGTATTCTTATTAATAGGTCAAATCGTACAACCATTATGGGACTCCACGTTGAGTTAACAAGTAGCGGTAGTTCTTTTCAGGCTCAATCAGCAGCCTCAAATGTACAACTTTTCAACTGCAATTTTCTGGATTCCGCATCAGCCAATATAGACCCGACAGCAATAGTCACAATCTACTAGATTTCCATAAAAGATAAATGACCACCAACACTTATACAAATTTGGCTAGAGTTAGAGACTATCTTGGTCTAAATTCTGCCGCCGCGTCCGGGAATACTGCTGATGACGCCACACTGATGAATTTCATTGGGCGTGCTTCGCGTTCAATAGATCGTTATGCTCGTCGCAAGTTTTATCCGCGTAACGAGTTGAGACGCTACAATTATAAGGACTCTGGGAAGGTTTCTCTTGACGACGACTTGCTAGAACTAACAACCCTTGCGACACAAAATGGGGCGTGTACTGTCGGCAGTGGCGTGATGTGGTTGTCAACTGGCGACAATTGGAACAGGCCGCCATACGATACTATTGTTCTTGACGATAGTTCGGGAAGTGTGTTGAATTTCTCTGGGACAGTTCAGCGCGCAAACGAGGTTACTGGCACTTGGGGGTATCACGAGGATTGGGCAAATGCGTGGGTAGATACAGGTGCGAGTCTCAATGATGCTTACTCCGCAAGTGGGACAACTCTTGGACTCGCGGGCGCGGGGTCTGTTGGTGCGGGAGCAAGTGATGTCTGGGGTGAACATCCGAGAATCGCTCCTGGCGACCTCTTGAAGATAGGGGATGAATATTTTCAGGCATTGGGTGGTGGGACATCCGGGAACGCCTCGGTAGTAGTACATGGATACATGAATGGCACAACTGCCGCCAATCATGGAAGCGGGGCAAGCATCGCTAGGTTTGCGCCAGAGGCGGATATTGAATGGGCTACGAGGCGACTGACGGGATGGTTATTTGGGCAAAAAGATGTCCCGTATAGTAACAAGACGGCATTCGTCCAACTGGGGACAATTGAGATTCCGCAGGGACTTGCGACAGACATCAAACAAAAGATTGATAGATTTGTCAGAACGACATATCAGGTAATACCGTGAGGCGTTATGAGTGAGTTGACCGATCACGAAATACTCCTAGAGTTACATTCAGATGTCAAGGATGTAAAAGAGACATTGGATTGTATGAGACAAACCATCTATGGCAATGGAAATATGGAGGGTGGCTTAGTTACCAAGAGTGTTCTCGTGGAGAAGAGGGTTGATACCATTGTCAAGATATTGATGTTTGTAGGCGGCCCATTTGTCGCTTCTGTTATCATCTATCTGGTTGGACTATTGGTGAAGTGAGTGCCAGCGTTCCGCGAAGAAAATGCTATCAACCTCATTGCAGCGCAAGAGGCATCTATTGATGGAGTCAAGGCGTCGTTTGGATATGCACAGAATCCAGACTCGCTAAACAATGTCCTGCCTGCCGTGATACATTTCATTCCATCATTTGGGGCTACGCCACGGGCATTCCCAAATGTGTGGGCGAATTCCATGACCTTCAATTCCGTTTTGTTTGTACTTCCAAGAGAATCGGCAGGGGGAAAGTTGAGATATATTGAGAATGCGGCTATTCCATTCGGGCAGAAGTGGCGAGAGAAGTTTCAGGATACCACGGTGATAACAAATTTGCTATCACAACTTGGCGGGGTGAAAGTGTTTCTGACTGGTGGGCAATATGGAGTTGGAAATGGAAATAATTTGCTCACATTTGCGGGCACGGACATGATTGGGTGGATTTTTCAGTTTGAATGTATATCGGCATAGATAACATATTTTCCCTTTGATAACTATATCTTTCAATAAGCAATGATTGGAGTTGTGGCACAGAGACATTTGGGTGTGCCTCTGCCCGACGATGACATTTTCTACAGAGCGATATAAGATTTTCGTGACGGTGTGGACGCTCTAGTTGTGCATCAATAGCGTCAAAATATGGAATAATGTGATGAACATCTGGAACGCCAAAATGACCAGAAATGAGATGGGATGGATTAATCATACATTTGTATCCATCACGCCTTCTTATTTTTGCCCTCAGTGTTTTAGTCCATTCCGGGCCATAATATCTTTCGTGTCCCCCCTTCCACTGGCTATTGTTTGGGCCTGTCATTTTTTCTATTGTTTCAGGGGAATGTTTCTTTCCGTAAAAAGAATTGCCAGTTCCCATTCTACTGATGCTCAACTTTTCCCTTGTTTCGGGATGAACTCCATTCCCGCCAATTTTATCCTTTCTGGACTTCCAAGCATCTTTCATTCTTTGGCGCTTTCTAATATCCTTTGCCTCAGCCATACGCATACGCCGATTGCCCCAAGCCATTCTCATTTTCTCCCTAGATTCTTCCGACATCCGCTTTCCCCTCATGGGACTTGGCTTACCAAGATGAACCCGTCTAAGTTTTTCTTTCGTTTTGTCAGAGAGATGTTTCCCAAGATTGTAGCCGACCTTGCCCTTATTCCCCTCGGATATTTTTCTGCGAGTCTCCTCGCTATGTGTTCTTCCAAAAAATGGATTTCTGTCTCCAGAAAGAGAGTCGCTGAGTTTCTTCTTATGCTCATCGGAAAGGGTTTTGCCCTGTTGTGCTTTACTGTAATTCCCACGCATTTCTGGGGTGAAAATTCTACGCCTATTAGCATCGGCAATAGCTTGGCTATGTTCTTTGGTAATCTTCTGGCCTTTTCTTGGCATACAACCTCCAAATACAATCGCCCGCGATACGGTCTTGTTGCTGAGGCAAGCCGATGCAGGCGATTGATGAATTCTATTATACCGTATTATGGCTTACCTCAGCAAGCAAATTTTACCATATAATGGGATATAGTACAAGTGTTCTTTTAACAAAACTCGTGTTGCATTCTGAATATCTTGTGATAGAGTAAAGATATTCGGGGAGATAAAAATGGCAATCAGTTCAACTTTTAATCAGGGACTCAAAATTTCTGTTGAGGTGAATCAGGCCGCCACACCAGCGTGGAATCGTGGTGTTGCGCCGAGTGCGGGTGCTTACGCCACTGGACTTGCGGCCCACCTCGGAAAGGCATGGTGGGAGGGGGGCATGTGGCACAACATGATTACCGATGACTTGCCCTCCCTGCAAGAACAACGAGCAACTATCTTTCCCGCTGGACATGCAGGCGATAGGCGCATCAATCAGCAACCGCCAGTGCAGGGACGTACTTGGTCAGAGGGCGGATTCTCTGCACCCGTCATCCCCGACTTCTTGGGTGTACTTCTGTATGCGGCGATGGGTGGTGCTTCTACGGACATGATTCCGCAAGCATCAGCGCCACAACTTCTGCGGGGAAATGAACCTCTAAACGCAGACCCAAAAGCCCTTGTTCTCAACAATCAACCAGAATCGGGCGGAAAGATTCTACAAATCCAACTGTCGGGTGGTATTCCCGCTGGTACTATCTCCATCAGTGGCATCGACTCGTATGGTAATGGCGCGAGTGAACAAATCTCGTTTGGGTCTGCCCAATCAGTAGTTGCCTATACCAGAACTGCATGGTCTTCTATCGCGGCCTCTGGTATCTCTATCTCTGGAGCATCTACGGGCGTTGTCAGTGTCTCTGCAATCAAACACTGGTTGCACACTTTTACGGTCAACTCCTCAGCGCCAACTCTCGCATTCGAGAGACTCAATAACCCGACTGCTGGCGAGGCATCTGCCAACCTCTCCTTTATGCATACGGGGATGGTTCTAAAGAGTCTAACTCTTACTGCCGACTCCGAGGCAGTTGATGGTATCTTCAATGTAACCGCTGACTTTGAGGGCGAACCAACTGGGTCTAGTGCGGAAACGACTCTCCATTCTCCATCCCCACTTCGCATCTGGCCCGCGTGGGGATTGCGCGTGAGACGCGACAACGGGACTCAGTGGGATGTGATGCAGAACGGCGACATGACTATCTCAACTGGCAACCGCAACTATCGTGCCGCTGCTGGCGTGCAAGGCCCACAGGGTTCATTCTTCGGTGCAACTGAATATACTGGCAACATTACCCTTCTGTTAAACAATGAACTTGAGTATCAGAAGTGGAAGAACGCCAGCGAGATTCAGATGCATTGGTTATATTCTACACCCTGGCGAATCGGTGCTTCCAATATGCAATTGAGTGCTTCCGTGCCTGCCTATATTGAAAATGTGAGTGTTGCTGATAGCAATGGTGCATGGGTTCTGACTGGGAATTACCGAGTTGTTAGAAATGATAACTTTCCATTCAGTTTCCAGTTGCTTAGTGGAGTTCCGGGGAGGAGTCTGGGCACGGGGGTACTCTAGGGATTAGAACAATTCTCTATAAGGGGAACCACCTTTGTGGCAAGTGTCCAAACGGGACAATTTTCAATCTCGTTTTCAGAGAGTCTAATAATTGTCCAACCACAAGATGAGAGCCAAGCATCACGCTTGGCTTCTCTTTCCCTTGTGTTACGATGCCAATATTCCCCATCACATTCTATGCCAATCATATGTTCTGGGAATGCAAAATCTATAAAGTATCTCCCGACCATATAATTTAAGTGATATGTAATTCCCCATTCCGATATAATTTCATCAATTTTCCTTTCTAGATTTGTCATTTTAGTTGGATGCCACTTTACGGAATTCAGCATTTTATCCCTGTCTTCCCAAATCCGACGCGACATTGCCGACATATATTCCCTATAATCTTTATTTTTCCATCTCTTCTTGAGACTTTTAGATATTGCCTCAAAATTCTCTTTCGTTTGTGAAAGATGATGAACAGACCTTAAAATTGCAGACATCTTTTCGTGGTAAACTTGGTCTGTTTTGTGTTTTTGCCTTGTTGTTTCGCCCCTAGTTTGTGCTGTCTTTCTAGCAATATATGTCTGCCTGCACTTGCTGTCACAGAATCTTCTTGGCCTAGCAACTTTTGTATATTTCCTTGCAGGTTCTCCACATTGTTCACATGGTATAGTTATTAAATAACAGTCCTCACATATCAAGAGTATTGGCGCATCACACCATCTCTTAAATTTTACGCCACACACATTGCAAGTGTGAATACCGCGCTTTTTACCCAAAGAACTTTTAGCCATAATGACTCCTGAAAATAAAAGCAACTCCTCTGTGTCACCCACTAGCGCAAGGCTTGTGGCAGAGGAGTCGCAAAGACATTATACCATCTTGCATAGTGGGTGACAACCAAATTGTACCATACCTTTACATAGTGTCAATGGCGTGGTAGAATCAAATATATAAATCACCCTTTTAGGGGGAGTATGATATGCCCGCAAAAAGAAAGTCCACCACAAAGAAACGAATAGCAAAGAAGCCAATAGTAACTGGCTGGCGAAAATTCAGGCCACAAATCAAGATGGGCATTCTTGTTCTTGTGGTGACTGTTGTATCATTGGGGTCTGTAGGTACTGAGGTGTGGGCATGGCACAATACACAAATACCTCAAATCGCCAGAGATGCAGTGATAGCAGTTGTGGCACACCAGAAGGCGGGTGAGCCAGTTCCAGTTGTAGCAGATTACAACCGGAGTCAATTCTATGACCAAGAAGAGACTTGGGGAATATATACCAACAGCAAATGGCTTGTTGATTATGCAACCCGCATTATTCCGTATTATCTTAGAGAGCGTGTTGGAGAGGGCATATATCCAGATTACATTGTTGTTCGTCCGTGGGATGGGGATACATCGTTTCAGGTTGGCGGACGTGCCAATTGTGAGTATGACCCAAGCGTTGGTAGGAATATGTGTGTCGTCTGGATAAATGCACGCTACTTTGATGATCCGGCATGGCAAGACAGCCGAGACATACTTGAGGTTTTCGTCCACGAAATGGTTCATATTCAGGGGGGAAACTTTCTAAATCCCCAAGACGGAGAAACATGGAGAGAGAAATCCGCGATACTAGAAAGTAACACCAGCGCTGCAACGCTTGAAGTATTAGCTGCAATGTGCAATTACGGCGACGAATTGGCGTGTAAAACATTCTGGTATGAGCTTGAAAATCTATCTCGTCTGTCACTTCGCTCAAGACTGCGCGAAGATGTGTGGGCATATGATCTGTTTGCCAACCTGTTTCTACGCTCCGAATCTGATGAACGGGCCTCACGCAAGAGTGACCGCTTTTGGGCGGGACATGAATATGAGCGCAATGAGATTATAGAGAAGTATGGGGCAAATCCGTGGGAGTACCACGTTTTGTTGTATCTGAAATATGGCACACGCCTAGAGTCTGGAACTAGGGCACAATATGACAACCCCGGAACATTTGTAATGCTGACCCTTCCATTTGATGATACTACAGACCTTCTTGGGATTTGGTCTGTCTGGCTTAGACTACTGACGCATTAGAATGGTCTTCAGAAATGATGTCCGCCACACCTGCAATGCCCTCCTATTCAAAAGCAGGCATGAGTGTCAGGTTATGCAGGGAAATGCCCCAGACCTGTCCGTAAAGTGCCAGCGGTGCTCAAAAGCAATACACCACGAGGCAATTGTCAGTTACAGGGTGAAATTGCCCCGTTACGTCGCCCCAATCGCCCCAGAGCCTATCCGTTGCTCGAATCTTGACTGTTTGGCGAGGATATGTGATTTAGCCCTGCCTTACACGATTGTAGACGACTCTGGAGACATGGAGTTTGTGTGCCGAAAGTGCAAGTCTGCGACACAAATTACAATTTCGGGAGTGGTTGAAATCTCCCCTTGACTTTTGTGAAAACTTGTATAAAATGTTATGTAACCCATAAATAGTCCACACTTATCATTATCTTGGGTACTTTTATGGGAACTGAATAATAGACTCGGCCTTTAGCGCGGGCAACGGAAAATAGTCGAAAAGACTGCCGTTGCCCGTTTTTGTTTGTGGCGAACACCACAGAAAGAAGATGACAAATGCCTCTTGAATATCCATGTGATGTTGATAGGTGGAGGGGAAAGATAACCTTCCACAATGACTATCTCTCGTTTCCCGCTTTGGTAGCATGGGAGAAAGCACTATCGGTGGCAACGAAACTCAAAGAGTCAACAGACTCTCTTTACGAGTTCTATGCCGCACTTCTGCCTGCTGCTATTCCGCTTGTAAAACTGTGGGATATTTCTGGACTTCCGAATCCCGTGACTTACGAGACTTTCCCGGCGTCACCAAAACTTGTGGCGTGGCTTGTGGAGTGCATCACCGACCTCTACGAAAAGACCAACGCCTCTGACCCAAACTCGCAAGGGGGGTAATAGACTATGTGGATAGTCCGAGTCGTTGCCCCCCGCCACGACTGCTTGAGGCCGGATTGATTTGCGAACATCTTAGAATGTCACCATCCGAACTTGGATTTGACACACAAGACCCACGAGTTGTCAGGGATATTCGGACATGCCTTAATGTATATCATACAGCAAAGGGCAAACACGACGCCAAGAATAAGCGTGATTGGGAAAAGAACAATCCTAATGGGGTAAGTCTATTGCGGTGGGCAAAAGGCGGGGAAACAAAGACTAACAATCCGCTTGAAGTAAGAGTCCAGTTACCGCAAAGGCCAAAAGAGTAATATGCCAACAGGCGCATCCGACGAAATCAAGATTCTAATTAACGCGATGTTCGCGGGGAAAAAAGTGCTTGATGAGGCGAAAGCCTCAGTTGAGGCCCTGAATCGCGCCCAATACGAGTCTCTCCGTAATAGAAATGCCTTACTTCGGTCTTCTGAAACAGAGGCTTTCAAGAATTCACAAGCCAACATCAAGCAGCAGATACTCCTCCAAAAGGAATTAGCAGACCAACAACAGAAGTTCAACGATATACAACGAACATTCCTCGGGCGTCTCTCCACGATTGGGGCAAAAGGAGGCATGGAGGGGGCGATCAAGCAGAATGAGGAATTTGGCAAATCATTTGCCGCTCTTGCCCAAGACGCTCTAATTGCGACTGGAATTCTTACCGCGTTTGCTGTTGCCATAAAATCCGCATACGACTTCGGAAAAGAGGGCGCGGCCATTGACCGCCTGCGGGAGACAGGCACTAAATTAGCACAGAGTTACGGCGTTGATATGGAAGAGGCGGTGGCGAAGATGAAAACCGCCTCGCACGGTGCTATCTCTGCCAACGAAGCCATTACACAGGCAAACCGATCTATGCTCCTCGGAGTGGCGAGAGATACCGACACAATGGCGAAGTTGCTTGAGATTGCCGCCATTCGTGGACGTGCTGCCGGACTTGACACAGAAGCCGCATTTGAACGTATCATCCTCGGTATTGGGCGTCTGTCTACCCGCGTCCTTGACGATATTGGTATTGTCATTGATGGAGAAACCGCCTACGCCAATTATGGGAAGTCAATTGGCAAAGTGGCAGATGATCTAACCGAGGCAGAGAAGCGACAGGCACTAACAAACGCCATTATTGAGGATGGGAATAAACTCCTGAAAGATACTGGCGGATTGGTTGACGATGCCGCAAATGCCTATGAGCGATTTGAGACACATATTACAGATGCTACAAATGCGATAAAGACACATATTGGTGATGCTGTTTCGCCACTCATAAAGTCCCTTGACATTCTTCTATTTGGATACATAGACATCAATGCGGCAATAAAAACACATGCCAGCGAGATGTCTAAAAGTTCCAAGACCTATGGAGAATATCGCGCAGAATTGGAGCGGGTTGCAAAATCACAAAACTTGGCCGTAAACAGTAGTGGCGATCTTGTAAGTGTAATGTCTGACGGGACTGATACTATAGAGACATTAGTTCAGTCAAATTATCTTCTTTCCGAATCTGAATATAACGGAATAAGGGCTACAGATGACAGACGCGAGGCAATTGAAGCCCTCAATGAACAACTGGCATTTCAAGAACAACGCGAGAACGCAATAACCGAGGCGCTTGAAAAACTTAACGACATATCTGGGAAAACACTAGATTTTGGATTTGAAGAGGCCGCAAAGAAGGCTATAGAGTTCAACGAGAAGGCTGGGACTCTAACCCCAGAGGCACTGGATAAACTTAGGGTTGCTTTCGGATTAGCAGATGAGGCAATATTCAAATTCAGAGACGCCCTAGAAGTGGCGGGCAAAGATGGCATTATCACACTCAAAGAACTTCAGGATGCTTTCAAGCCTGTAGCATTTGAACAGGCCGCACAGAAGACTCTTGAACTTTGGGAAAAAGTTGACAAGAAAATTCAAGAACTTAGGGACAAATACAAACAGGATGTCCTCGACTCTGAGCGCGAGTTGGCCGATGACATGATTGATGCTGCCACAAAGCGCGACAGGGATTTGGCTGATCTTGAGGAGAAATCGCAGAAGGATCGGGATAAAGCAATCTCTGATGCCGAGGAGAAGAGACACAAGGACTCAGAGGATGCCGAGTCCGCATACCAGAGACGTATTCAAAAGATACTTGACAAATATGCCCGCTCAAGAATTCAGGCGCTTATTGACCTTGATGCCCGCGCATTGTTTGAGGCCGAACTAGCCCGCAACGAGGAACTTAAAGACGCCGAGGCAGACCGCAAGCAGAAAGAGGAAGATGCCGAGCGCCAGAAGCAGGACAGGCTCAAGGATATTGCCGACGAGTATGATAATAGACGCCGCGAAATCCAGAGACAATATGACCGCGAGGTAGAGGACGCACGGCGGGCAGACGAAAGACGAAAGCGGGATTTGCAACAGGCGTTACAGGAACAGATTGGCGAACAAGAGGCGTATCGTCGCCAAGAAGAAGCAAATATTGAATTGTTCCTAACAAATGTTTCAGGCAGAGAGAGTCTTGAATATCAGCAACGCATTACAAATCTAATTCGGTATTGGCAAGAAAGAATGGGTATCAATCAATATTATGGCGACCTTGAATCTGGAGGGGGCGGTACTCCTAGCGGGAATCCACCCCCCATTCCATATGGCGAAGAACCTGGCCCGCCCGCCCCAATTCCAGACTTGGGGGACAACCCATATCCCGCCCCTGGCCCTGGTGGTGGTCAAGAGCCAATGCTAATGGCTGGTGGAACTGGGTCTAATATCATGGTAACTCTAAACGTTCAGGGGGATGGCATACTTGCCTCTGCCGTTCGGAACGCAGCCCTGAATGCTGTTGTGGATGTGATTGCGATATAGGAGATACTGTGCCATACACCATCAATGGTCAAACAGCCAGCCTTGCACCATATCAACAGTCGTGGCAGGACATTGTTCTCGGGACTGACCACACGGGTAGGCCAGTCTATGCCGCCACGAAGTCAGCAAGACTTGAATTTGATGCTTGTACTTATGCCTCATATCAACAATGGGCGGCATTCAATGGTGCGAGTCTGACATCTATTCAATTGCTATCACTAGATACTGGCTCTTTCGTTTCGTATTCTAACGCTGGAATCTTCTTGCAAATTGGCAGACCAACATTCGAGGCTGGATATGTTGGCAGGTGGTCTGCTCTAATCAATGGCATTGCAGTTACTTAGGGCGAAGCCTTGACAAGTCGTAGTCATCCATGTCTGAGAAGTTGTATCCATATGTATCGTAGAGAATTTTCCGAAGAATAGGGATTGATTCGGAGAGATGGGATTCGGCCCATACATGAGATTTTGGCGATAGGGTTATATGAGAATAGCACTGACGACTAACGAAAAGGCTATTTTTAGGGCGCATCCACAGCGCAGTGAATATTACTGTGCCGTCGCCCAACCGCGCATAATTTGGGCGGGGTCTGTCAATGCCATTCCCGACAACTTTCCCGCGAGTGCCATTACTGCAAGCAATACTTTGCAGGGCAATCTCTCTGATGCTCGAAAAGGAATGACAGTTAGAATCGGAACAAATGTTGGGCAATATGACAAGGGGAAAATGAGGATTAGGGCAACCCCAACATCTGCAAGTCTACTCCATGTTGGAGAATACGGTAGTGGCATCACGAGATGGAATGGTGCTATTGCAACAATAGTTGAGGAGTATGCACCTTGGTCTGTTCATCCCTCATATGATACTGCTACATCTGCGTGGTGGGTAGACCTAGACCCATACACAGCACAAACAAGGAATTTTGGGCCATTAGCATTACTCGGCCCGCCTGCCGTGGTATGGCTTGACAGCGGAGTCGGTACGGCAAGTTATGTTGGGGATAGGAGTTATTCGTTTACTGGGGCAGTATCCATTACGTCTCAGTCGTGGAGTTTCCCCAATGGACAGACTGTTTCAAGCCAACTTGGTTCGTCCCAGAATCCGATTGTCATTACTTATACCAATGCATCGTCAGGCGGGAGATACCACACACTCACCGTCACGGATTCCAACGGTGCAAGTCATATCGGGCAACGTCTGACATTCGCATTCAATTCAAGTAACGCACAACCCCAGCGAGTAATGATTGAGGAAATCGCTGGCGGACTCAATAGTGGTGGATATGATGGCAGGATACAAGCCTATAGCGGGGCTACTTCCGACAATTTCCCGGAAGGTGCGCAGATAGTCATATTTGAGAAAGCATCTTACAATGGGATTGCATCGTCTCTTGGCGGAAACTCATTTGGGAGGAACAACATTGTCTTTGTCGGGTGGATTGTTGACGATTCCACTCGCATAGAACCATTCACCGGAAATGTGTCATTCAGAGTCGCAACGATAGATAGAGTCTTGGCAATGACAGACGCCTATGACATATTCTTGGAGGGTGGGTCTGCAGCATCAGCGTGGACTATGGCATCCCAATTGACAATAGACAAGGCGGCACTAACCCTCGTCAAATATCGGTCTACCATTGGGAATGTTACCGACTTCAACTTTGCGGGAGATTCGGCATCATCTCTCGAACTTGCATTTCGTTCATTGCCACAGGGGAACTTGTGGGAACAATTGCGCTATAACTATGAGGGTGTTCTTGGGCTTCTGGCATCAGACATGCAATCCTCAATTTATGCAAGTCTGGACAGTCACGTTACTGGGGCAAGCGCCTCACTGCCGATTATTGCAGACATTGGTGCTGGGGATAGACGAGGCGCAGTTGTACTTGAACATCCGCACTTTGACGAGAATTCCCAACAGACCATCTATGCTATTCGCGCCGGAGTCTATACACCAATCGGTGGTGTCTCTCCAAGTCATCGGGCGGGACACTTTGGAGGCAGGCAGGAAATATCCCGTAATGCCACAGCGCCAGATACAGACACGGCAATCACATGGGCCGGGAATCTAAGAGCCAAGAGGAACAATCCATACAAGAGAGTCAACATTCCTCTTTCCGGGAATCTACGCCTAGACCCAGTTCCGCAGAGTCGCATTACAATGTCACTCTCTCCAACTGGTGCAACAAATATGCGTGGCCTAAATTGGAACAACCAGAGTCTTGTCCCATACGAGATGAGGGTTTCATACAATCCAATCTCTGCATTGCCAGAGATTGACATAACCGCAGAGTCGGTTGTTGATGGGCATGGCGGGTCTTCGGTTGACTTCCCCCCACTGATTACACCTCCAACCCCTGGAGAGCCTAATCCCGGTGGGGCTGCTGGAAAGATTGCGGCACTTATCGCACAAGCACCATCTGGGTCAAATGATATTGTTGCAAGAACTACTAACTTCTTGGCAAGTAATCCATCGTGGAAGAACATTACAAACAACATCACCTTTAGTTCTGAAGCATTTACGGACTTGGTGTTTGACCCATACAATCTAAGCACTGTCTCATGGATAGCAACCACAAAGGGCAACATTTGGAAAACAACGAGTCTGAATCAGACAACACCGATATGGACGAGGGTATTGACTGGCGCACAAATTGAGGCAGGATTTGGCGGAACGCTTGCCAGTCCAACCATCCCGATTCTTTCGCCAAGTATTGCGTCAAGCGGATATTGGGCACTTCTTGTTCAGGACAACGCCGCCGCGCCACAAATAGGTGTAACTTCCAACAATGGTTCTACTTGGAGTTGGGCGACTATTGCAGTTAGTTACAATAGTCAGGGCGAGGTTGTTTACAGCAACCACAGTATATCCAATCTCTTCTTCTTGGGTAGCAATTCGTCAACAGCCACTACCGCATATGTCTACATGAGTTCTAATGGGGGAGGTTCTTGGAGTTCCCTGTCTTTCCCTGCCGCCTCTGGATATGCAGTGAGTCTATATCTACCCTATTCCGGGAATGACAACGACCAAATCATCTATGTATCTACAACCACAGGCGTATTCAAAACCGAAAATCAGGGGGCGAGTTGGAGCAATATTACGCCAAGTAGATATAGCAAGAGTTCACCGCCCGGAAGTAACAGAAAGGATATAACTGGAGACGGTAATACTATCTATGTATCTGACGAGAAAAGCGTGTTCAAGACCATTGACGGTGGCGCAACTTGGGTGCTTGTCAATCCCGGATTGACTCTTGGATACCATGTCAAAACGTGGATAAACAATTACAACAGACTCTATATTGTTTATGGGACAGACTCGCCACGATATTCGTCTGATGGCGGAAGTACATTCCAGAACAAGACTGGAGACTTTGAGAATGTGTTTGGGAATATTGGCGGGACAGTTAATGACTATGCTCTCAAACGCATGGAAGTGGATTGGTCATCGTGACAACTCTTGCTGAGGCTAGGCGGAGATGGAGAGAGACCATCTCCCAATACCAACAAGTTCAACAGATACGCTCTGCTGTACTCGGTGACGGGCGCGGTACTGCCACGTCTAATCTCTTTGTTCCCAATCGTGACAATTACGTTTTTGCCAGAGATGATGTAAGTAGCACTCGATATTTCCAGATTCTAAATCGTGGTGTTGTTCAACCATCTCATAATCTTCCAGTTCTTATTGGCTTCCCCGAACCCGGGGAGTCTGACCAAGAAGAACAGATTATCAGTATGCACTATGCTGGACTTGGAGATATTCCAGCAAGCACTATCCCAATAGTAGGCCCACACCACCAGCAACATGAATGGCATGGGGGCGACGAGGTATTCATAGACCCTCTCCAATTCCTTCCGGGATTGGTCTATCCAACCTATCCATCGTCAATGATTGCCAATGTGAGGTCATTCATTTACTTCTGGGACACATGGCAGAGATTCCCATTCACGCAAACCGATGACTTGACTCAATTCAAGCCATCGAGTGGACAGATTCGATATGTTCTCATTGGGCTAGACCCAGAGGCAGATATTCTTGTTTATCGTCCCGGAGTCCCATATGCCACAGGAACACAAGAGATTATCTACGACCTATTCACGCCAGTACCAGCACCGGCAGGGAACGAGATACCACTTGGCTATGTAAAACTTGCATCCACCACTACCGTTGTTGATTGGTCTTCTGTGGTGGACAATATGAGAGACGCGAGGCTGTTTCCAAGTCCTCCCGCATTACATTTGTTGGACAGAATCAAACAACTAGAGGGTCTGTCTGGTAATCCGCCAGACCTGATGATGGTGGGGTCTGCCTCTGCATCTGATAGTGGCGATAACACTCTAAATGGATTGGCAGATGTAGACACAACTGGGGCTGTTACAGACCAAGTGCTTATATTTTCAAGTGGCAGGTGGATTCCCGGAAATACGGCTGGCACGGGTACTGTAACAGGCACGGGAACGGCAAATCATGTTGCCTATTGGAGTGCATCGTCCGCAATAACAGGAAACTCGACATTTCAATTCAACGGAAGTACATTCGGAATCGGAGTCCCAATGGTTAGTTCGAGATTCGTATACATCTCGCAACCAGCAATTTCCGGGACACATCAAAATTTGATTTATGTTTTGGGCGGGGCACATACCAGCCTGACGGCAAATGGAGAGGCGACAGATATTTATTTCGCACTAAGTAGAACTGTTCAATGGCTCTCTGGGGATGTGACCACACAGAGAGCAGTAATATTTGAACCCCCAACCTATGCTTTTACTGGAACGAGTACAATTACAACGGCGGCAACAGTAGCAATTACTGGCGCTCCGGTGGCAGGGACAAATGCCACTATCACAAATCCGTTGGCGCTGTGGATACAAGCCGGACGGGTACTATTGGGGACTGCGGCTACGGTCGCACCTGTCGGCATTGAATTGGCGCAGAGTGTGACAGCCGCGGGCGGGCAGGCGCTAGGATTGTACGAAAGCACGATATTGACCGCCATTGCAAACAGTGATGCCTTACGTGGATTGCAGTTGAATGTCACCTACGCCAAAGGTGCATTTACTGGATTGGCGGTAGCGGGTATCAATATTGGCGTGCCAAGTGTAAGTGGTTCTGGGACAATTTCCACTTATGCCGCGTTGGTGATGGCTGAGGCAACGATTGCTACAGCCAATGTCGGATTGCTAATCGGCACGCATCCGGGTGGGAGTACAAATTATGCCATGTACATTTCCACAAGCAACTCCAATGTCATTACTGGTGCTGGGCTACAGATGGGCGCACCTACTGGCGGAGATAAGGGTAGTGGCACTATCAATGTGGCGACAAATATTTACTTAAATAATTCTGCATATGGGAATCCAGACTATGCACTTGAATATTGGCTAACCGATCACATTAATAGATACGCCACAAACCGTGGGGCGGAAGGCTATCAGCGCCTATCGCTGGATGAGATAGAATCATACATCAAAGAGAACATGCGACTTCCGAGAATAACAGATGAGCCGTCTGGCATTTTTGATCGAGCCGATATTGCATTAGAGAAGATAGAAGAAATTTTTACCCATCTAATCGAACTTCACAAAAGAATTAGGAGTCTCGAAAGTGTCGAACATTCTTGATTTAGAGCCTGATAACCAAACCAAACTGGTGCTTCTCTCACAAGAAGTCAGTATGTATATCAACACTCGCTGGCAACTTCAAATGCGCTACCGGGTGAGCAAGAGCATTGGGACGGACAAATCAGTGCTTGATGCTATCCAAGCAGACCTAGAAAAATGCGAAAAGTATCTTGCGAGGCTGGACGATGAGACGCAAGCATTGAGTAAGGAGAAATAGGGCTAGATATGTTGCCACACAACCCGTTCTACAATTCTCTTTACATGGATATTACTTATCCCATAATCCCCGGAGAGAACCCCAAACGATTCTCCCTGAAATGCCCTCTCTCGTATTTCGAGAACTTGGGCAGTATTAAGTTTGGCCCTATTATTTTCCTCGCCACAGCGAGATGTTCCATTTGCGCGTTTGTCAAGAAAGTTGCTGGAACGGGTATCCCATCTAAGATTCTCAAGCCTGTTGTCATTGCGAACACTGTTATTGTGGCACGCCTCAAGTCCATCTGGACATTGGCCGACAAATGCAGTAAGAACAGCTTGGTGGATATTAACCATAATCATATCATCTCCACGATGAAGATTTACCGCATAATATCCCTTGCCACGATGAACAGGAACAAGTATTCTCGGAGTATCACATGGTTTCTGTTTTTGCCCCCTGACGAAAAACGAACGAACGCGCCCAAGATTGCTAATCTGATAGTGCGGGAAATTTGGAATATCCTTCCATATTTCTTCTTCCATTTTGGACTCCTTAAACAAAAAGCCTTGTGCGGGTGGCAATTGTTGTCTAGACGATTGCCTTGCACAAGACTTCTCGATTCATTATATCACACCCGACTAGCAACCGTCTAGACAGTACATTTGTACCACATTAGAACAATTGTGTCAAGGAGAATCGCATGACTACAAATTATTCTACGGCGGATATTTCACCGAAGGATGCTGGAGGGGCGAAAATGCTTGCCCCTATAAATATATCAAGTTCGCAGTCCGACTTTGCCCTGTTTGCCGGAATCGGCGCATCTACAATTGGAGCGACCTCAAAAATCCATGCAGCATTACAGGTCGGAACCCATGTGGCCGGAAGTCCAGTCACCAATGCCCCAGTTGGAGTGATGAATGTCTTTTCATTCACCACAAATGCATCCTCGATGGGGACTAACAACGCAATGGCGCAGAGGGGTGATGATAGAGGACATGCCTATGTCTCAGCAATGTCAACTGTCACTTGTGCAATGGGCGGAGCATCTACAGAAACCGTAACAGTTTCCTCGGGGCTTCTATACAAGATTTTTGTTGCTGGAACACAGGTTAATGGGGGAGCATCCGCCGTGTTTCTAAATGGCGGAACATCCATCGCAAACTTCATATTTTCATCAACAAGTGAAACAATGCCCATGTTTGATCTCGGCATTCACGGTACTTGTTTTGCAAGTTTAAGGATGGAGCGCAGAAATACTACTGGTCAAATATTTTTCTCTTGCAACTACTCCACTTGGGGACAATAAGACACAGTAATAGTCAAACTTGACTATTCCAATGCGTTTTTCAACTCTCCAATCTCTCGCATATACTCTGGGGCAGTATCGAGTCTGTTTCTTGTCAATATATAGTCGCAGAACTCTCGTACTGCCCCCTTGCCGCCATTTTTTGTGGCGACAAACCCACGTAGACTAACAACGCAGTTCACAACGTCACGGTGAGCGTCCTGTGGGCACGCAGGCATACCCACCATCATCAGCAGCGGAATGTCCCCAATGTCATCACCCATGAATGCTATTTCGTCGTTGTTTATGTCAAGCGGAAGTTCCTCTAGGACTCTGCGTTTGTCTGGCAATCCAAACAATTGGTCTACGCCCAACTTCTCGGAACGGTCAAACAGATGAGAGTCTTGTTCGCCACTGACTAGCCAGACAGATACCTCGGCGTGCTTTAGATTGGTAATCCCTTGTCCATCTCTGACATTGAAGACTCTGCCTCGCACCCCACCATCGAGGTAGATTACTGCGCCATCGGACATAACTCCATCGGTATCGAATATTGCGACCTTAATCATCTTTTCAGAACAGAACAAAATACGCAGCCGGAATCCATAATTCAAACAGTTCACCACTCGGCAATGTTTTATGGAGTACGCACCACCACTTTCCAAACAACTCGGTATCTCTCTCCTCGAAGATGTCCACCTCCCGATTGTCAGTAAAAGTCAACTTGCGCGAATTTGGGTCTGGCGCAACCCAGCAATTGACTTCTCCAACAAACTGAATGCGTGTTGGCACTCGTGTTGCCAACTTGTATGGGGCATTTCGAGATGGTTGAGGATTGGATGGTGGAGGAGTTTCTACAATTGGCGCGGGCGCAGTCCAACTCACCATCGTCATGGGACTCGTCCGTAACTCGGTCAGGCCAAGTCGTTGTGCCAAATCCCGCATGACATCATAAACCTCATTGTCACTCTCGGAAATCTGAAACGTCAGATCTGGTCGCCCAGTCATCACCCCTCCTGTTTCAGAGTGTCAACACGGCGCAACTTATTTGCCACAACAGACTCGGCAGGCAATACTCGTTTTACGCCATCCCCCATTGCATCTTCAACAACCCGAATATCCCTGACAAGTCTTTTCAATCCCTGGGGTTCTACCGAGGCCGACTGATCTGAGCCGAACATTGCCCTATCCAATGTGACATGCCTCTCAACAAGATTTGCACCCATCGCCACAGCCGCAACGGTTGTAGCGAGTCCTACTTCATGTCCGCTCCATCCAACGGGAACATTATACCGCTCTTTCAGTGTTTGGATAACACGAAGGTTTAGAGTCCTCGGATCAGCCGGATAAACTCCAATGCAATGCATTAGGGCAACATTGTCAGTCCCGACAATTTCAATGGCATGGTCAATTTGGCGCAAAGTTGTCATCCCCGTACTGATAATGAGTGGCTTATGATATTGTAGATGATGTCTTAGCAGGTTATCATCCGTGATACAGGCAGAGGCAATCTTGAAACATGGTGGGTTGTATTGTGCAATAAAATCAACAGACGCTTCATCCCAACATGAGGAAAGCCATGTCATACTCTTTGATTTGCAGTAAGCATCAAATTCGTCATATTCTTTCCTCCCCAATTCAAGACCGCGTTTCAAGTCTCCATTTGTTGTTCCAAAGGGCGACTCTCTCGGCCTGGAAAGTTCCTCTTCCGAATAAACTACATCAACTGTACGAGATTGCATCTTGACAGCATTGCAACCTGCCTCAATACAAACATCAACAAGTTTCTTGGCAATATCTATATTGCCCTGATGATTTATACCCTCCTCTCCTATACAAATTACTGGGTGTCCGTCCCCAATTGGGCTACCGCCGATAACTAAATCCGCCATTGAATGCCTCCCTTGATGCAATAGAATTTGCCATACATTTTGTCCCTCGTGATTGTCGTTCCGTCATCCTTGAGTGTTTCCATATATTCGTCTATTGCGCGTTTTGCACCAGCAAAGTGTAGAGTATCATTTTGATTTTGGTATTCATCAAAAATTACAACTCCACCACGGGCCACTTTCGGCCACAGCATCTCCATACAAGTTTTGTAACTGTCGTAGTAGTTCGCGTCAAGGTGAAGAATCGCTATCTTCTCGCCCCTATAATCTTTCAGAGTCTCAGAGAAAAAGCCGGGTATGACGACTAAATGTGAGTTCGTCCAAATACGAGGAAGTCCATAGGCATTCAGGAGATTGATAAATCCCTCGGTTGCCCTAGCATAGACATTCGGAAGGGGCGGATATATGTCGCCATTAGAATTCTTATCTTTCTCTCCAACTGTTTCTGGCCCGGCGAAAGAGTCAAATCCCCATACATTTCGTGGCGTCAATTCGTCAAATGCAATGGATAGCCAATATAGTAATGTCTGCCCATGTTCTACGCCACACTCCACAATGTCCCCCGGAACACCTCGCACAAGTTCTGCCATGCGAGTAAAGAAATTGAATCGTCTAGCGTGGTGAAAACTTGCGGCAGGCGCGGCAAAGATATAATCGTGAGGCTTCCCCTGTTCTTGGTCTGGCCTTGACAAATACGATGTTAGATACGACCTTCCCGTTCTAGCCAGAAAGCCATAGAAATCCCTCGTTGTTTGTGGTGTAACCTGAAAGTCCTCGGCACATTTCTTGCAGAGGTATGTGTCAAAGTCTGACTCATTCTCGTTGCAATGGACACAGGGATTAGTCACGCTTTTCCTCTATCCATTCGCCTGCGTATTCAATAAGTTTTAGACCAAGCGCCTTAGCACTGGTTGGATTCAAAACCACATCATCCCAATATGGATAGCCAACATGAGACATGACAAAGATAACCGATTGGACAAATGGCACATTGGGGGACTTCGGAAAAGTCATGTGGCACACCATCCAGCATCGAGGACTAGGGCATGGCCCGTCATGTATGACGATGCCTCACTCGCCAGAAATAGAATTGCTCCAGCTATCTCCCCTGCCCTGCCAGTTCTATTAAGACAAGTGCGCGAGTTCAACCGCGTGATGAACTCTTGCATCTCTGGTGTAATTGATTTCGGGAATGGGCCAAGACACAGGGCATTACACCGCACTCCATACTGTCCCCAGAATGCCGCCACATAGCGAGTAAACTCAAGTAGAGCCGCCTTGCTTGCCCCATATCCGGGCGGATTCATGTATAGCGTATCTTTGTACAAATTTGGATGGGGGGCAACGAGGGCGTACATGCTACTGATGTTGATAATACTACCATGCCCTCTATCTTTCATCCCCGCCCCAATGATTGATGTTGTGAGTGCCGGGAGTCCAATAGCGCCATTGATGTTCTGTTGCCATTCTGCCCGTGAATAGTGTTCTATTTGGTCTGTCTCAACATTGAATCCAGCCTCGCGTTTCATGGGATGCGCGTTGTTGATAAGGACATCTATTTGGTTATTAGATTCAATTTCGCGCAATCTTTCTTCCAAGTCTGGATATGGCGAATTTGAATCAATCAGATACCACTCATCACAGAATCCATCTGTTGGGATTTTTGTTGCATAAGTCCCAATAACACTTGCACCATTCTGTTTAAGGACTCCTGCCACCACTTGTCCTAAATAACCATTTGCCCCAGTGACAAGGGCTGTCTTCCCCGCCACGGAGAATAAATTAGAAGCCAATAAATCCATCGTCATTATTCCTCCGGGAAGTTCAGTTTCGCAAATTCTCCATACTTTTCTTTTGCTACTCTGTCATATGCTCTTGCCGCATCAATTTCGCTGTCGAATCTACCAATGAAAATGCGCTTCCCGAAAAGGCACATTTGTGCAACCCATTTCCCGCGACTTTTGTAAAAGTATACTCCCTTGTATTTTGAGGTTCCCTCCAAAATCCCCCTCCCGTTCCAATTGTTTTGGGACTGGGTACATATCCTAAGATTTGTTTTCCTGTTGTTCAGTCCATCGTGATTTATATGGTCTATCTGCATACCACTCCCTAATGCCCCGTTATATCTTTCCATTATCTCGCGGTGCATGTATTTCTTCGCCCCAGTCCCATTCGGCTTGTAAGAATATCTATAAGCATATTGGGTATGGTTACACAGTGAAACATTCCATTTGTATTGGGATACCCATTCATAATCCTCATCATCAATGTCAGAAGTATATCCTCTTGATAATTCTATTTTCCTCATTACCAAATACTCCTTCCGCCATCCACAATAATATTTTGCCCAGTCATATATGATGACGCATCAGAACATAGAAAGACCAATGTTCCCTGTATTTCATTTGCCCGTGCCATGCGCCCCATTGGGATTCTGTCGCTAATATGTCGCACAAAATCATCTGGCTGATTATTAAATATTCCACCAGGACTTATGGCATTTACCCTAACTCTACCCGCCCAATATGTCGCAAGGTAGCGAGTTAACCCAATAATACCATGCTTTATTGCAGAATAAGAAATTGGTTTTTTGGGCTGCTCCTCATCAGCAAGTCCTTCTTTGTGATAGAGCCTCTGATCTGGCGCTATCACGGAGAGGTCTGAGGCGATGTTGACAATCACCCCCTTGCCTTTGTCTGCCATGTGACTGCCAATTATTTTACTACATAGGAATGCACTTCCCAATCCGAGTTCCAAGTCCTTTGCCCATTGTGAATATGGATAGAATTCAAGGCGTGAATATTGTCCCAAAGATTCAACATTGGCATTACAAGAGAGATTGTTGATGAGAATATCCACATGCCCGCGTAGCGTAAGTGTTTCATTCAACGTATCATAAATATCTTGGGGGCGCGTCACATTACATTCAAACGCAAACCCCACGCCGATTTCCTTGATAATGTTTCTGGCCGCATCATAATCAATGTCCAGAATCACCGGACATCCGCCGAATGCCGCAATTGCCTCGGCGTGCTGTTGCCCAAGCAATCCTGCCCCGCCAGTTATGATCGCCACCTTGCCAGTGAGGTCAAATAGATTATTTGGCATGTTTATCCAACAGTCTATCTATGGCTTTCATGACCACCTTCTGTTCATTGTCTGTCAATCCATAGTATAGTGGGATACTCAGCATTCGTTCCCATGCCCAATCAGCGTTCGGAAACTCAGTGAGCGCAGAGTCAATTACTGACGCCACAATGGGTTGTCTGTGGAGGGGGCGATAGTTGACTTGTGTTCCAATGCCCATATCGGCAAGTTCTCTTCGGAATGTGTCTCGTTTTATTTTTACAGAGTCGGCAAGGCGGATAACGAATAGATGATAGGCATGACCATTATCGTCGGCGGGCAAAGTAATTCTGTCGTATTGTCCTGCCCAATGCTCAATATACTTACTTGCCAGTTCTCTTCGTCTCTCCAATATCTTGTCAAGTCGTTTCAACTGCGATAATCCAAGTGCTACCTCAATTTCGCTCATGTGGTAGTTCAATCCAAACCGATGCTGTTGATGATTCTCTAGTCCGTTGTTCCGTATTCTCCGAAGTTCTGTGGCGTATTCTTCGCCATCGGTTACGACACATCCCCCCTCTCCAGATGATATTGTCTTTATAGCATGAAAACTAAAGACGGCCATATCATCGCGCTTGACATGCGACTCTCCATTAATCGTTGCCCCAAATGAGTGGCACGCATCACGGATGACAGTAGTATAGCCAGCCCCCAATCCAGAAGAGTCCAGATTATAAGGCAGACCAGCGTAGTCCATCGGAACGAAAACAAGCCCTTTCGCGGGAAGGGGTTGGCTGTACGTTGTGGCATGGAGTTTATATGAGTCTACATCTGTGAGATAGAGTTTAGCACCAGCGAAGTGTGTAGCGTTGGCGATAGCAGAGAATGTCAGAGTTGGAGAGACTACATGCTTCGCATTGCAGGCCAATAGCGCGGCATGGAGGGCGACTGTCCCATTTGCCATTGTGACACAATACTTCTTGCCACACAATTCGGCTATCTTTGCCTCAAACTCAAGTGTCAATGGCCCGCGAGTCAGAAAGTCGCCAGCAAGAGCCTTGCCAACAAATTTGATGTCCTCGCGGGTGATGCTATGACGACTTTGCGGAATCATTATTGCCTTTTACAACATCATGGACAAGTTTCACAAATGCGCCGATTGAACATGCCAGCACTAATGCTACAAAGACGATGATGAAGTCTGCCCCAAATGTATTCATCCGATGCCCTTGTCAAGCAGGAAGTTCCTGTTCTTGTGATACCACTCAACTTCTTTGCCCGACTCTCCCCGCGCCACCTGTAAGACTACATTGCCGCGATAATTGAATTTAGACAGCATCTTTGCCAGTGTATCAAAATTGGTACTGCCCTCGCCAAGTGGCACACTGCTACCCTTTAGGACTCTATCTTTGATGTGGACATTGACAATGCGATGTCCATACATATTCCATTCTTTTTCAACATCATAACCAAGCGATGCACTATTTCCAGAGTCGTAATTTATTCCAACAAACACATCTACCAATTCACGCGAAAGAGTCTGCATATCACATTCGTCAAGATTTGTTTCTAGCGCAATCCTGACATTACAGGCGTCAATTAATCCAGAAAGTTCATAGAGAATACAAATGACATCATCAATTTCGCCGTGTGTGCGAATCGCGTTATCGTCCACAAATGGGAGAACAAGAGTGGGAATATTTGCAAGACTGCATTGAAAAACCAGCCATCTGAGTTTTGCTATTCTCTGTTCTAGAATATTCCCTGGCACTCTCAGCAGTGGCGCTTTCACAAAGTAATCAGCACACAGAGACGCGATACGAGGAGACTGTATCCCACTCAGCGCATTTGCACCCTCAAATGTTGAGATTGGATTTGGCAAAAAGTATAAGTCCTCGCCATCATAAATCCACTCAATATATGCAACGTCCAATCCTCGACATATCTCTAGTTCTTTGTTCCACCCATTTGTGGGGAATGCCTGTAGTTTGCCATCTATTGGTGGGACAAGGCGTCCCTGCATTATTCCGAGACTCATATGCACCACCAAACCAGACCGCCGCATGTGTCCCAACCAAAGAGTCCAATGCCAACAATTATGATAATCGCCAATATCAACCAAATGATGAGTTCAATCAGCATCCGTCTCATCTTTTCTGGCTTTCTACCACCTCGCATACCGCATGTAAGATGGCAATATGCGCCTCTTGAATACGACTTGTGGCATTCTGCGGTACTTTGATTACCATGTGGCAGAGTTGCGATAACCGCCCCCCAGTTTTGCCAGTCAATGCCACACAGAACAGACTCAGATTCTTTGCAACCTCAACTGCCCTCAGAATGTTACGCGAGTTTCCGCTTGTGCTTATCGCTAACAGCATATCGCCTCGTCTGCCAAGCGCCTCAACTTGCCTCGCAAATATCTGGTCAAAGTTGATGTCGTTTCCTGTCGCTGTCAGAATGCTTGTATCAGTCGTCAGTGCAATCGCGGGAAGCGCAATTCCAGTTTTTTTATATCTCACCACCATCTCTGTTGCAAAATGTTGCGCGTCCGCCGCACTCCCGCCATTGCCAATGACGATAATCTTGTTTCCGGAGTCAAACGTCTCTATAACCGATTGTGCAAATTTGTCTAAAAATGGAACTATGGGAATTAGAGAGAGCATCGCTGTTGCAGAGTCTTTTAGCGACGACTCTATTATATTTTGACGTTTCATTTTGGCGGGAACAACCTCACAAAGATTGAAAAACCTATAAGAAGCAGAATGAGTCTGGCGATATACGCAATGATTGATAGCCTGATGTCGTCTTCCAATTTATCAAACGGGCCTTTCGGGTCTTGTTTCATCGTTCGTCTCTGGATAAACAAATGTATCTTGACTATACCTTAACATCGTCAAATTGTCCAGAAAGTCCCCAATTGGGGGCGCTGTTACATCTCTGCCAGTTGCCAATTGAACTAGCCAGCGAGGACTATTAGCACCCGCCACAAAACTGCAATTACTTGCCCCTCCAAAGCGAGGATTGACCTCAATGAATTTGACAATCCCATTGTCATAGAAGCACTGGATAACACTGTGATACTTTAGTTTCAATGCCTCTGCTAGTCTTTGACTCTCTCGCATGATGTCGGCATTCTTCTCTGTCCTGCCTACCCAAGACTCTCCACCCATGATCTTGATGCGCTGGCGAGGCACAACACTCAATACCTTTGAGTTAGAATCTGAGAACACATCAATAGTGTACTCTGGTGCATTGATATTCTCTTGGGTTATGGACTCCCCATATCTTCGCCTGAGTGCAAATAATTCCGGCAGTGTATCAGCCCTCGCCGCAGAGTTGCCACCATGCCCATTTCGCGCTTTTACAAAGACTGGCAATCGCGTTACGTCATCAATCTTCTGCGGCACAGAGAAGTTATTTGAAACGCAGAAATCACAGAATGCCAATTTATCTTGGCATAATCTTACACACTCGGAGTCTGGTATGGCGACAAATATACCCTGTTCGGCAAAGAATTCTTTGTGTTCAGAAAAGAACGGCAATTCTCCATCCCTAGTTGGAACAACGAGGCCTATCCCCATCTGGATACATATTTCAGCAATGCTTTTGAAGAACTCGTAATCTGTTCCATTGTTGGGAAGTGTCGGGACAATTGCACCCATATCCGCGAGCTGCATTGAGGCGCTGTCTGGCGAGGAATCTGCCGCCACAACAAATCCGCCGAGTCCCTCTTCCTTCAATGCCTGCTGAAACGACTTGACAAGAGACACCTTGCGCGAGGCACTGGTTATAAGAATGTTTAGCGCGTTCATTCTTCATACCCGTCAAACACAGATATAGGAGTATCCCATCCATCTGTCAGCATATGCATCAATCTATTCTTGTCCTTTGAATGGTGGAATGTGCAAAGTCTGCCCTGCTTGCTCCTATTACATGCCCCAATTCTGATTTCTGCCCAGTTCTCTTTGAATAACTTTTGTATTTCATATTGGAGTCTATAGTAACTCGTCTTGAATGTGTCATGGGGGAATGGCATAACACATCTCTGCGCTATGATGTCACCAGTATCAACACCCTTGTCAAGATAATGAATTGTAACACCCTTTGGCGTATGCTCCGCGAAACTCCAAAAGTTCGGGTCTGCACCCCGATTCCAGGGGAGGAATGCGATATGTAGATTCACTGCCCTGTCGGGCAACATATTCAACACATTTTCGCGGAGGATGTGGCGATACCCATAACTCACAAGAAAATCTGGCTTATAGGTTTCAATGGTCTGTGGGTCAATCTTGTCCCATGTGACTATGACTTTCTCACCAGTCCCAATAAGATACTCCACAAGTGGCGAGTTGGGGTTGCCCAAAAACAAGACCTTCACGCTTTGACCTCTGTTCTCATCCACTCAAAAGCGTGTCTCATCTGTGGCATTGTGTAACTAGCGTCTATTGCAAACAATATGCAAGACCTTCCCCATCCTATCTCTGCCAGTTTAGTATAGAGCGAGCGCCTGTATTCAGTTGGCAGGGATAAATCAAACTCAATTCTCTTGTTATGGCATCGTGGGCCAAACTCCCGATTGAGAACGTAATTGTCACCCAGGAGTACGAACCACTCCATAGGAAATGTCGCCATCCGATAGACGACTCTCATACCACAATGCTCAAGTAACTTTGTTAGAGAGTCGAAGTTGAAGTAGTTGATATGGTCTGGATAAGCAACCCAATAATCCTTTCCCATTGCCTTTGTTTTGACAACAGACTGGAGTGGCGAGAAGTCATTCGGAGTCTGAATAACAAGTACACCTCCTTCGGTGAGATGTGACCTAAGTTCTAAAATAGTCTTTTGAGGATCGGGGACATGCTCTAAGACATTGATAGCAGAAATGATGTCATATCCCTTGACGGTTGACAGGTCTTTGTGAATATTCACCCCGTGCTTTTTGGCAATCCCTGATGCGAGCACAGATGGTTCCACTCCCTCTACTTCCCATCCGAAGTCTCTCATGTATACGCACAAATCACCGACTCCACATCCGTAATCCAGAAAGTGATACCCCTTTGTCCATTGATGGAGGCATAGAATCCCAATCTCTAAAATGTCATTCCACAGAGTCGAGGACAGCCAGAACTTCTCTCTATCGTATTCCGCACCACCGTCAATGGCACGGCGCATATCAGGCGCACGATTCATGCCAGATGCCTCGTGGTATCCCTTTCGATAATAGTCCGCTACCTGCGGGATCGGGTCGAGTCGGTAATAACCGAGTGGGTCAAGAACAACTTTCCAATTCTCGCTCATCTACAACCTCATTCAAAACCGCTTGTGTAAGTTCATCAATGGAATAATGTGATTGCATTGTAGGCCAACGTTTATAGAGAGCAAGATAATATGGCAATCGCTCCTCTGGCGATAATTCCAATTTGCATTCCAAGCATAGCGGGAATATTCCAAAACCACCTGCTACATAAGTGGCGTGTCCATTAACTATAGCCCATGACATTCCACATCGTTCACATGCGCCAAATCCCGGACTCTCTATTCTTGAAAATAATCCCCATGCCAGTCTAGAAGTAAATCCCATATTAACTTTGTCAACTGCTTTTCTCTCTTTCATACTCTATTACCTTTCGTATCCCGACCTCTAGTGGCGTTGGCGGAGTCCATCCCGTCAACTCTCTCAGAAGAGATACATCTGCCCTGCTGTTCTCTATGGGGTGTCCAAATTTCTCGGCATGTTCAACTTTCATATTTGGTATATGCTCTCGGATAACTGCAATGACTTCCGACAGACTCTTTCCCTTGCCAGTTCCGAGATTTACAGCGGTTGTTGGGAAATCAACCTCTGCAAGTTTTATCAATCCCTCTGCCACGTCGTCAGCAAAGATGTAGTCAAATCTGGCATTCTCGCCATACACCTCAATTGTCTCACCCCTCAATGCTTTCTGAACGACTCTTGAGATAATATCTTTTGCCCCTCTGCCATATACCCGGAAGATACGCGCAGAGACTCCAGACATCTTCTCATCTTGACATACAAAGTCTAACTCGTTCTCGGTATAATACTTCGCCGCGCCAACCATGTTTCGTGGTGCAATTCTATCAGACTCTTTAAGGAAATGGGTGTCGTCCCAAAGATAGAGTAATGGGTCATAGACTAAATACGACGACGCAAATATGAACTTCTCCCAATGATGCTCGCAAGACAGGAGCGTATGCGTCAATCCAGCATTGTTGTAGAAATTCTCATTGAAGAATTGTGGCTCTATTTCAGTCCTGCCGAATGATGCCGCCAGATGGAATACTATTTGCTGTTCCTCGCATGTGAGCATGTGCCCCAAGACATTATCTGTATAATGGGTAGCCTTCTCAAATTTAGCAGGCTCGCGGTCAATAGAGACAACTTTAGCACCACGCTCCTCTAGTTTCTGGACAAGGACTCTGCCAATTACACCAGCACCACCAGTAACCAAGACCTTTTTACCCGACCACATGGCTTATTTCCTCCACAATCCGACTTGCGCCATTCCCGTCAACTAGCCCTTGCAAATAGGACACATATCTATCCCGATGATATGGATTTTTCATCATCTCTCTGTTCTCTTGTGTATCTGGAAGTGCCAACCCATCACGGATGACATTGTTGTATGTTACCCCTTGTGTACTGTTCGCCTTCCGCAGAAGCATTGGTTTGCACAGATACATGATTTCATAAACTGTCCCCCCTGCCGAAGATAGCACATATGAGGCCTCTGCCATATTCTTTGCGAATTGCGCTGGAGGCATTTGCCTGCCAACCGAGTCTGTATCAAATGAATGTCCCCCATCAACGCTTGTGAGTTTTTTATAATCCTCTCTCAGCGGGAAGTATTTAGTTCCGAGAAGAAAAATTGATATGCCCGGAATCTTCATCCCTGACATCTTGAAACACGGCAATTTCTCAGCACCATAATTGTAGTTGATTAGAATGTGAGTTGTAAAATCTGCCCTCGCAAAGTCATCCAGCGTCACCACTAAATGTCCCGCAGACATCCACCGCTCTCTGTCATGGTTGGTATAGTTGTATCCATCAAAGATGGTTACACTCATCTCATCTGGCAGTTTATCCCATTGCCAATGAACAGCACCACCTTGTCTCAGATACTCCTCGGCAATTGCCCATGTTCGCATCTTGTGACCAAGACCGTGAACGGTGTCTACATTGAGATAGAGGTCTGGGAGTTTCATTTCTTAGATTATGGAATATAGCAACAATTGTTAAATACCACGGCAATAATTAGCAGTATCAGGAAGGTGGCAGTTATTAGAACTGTGCCAATATCATATGGTTCCCTAAAAACCATTCTTATTCGTTTCATTGTAATGTTATCAACCTTGCCTTTCCATTTATGAACTTGACATTGGCGTACCCGCAATTCTTGAATCTGATGGCCTCATGCATTTCAATGGGCATCTTTAGAATAGTGCCGAGCATTGCTCCCAACAAGCATTCGTGGCTAACTACAGCAATATGTCCTTCTGGATGCCGATTTAGAATGGCATCTAAGAACGATGAGGCACGGATAACAAGTTGTGCCTGACTCTCTCCACCCGGAGTGCCACAGATGCGCCAGTCGCCACCCCATGTTTCTGGATATTCCTTACGTACATCCGCCTCTAGCATACCAGTCCAGAGTCCATAACTACGTTCTTTCAGTCTGTCATCCTGAATAACATCTAGTCGTCTGCCGTATGCAATTGAGCCTGCCGTGTGGAGTGCTCTGTGGAGAGGTGAACTGTAGATAGCGTCAAATCTTTCTGCGAGGAGTGTTTGTGCAAGTTTAGACACCTGACTTATACCAATATCGTCAAGTGGTATATTCATGTCTCCCTGTATTCTTTTTTCAGCGTTCCATGCTGTCCTGCCGTGTCGGATTAACCAAAGGGATGTCATCCACGTTGACTTTCTTGTATGGAGACAATTTTCTCAAGTGCAACGATAATGCGCTCAAGAAGTGGAACTATCCTACTGTCGCAAAATTGAATTTGTGGCATGGGTGGCAATTGAGGTGGTTGCACCTGTATCGGCTCCGGGTGAAAATGGAATGTCCCCCACGGAATCCATGTATGGCATGTTTCGCAGTATCGCCCACCGCCAGTTGAACCGGGATAATCTGTCATTTATCGCGTCTTTCTGGCCTAAGCCAATCTCGCGGGTCACGCCTGCATAAAGTCCGCGTCTCGTCATCATCTGGTGACGGGAAATCATATCGAGTCAGCGACTTTTCCGCATCCCGTACTGCTTGTGAGAATAGCGTAAAGTCATGTGGCGATAGTGAATGACCATGTTCAATGCCCGCACTATCAAACAGGTCAAAGTGCTTTTCAATGACGCTGATTTTGTAAGCCATTGGGACTAGGTCTAACCACCACTCTTTCAGGTGACTAGACAATCCAATCTGGCAATTGTATTGCATCACAAACTCTTGGATGAGGTCAAGAACAGCAGGGTAGTTAGCCCTAGCAGGAGTCGTTGGATAGTCACCCACACACCACAGGAGCGTAATATCCTCCCGACTCCCGGACGGCCTAAGCCATTCAATCGCCTTGTGGATTTCAGCAAATGTTGAAAACCCAACGCTGAGTAAAACCGGCTTGCCAGTCAATGCTACCGCCTGTAGTAATGGGCGGTAGGTGACATCTCCAGATGCTATCTTGTATCTCTTGATACCCACCTCTTCAAGAACATCAATGGCAAATGGAGAGAACGGAGTACACAGAAACTCTTTGCCGTGCTTCTCAATGATTTCTTTCAGTGGCTTAATCCATTCCGGCTTAGTCTCAACTTTCAGGGTCTCGGCATGGCGAGGGTGGTCTTTGCGCCACAGGGTATCGGCGGCGAAGAGTTGCACCTTGATAATATCAGCACCACAGGAACACGCCGTTTCTACCAATTGCCGCGCACGTTCAAAATCGCCGTTTGCGTTGCTTCCTATTTCTGCTATTAATTCTACATGCCTATAATTTGCAGATTTAATGCGAGAATCTTGTTTAGTATCAAATTTGGGCATATCCAAACCTTTCCAAAACATCTAATGCAATATCCCTTTTTCTGTTTAATGATATGTCGTCTCCCGAATATAATCTATGCAAGATGGGCAATATTCTCTTTCCATGTAGTGCGACTTGGTATGCTCCAGACCCCCTTTTGTCATAATATATCCCACATGTCTCTCCAAACATTTCATTGAAACCAAGAGAGAGTTGTTCCGAGAATTTCCCGCTACTGGTGTAAATGCTTATCGTCGGGGTAAATCCATCAGCCGTTATAGTTAATGAACCGTCAGAATCTATTATACCACGCAGAAAATCAACCGTCGAAACTATGGATTGTTGGCATATTGAAATGGTTCTTGATTTTCTTGGAGTTACCCCAAGAAAAACAAGTCTATTTGCGATTCTTTCAGATGTAATTTTTGCCCCATGAACAACATATTTCTTGCCATTTATTTCGCTTTCGCGCCGTGTTATTTTGGAATGCGATGACAGGAAATGTAGAAATTTATCAATATGTTCAATATCAATGCTTGTTATTGAAATGATTGATAATATTCCATTTGCATTGTGTGTAACACATCCATCTCCAGCCAAATAGCCAAGCCAATACAACATATCTGGATTAATTTCATCAAAGGCTGTGTGATTTTCAGTAAGATTCCCGCCTGGCCTTACAGGAATACCACTCTGTTTCAATCGCCTCTCTATAGTTGATGCATGTACGCTAAATTTTTCTCCCAATGATACAGTTGATTCAAAATTATTTAGATATAACCATGTAATTTCATCCCAATGTCTGTCTATATTAGTATTTCTTCTTCTGGTCATTTCTTATCTCGTATTCAAAGTATGATATATTCCTCGGCCCAAGATAGTTTCTGACTTCTTTGTACCCAGAGGACTCAAATGCAAAGAGTCCTTTGTAATTTTCTTCTCGGATGTTGGCAACTACCCTGTCTGCGCCATTCATAAATGCCCAGTCGGTTGCTAGTTTTATCGCCTGTTTGCCATATCCCCTGCGTACTCGATGGGCAGGGTCTATTGTAACATGAATCTCAATTTCTGCGCCGTGTTTCTCCAGAATGATAAGACCGATATTCCCCATCTTGGCATCTCTGACGAGGAACACATATTCGGGAGTCTTTCTGTCGGTGACAGTCGCCACCCAATCTAGGCACTGAGCATATGAGATTACAGGTATCCCAAACTCGCGCCTCGTGGCAACATCGTTTCTGAGTTGCCAAATCCTCTCCGTTTCTTTTAGCGTTATTGGCGAAAGTGTTAGCATTGTTATTCCAAAATGGGCGTTGTGTCTGGATGATGTAACCCGTACTTCTCAAATCTCAACCTCGCCACATCAAGCTCCCATTGAGCGTCTATCTCCCGCCCATCCTCTTCTGGCATAATGTGAATTGTCGCATTATAGAATCATGCGACTTCGAGGATCAGCGATTCGGCGACGAATCTTCCCTCGCGTATGCGTTCGGGCCATCCCAGCCCTACGTTCTTCCCCAAAAATAAGAATATTCTGGGCAGCGTTCTCATCACGGTCTACTGTGTTCCCGCATTCTGGGCAAGTCCATTCACGTTCCGAGAGTCGCAAATCCTGGTAGATGTAGCCGCATTTGTGACACCGCTTGCTTGATGGAAAGAATCTATCAATTTTCCCAATATAACAACCATTCCATCTGCCCTTGTATTCTAACCAGCGCACAAATTCTCCCCACCCAGAATCGCCGATAGATTTTGCAAGGGCGCGATTCTTTATCATGCCCTTCACATTTAAGTCCTCAACATAGATAGCTTGGCTCTCGTCTACTAAGCGACGACTTAATTTATGAAGGAAGTCAATGCGTTGATTTACAATCTTTTCGTGCTGACGTGCTACTTTCAATCTTGCCTTTTCTTGTCCCCGACTTCCGTTTTTCTTTCTTGAAAGGTTACGCTGAAAACGTGAAAGCCTACGCTCGGATACCCTAAAATATCTTGGAGAATCTATTTTTGCCCCATCCGATGAAATGGCAAAATGTTTCAATCCCAAGTCTAATCCAATAGTGTGCCCTAGACTTTTTGGACTCGGATTAATTTCAACTTCACATAGAATAGAGGCAAAATAATTGCCAGACGGAGAGCGGGAAATGGTAACGCCCTTCATTTTCCCCTCAATATGGCGGTGCAGAACAATTTTTAGTGGTGTTATTTTGGGGATAATTAAATGTTCATTTTCAACATTTACCGAAAAAGATTGTGGGACATGGAAGGATTGCTTTGCCCTTTTACTTTTGAATCTCGGAAATTCAGTCCGTTTATTGAAAAAATTATTATAGGCAATATCAAGATTGCGTAAGGACTGTTGAAGAGATTGGGCATTTGTATCCCTAAGCCAATTATATTCAGGCTGTTTTTTAAGTTGAGTAAGCAATGCAGAAGTATCATTATAATTCAGGGATTGTTTTTTCTCCCCCCTGTGGGCAACATAGAAATCAATTCTTTGGCGAAGAAAATAATTATATACAAAACGTGATGCGTCAAATTGCCTGACGAGTTCTTTTTTCTGTTCTCTCGTTGGATAAACTCTGAACTTAAATGATTTATTGATAATCATGCCTTACAATATAATATATCTTTATGTAAAAGTCAAGGGCCTAATTGTGGCGCAAGTTCCGGGAAATGCAGACCATATTTCTCTAGTCTAAGCCTTGCTATATCAAGTTGCCAAGGGGTATCAATTTCAAATCCATCTTCCTCGTCCATAATATAGACATCAAATGGTTCTAGTCTAATTGTGCATTCTAGGCTAAATCGTTTTGCTGGAAAGAAATAAATCGCCCCGTTCTCGGTATAAATTTGACTTGGCTCCCATTGCCTGCCAAGTCGTCTAGCAGGATTATGCTGTATTGGTTCGACTCTATCCTCCACCGCCCAGTGATACCGTTTGTCAATGTATGCTGAGAATAGAGTCCCTCGCCCCCTATATTGTCGCATGGCATTGATGATATGGCCCGCCGTCCTTAGTGGCGAGGTCGCCTGTAACAAGCATAGCGTTGTTGGATTCCATCCCCACTCTTGCTCCATAACCCGATAGGCATGTAACACAACCTCACTCAATTGAACATGATCTTGTGAAAGATAGCGCGGGCGAAAAATTACATCCACTTTCCCGTTGTCACAATAACTTATGATTTCATCATCTTCTGTGCTCACTACAATCTTGTCAAATACGCCAGACTCTATTGCCGCCCCAACTGTCCACATGAATAGAGGCTTGCCGCCCAAGTCAATTAGATTCTTTCTTGGAATACCCTTGCTGTTTCCCCGAACGGGAATAACCGCCACACAATTAGGCATCGTTTTTCTCGATCAATCCATTATTGCAAAGTATTTCTAATGACTGTTCAACAAAGTCCCTAGAGATGTATTCCTTTTTGCCACCTATCATTCTGTTCCGATAGTCCGTGGCGTCTCTGAAAATCTCATCTACAGATTTCCATGCCAGTGCACTCGTCATCGTCGCAACTACTGCAAGGTCTTTCCAGAGTTGTTCTTGCGTAGGCGTGAATTGCTTGTAGTTCCCCTTCCCATCATGGGTGCTACGCCGATAGAGGGCAACCTTGACTGTGGGAGTTGACTGATTACTATTGTTTGCGTTGGGAATAGTCCATGTCAACATTCCACCATTTGAGGTCGTGTTAGTACTACTTCCACCACTGAATATGGCGACTACTTCCTCTTGTGACAAGATGTGTTCCCCAACCACAACATTTCCGTCTCTGTCCATAATCCATTCATATACAATATTGCTCATTTCAATTTGTTCTCCAACTCAATAGACTTGACGACAAGCAGGCTGCCCCCGAGGTCTACATACAACTGCCCCGTCATGTCCCATCCAATTGCTCTCTCTGTTCCTTTGATTTTTGTAATCTGAACCGTTTTCTGGGATGCAATATCCACCACATAGACATTCCAATCCCCACCATCCCTATTGCTTTGGAATGCCAACCATCGTCCATCGGGAGAAAACATTGGGCGAATATCTAGTGCTGGATGATGAGTCAGATTTGTTATTCTACCAGACTTCTCGGTAATATATATTTCACCATTGGCCTCGTGTGCTGTACTTCTACCGTCTGGTGAGGTTGTCTTTCTTCCTACCCACATTTGAGATACTAGCGCACGATATACAGAGGCGGCCTTGCGATAGCGAAACGCAACGAGTCCCGCCACAACTGCAAGTATGGCAAAGGCTATCTCCCCTGCTATATTGGCGGAGAGGTTGAGAAAGAATTCAGCGGGAGACATGGCGCTTGCGTTTGTTCTTGGATTCTTTTTCCGGCTCAACTAGCGCGGTAACATTCTCAATGGGAATAACAGTTCCGAATGAGACCAGTTGACCGCTCTCTATCATTGCCTTTTGTTCGGAAGTGGCGATGAAATATTTAGTCCATCCCATTCTCTTTGCATACTTCTCCGCATTTGAGCGCACAGAAAACGATCCCGATGCTATCGTGTATTCGTCACCATTGGGTAATGCCAAGAAGTAGGCCATGTCAACTCCTAATCAATTCTGGCTGTGATTCTGTCTGCTTGCTTGTCTGTGGAAACTCGTGCCATATTTTGCCGTCAAGCAAGTCCCCACCCCATGCGCCATTGACTTTCTTGCTTCCGCCCACCTGTTTGAAGAAGAACGGAATATTTGCGGAGAGGCATTGGTCGCGAATAGAACGAAACCAATCAATATCAGATGGGCGCGGAGTATGACCACTCTCTCCACCGGCAATTATCCAGTGTAATCCATCTCCCGCATCGGTTAGATGCTCGCCCTCCGCGCGATGAATACGCATATAATCATCGCAATCCATACACCACAGTCCAAGATCAATCTTTCCGAGTAACGGCTCTGCACTTACAAAACGAATACTTGACGGAATGGACAATAGAATTGGTATGCGCTTGTCTGCCATTGCCTGATTCTCTGCACTTACCCCCAACCAAACATTATCCCATCCCCATCCCCAATTGGCGGGGAGTCTATCTTTGATATTCTCTGGACGCTTGGTAAGTATCTGATAAGTCAAATGCGGGGTCTTCCAGATAACATCCCAAGCATCACTGCGCCATTCGTCGGCTTCCTCAATAAAGAAGTCTGACCATGAATTCACAAATACAAGTGCTGGCTCTTTCCAATTTAGTGGCGTATAAAATCCCTTTGCCCTAGTCACAGTATTGAAATTGCGTCCATACCGCTCCATATCGCGTTCTGCATAACAGAACTTACATCCCGCAGATACCTTTTTGCACCCATACCAGAAATTGTGAGTCCGATTTGTCCATTGAACACCCGTTGTATATCCCATTTGTATCCTCTCTTTTACATTGGATTATACAAATTCGGACAACATCCCGCGCAACTCATCCTCGCCAAGTCGCGTAGCACTTGCACTGCTGTAAATCCAATCTGCCGGAACTGGACTACCCCCAATATACGGCAAGCCTCCCCATGTCCTTTCTTGTGGCTCGACTCTGTATGCCCATCCCAAATCTTTAGTCCGTGGTGCTTCATCTGGTGTTAGCATAACCTCGTGCAACTTCTCGCCGGGACGAATACCGATTGTCTCAATCTCTGCCTCAGGCGCTATCATAGATGCCAACGTAGTTATCCGAGAGGATGGGAGGTGGGGTACAAAGATTTCGCCACCGAGCATTGACTCCATACTTTTCAGGATGAAATGTGTTGCCTCATCTAGCGTAATCCAGAATCTTGTCATCTTTGGATGAGTAATGGTCAATTTCCCGCTTTCTTTTTGGCTTAGGAACAATGGGATAACTGATCCACTTGACGCTACACAATTTCCATAGCGACAAACCGCATACCGAGTCTGACGACTGGCGCTATAGTTGTTATACGATACCGCCACAGACTCGCATACTGCTTTTGTTGCGCCGTAGAGGTTGCCACTGGCGGGTGCTACTGCCTTATCACTAGAGATGACAATTACCCGTTTGACCCCAGCATCCCTAGACGCTTGCAGAACATTGATAGTTCCCTGTCCGTTTATGCTTACGGCCTCTGTGGGATTATACCAGCAGGCGGGAACTGATTTTATAGCTGCTGCATGGACAAGATATTCAACCCCGTCTAGTGCAAGTCTAAGTCTGTCAATGTCTCGAATGTCGCCAATGAATAATCTGAGTTTATCGTCATCCCCCAATTCCTTGCGGAGTCTGTCTTGGTCTTGCCACTTTCGACTTATCCCAACAAGACGAGAAATATTGTACTCTGGTTTCAATAGTTCTTTGGATAGCGCAGTTCCGAGGCTTCCAGTAATGCCAGTGATGGCGACAGAAGCACCACGCCAGAAGATGTTTTGCATGGATACTAGATTATCAGTCATCAATTGCCCAATTCAATGCGGCGCGACAAATCGCCAAGGGTGCGGATGGATTCTGGGTTTTCTTGCCATCGCACGCACCCTGTGGTTTTCTTGAACTATATCCAATCGGATGGAACGCAACAAACCATTCACCATCACCCCAACATTCTATAAAGAAGTCTCTTCCATCACAGTTTTCGACAAGTTTCTCCACCACCTGCCATGCCGCAACAATATCTGTACTTGGAGACCACAATTTAGCCCTGTTCTCATCGTCCGATTCTGGCATTATAATCCATTTCACCCACTCACCATCCCAAAAACCATCCCATCCTTTAGCAAGAGGACTTCCCATCCAAGAATCAAGACGTTCCCACTCCATCACATGCTCTGCCACAAGTACATCCATCTCGTGTCCAGCAGGCATGGCGTCAATCTGTTCGCCTGTCAAATCAGTCACTTGTCTTACTCTTTCCGTGATAGATGATATTCAGAATTATCGCCCAATATTGGAGTTGGAACAACTGTGCCATTGCTAAAGCCTCTGGCTTGTCCAATCCAGCCTCGCACAGACCATTGTAATACTCAAACACAATCCTCGCCACATTCGCCATGTATTCTTGAACTGTGGTGAAGTCTTCGCCCCACGGTTGGTCACTGGGGGGAAGTTCTTTCTTCGGTTCGTCAGTCATCTTGATAATCGTCCCCCATAAAAAACGATATGCTCGATGCTAGAGATGCAAATGCTAGAGATGCAAGATTGGCATTGGCATCATAAATGGCTTGGTCGCGCTTGTTTCGAGGCTCGATCTCTTTGAATCCGTGTATCCCGCAGTTTGGACAAGCCCACTCCAAACATAATCCATGTCCAACAATCCATCCAGACTTGTCAACGTATTGCTTATTAGGATGACTGCATTTATCTGTCATTTTTCTCTATGACCTCCTTGTAAACACTCTCAATATACTTTACATTGGCATCCACGTCCCAACTCATGGCGTAATCTATGTGGCTTGCCATCTCGTCTCGGTATTCTGAATAGTGGTCAATCACATCGAGTAACTTCTGTTCCCACAATTCAGACCTGTCTTTCATCTCTTCTTTTGGCCCATCATTTATATAGAGGCCAATATTTTTGTTCATCCAATCTTCATAAGTCGGACACCCAGTTGCCACCACTGGCAAACCCATCACCGCAGATTCCATCAACTTGATTCCAGAACGGCTGTGGTCATAGCGATTGAACAGTGGCGCAACCACAATATCCATCTTCGCCATTACTTTCGGCCAGTCACTCCACATCACATACTGTTGAAAAATTATTCTGTCTCTTGGAAGTTTCAACAGTGGCATAATCCTCTCATCGCCCGCCAGAAGAAACTTCACATTCTTGCGCTGTTTGAACACTCTGGTTAGAGCGTCAAGGATACCACTAAACTTAAAACTGTTCAAGTGGCTTAGACTCCCGCCCCAACCAATTACCAGTTCGTCGCCAGTGCTCTTCCAGACTTTCGTTTTCTTCGCAGAGAGATAGCGGGGAGAGTCTATGAAATTGGGAATGTAGTAGCAGGGAGCCAACCACTGCCAGTCCTCAGCAAGTATTTTTGACGGCATTGAAAATCCACTGATGAACTTCGCCGCCATCTTGACTTGCTCCAATGGGTGAATGTCTAATTTTTTTGTGTAAGTTACACCCATTTGATGACGAACATCTACCTCGCCATCATACCAGAATTTCGAGGCCTGATTGCCGTCCTCGGGACGCAATTTTTCGTAACTGTCATCGAAGTCCAAAATTATTGGTTTCTTCTTTTCATGCCAGTATTCAACCCTGTCTCTGCTTTCCTCCACTAAGACTCTTTGGACTATTATGATGTCTGCCCTTGCACACCACGCGCGAATCTCGTCAGTGTGTCGGAACCATTGGTCTACTAGAGGCATGTAGACATTGTGGCCCGCACGGGCGAGGGCGCGGGCAGGCCAAACCCCACGCCACCCCGAGCTGTTAAATTCGGACATCGAATCACTAAACACATGCACGATATTCATATTAGAGACTTCGCAAATTTCCCGCAGTCTGGCCTAAAGTCCATTGTCTTGTCCCTCTTTGAACAATTACATGAATAACACAAACACTGAATGTTGTCTATAGAATTCGCGCCATTCTTGGATAATGGAACAACATGGTCAACTGGGTCGCCTTGCAAATTGGACACACAAACATGGCGAGGAGTTTACTGTTTCTATTCTTGTTCAATTTGGCAAGGCTACGCTTCGGCATCTTGTTCCTCAATTCCTGCTAGTTCTCTTGCCAGATGCACGAAGTTTGTGTCCATTATGTCGTGTCCAAGTTTGTATAAAATAGCATTGGGTCTGGATTTTCACCAAAGTAGGCTATCGTGGCACTCATGCCCGTAGTTACGCCTGTACGCTCCAATGCTCAGAATAGACTCGGATTGTTGTCTTTCTTCTTGCCATCCTCTCGTATTTTCTCTGACACCACACGATAGCGAATTGTATCTCCATTTTTGCACGCATATTCAAGTGGCGTCTTATCTGGCTTTAGAAGTTCTCCAGACTCGGAAACGATAAATTCCGCAACCTCTACACGCTCCTCGTCAAATCGGTATGCCAGAAATCCACTTCCGATGGGTTGCCTGACGAGTCTTGCAATCTGATTCGAGTTTATCCGCATAGGCTTGAGGCGTGTCATAGCAAATAGGCCTCCAAATCCGCTTTCGCCACATCATAATAGTCTTGACGAATCTCTATCCCAATTCCTCGCCTGCCCAGGTTGTGACATGCTTTCATTGTTACGCCACTGCCCATGAAGGGGTCAAGAACTAAATCGCCCTCGTTACTAGAGCGTCGCATCAGTTCCTCCATAAGTTTCAATGGCTTTTGGGATGGATGAGTTCTTGTTATGCCGCTTGGAATTGGAGTCTCAATAACATCATCACATTCAATCCAGTTGTGTATCTTGCCAAAGTTCTCCGCATTGAATGTATTGTTCTTTACTTTGATCGCCATGCCGAATGCCTCTACAGATGACTGAGGCCTCTTTCCCCTAACAACTGGTGCTGGATTAGTCTTCTTCCAGAAATTCACCATAAACCATCTCCACCCAGCACGCTCCAGTGCCGTCCTCAGAAGAAAAGCATTCTCTGTGGCACAAAAGCAATATAGCGTTGTCCCTTCTCTTCCGACTCTATATGACTTCTTGGAAAACTCCAACAACATCCGATAATATTGCGGGATTGTCATATCGTCCCATTCCTGATACCGCTCAATTTCCTTTGCCTTGTGGCGTTTTATGCCCTGCTTGTTACGCAATACAGCGTATGGGGCATCGGCCAATACAAGGTCTACCGATCCCGATTCAATGTTTTCCATAAGCGACAAGCAATCGCCATGCCAGAGTTGGATGTCTTTCACAACAAATCCCCAAAGATAAGTTCTAGCCCTCGTATAACAGCGAATGCCATCAAAAACACAACGCCAAGTCCAGCAAGAACTATCGCCAAACCAATCCAAGCACCAGTCAAATACAATAATGCCAAGAATATCAGTGTGGGTAATCCAACTAGCAGTCCGCCTACAATCTTGCGCTTCATTTTAGAAGGGCCTATCTAAATCTAATTCCATATTTCGCAAAATCGCTTAGAATAAATGACATTAACAATCCTACTGGGCCATATAAAAATGAAACAAGGGCAATTCCAATATGGTCTTTTGGCTCCGTGAATGTGTATGCCCCAGAAAAATGGGCAATAGTTATGCCATAGGCGAGAACACCACATGCAAACCAAATGAAAGTCGCAATAATAAGTGTAATCATTTAGACAACTCCTCAACTCTTTCTAGCGGCCACTTCTCGCCAGCACTCTTTGACATTGATTCCCTGAACGCCGCGAGTGCATCGCCAGTCTTGCCCTGTTTCAAAAGTATCTCGCCACGAATGGCGGGCATAACCCACGAGTCTGGCTCTTGCTTGTTCGCCCACTCATAGCAGACCGTGGCGTATTCTAAATCATCCTTTTCCCATGCCGCCGCACATCCGACGACTTGCATTATAGCATCATTCAAGTGCAAGTGCTTGACTGCCCACCAGATGTGACAGTCCCTACCACGTTCTTCTAATCCCTGCCTGATACCCTCTAGCGAGGCGAGTCTTAGCGCAAGCATCCATCTGTGCTGTCTTGCTTCCTGTACCAAGTCATCTTGATTGTAGTGGAGTTCTCTGGCAAGTTCTACGTATGTGGTGTATGGCTGTTCTTGTTCGGCCCTCCGCATTCCCTCCACATCCAAGAGTTGAGGGGCCATATGGGGGTGGAGGGCAACGAGATGAAGTCTTGATTTTCCCTCCATGATTTGACGCCTAATAAAACTGTCAAGAGTCTGCTTATGGAAATGCTGTACGACACTATCTCGGCAGAAGTAAGTTTTATATCCGAAAGTTGCGAGACGGAGGCTGAGTTCTATATCTTCCCACGCGGCCATCGGGAATGATGGATGAAAACCCCCGATGAAATCAAATACACTCCTTGTGATACTGCAATTGAGAGTCAAGAACCACCCCGGAATGTTTGTATTCTCGTCAACCCAATTGCCTTTCTTGTCTTTCAACCCTGCCCAGTTTGCTTGAATTCCGCCTCCGCCAATTTTAGTCTCACCATGTAGAAATCTGTGGAAGTCGTCTGGCGGGATACTTGGATGCCATTCTGCATATCCCTGTATGGCACACTCCTCATTACCCTTATTGTGGTGTGCGAGGATATGCCGATAGAGCAGATGTTTCGATGGAATCGCGTCATCCCCGATAAAGCATATGATTGGATTACTTGACAGTGATACACCGATGTTTCTGGCAGTAGCAGGCCCAGAGTTCTTTTCGGTTTGTGCATACTTGAAGTTGTACGGGAATGTGGCGGATTGGAGATATTCATAAGTGCCGTCTGTACTACAATCGTCAACCACCACAACTTCAAACATATCCCGCGAGAGCGATTGCCTCTCAAGTTCTGAAAGTGTCCACGCCAAAATCCCCTTACGCTGATATGTGGGAATGACAAGTGATATTTTATTCATTCCTGAATACCGGATTCATCCTATGCACAATTCTCTTTTCTGGAATCATTGCACCCAATTCAACCTCGTCAAATGTTGGATGTCGAAAGATAAGATAGAGAATGCGCGTTGAAATATCAACATATGAATCAACGAATTCTGCATCACCGGGCAATCCCTCAACACATTCTATCCCATTATCTATGCGATAGCCCAATTCCATAATGTTAAGCAATAAGTCAAATGTCATTCCGACTCTTACAATCCTTCTTCTTTTGTTCATTTTCTGTCATCCTGTAAATTAATTGCGCGACCAATTGAAAATTCTATAAAGATTGTGGCGAATGGGGAGTATCGGGAACATCCGGCTTGGGAAATGCCATATCCACCACCACTGCAATTCAAATAGAATCCAGAAAATGACATCTTTGGCAAACTTCATTTTCCGCCCCACACAATCATCCACAGAATAGCCATTGCCTCTCCCGTACTTCCAAATGCTATGATAGACAATACCGATGGCCTGCCAGTCCCTCTCACCACACGGTAAGCATCGCGCACCATCCAGACAGAGGATGCAAGGAATAAAACCGTGGCGAGAATGGCAAGCCAGAACATTATTTTTTTATCCTCGCCAAGACTTCGTGCTCATAATTTCTGTTTATCTCGCGGGCCTGGAATGCGAGTTTTTCTTCTGCCGAGATTTTGCCAATTCGATAGAAATAATCAATGATAAATATACGCCTAATAAATCTTGACGAAATGGCAATGTCTCTTTGGGATTGATTGAGTCCGTGAAAAACGCCATTTATCACAGCAACCTCTCAATCTCGTTTACGACTCTATCTACAATCCTTACGTCCCTCGGCCCAACATTCTGAGTTATCCATTCTTGCAACTTGACTGGATTAACCTTCAACTCGCCATTCAATACCTGCTTGATCTTAGATAACTCGCCTCCGCCCATTGGAATTGCTACTTCTTGTTCTGCCAGACTCTCTAGCACACCAACATTGTCTAGGTCAATCTCAATCAAAGGAACATCCAATGCCAGAGTCTCAACCGCCACAGTAGAGTGCTGTGAGATAACAACATCTGAACACGCTATCAATGGCAGGGTGTCTTTCTCAATCACTTTCGCATACGGATGGTCTTTGATTCCGAACTTCAACTTCTCAACATTCTCCTCGTACTCAAACGGATGGAGTCTAATTGCAAGTTGCGTGAAGTTGTTTGCCGACCAGTCTGCCAATGCCCCCAATGCCGTCTTTGGATTGCCGTCATAGCGACTCAATAGTGGCGGGAAGAATGATACTAACCATCTCTCAGGGTCAAATCCCAATGATTGCTTCTGTATCTTCTTGCCGAGTTGCCAGTTCTTTGGTTCGGCCATATAGCCAAACCACTCTGCGAGATGGGGAATGCCAGTCACGGCAAGTTTAGAGTCTGGAATGCCTGCCTCAAGATACTCCTGCCTTGCAGATTCAGACCAACATAGAAGTTTTGAGCAATCGTCTGCGGCAGTGGCTTGCTTATTTAGAGTCTGTTGATCGCGCCTTCTCAACTTCCCCTCCTGAAAACTGACAACTGGAATGCCTCGCCTGTCTGCTAAATATCCAAGCGTGCGCGTCCAGAAATTTTGTTGATGCAAGACAATTACGGCGTCTGGTTTTATAGAGTCTAATGCCTTCTCGGTAGCACACAAAAACTCACATGCCTCACGAACAGAATAAGCCAGCCAGAATGGAGAGACGAATGAGCGAATGTCAGACTCTCTATCGTTGTGCTTCGCTATCTTTCCGAGGATGTCATGCGTCATTCTTGTGGTGCGTTCCGTTGACTCCACATCAAGAAAATCGAGGGCGTGGATGAATGACTCGCAAGCGGGAATCAAGAATTCCTCGCTTGCATCCAACTGAATTGCGTTGTCCGAAATGAAATATGGCGCTGTGCATCCTCGCTTTCGCAGTTCATCTACAACTGGCGATAGACGTTGCCAGTGATGAATTCGGCCAGCAAAAGTAATGATTGTCTTTCCATCAAAAGACATTGGATACTCCACGCCTTAGGCCAAAGTCTTTAGTCTTTATCTTGACTTTATCACAATCTATATTGTTGATGTCTCGCCACCAAACAATCCCCTCTATATCGTGTGTTTTTAGATATTCCCCGATGCCGTCATAATCTCTGGGACAATCTGGAAGATACTGTTTTCCGTGAGGCATCAACATACTGAACGTCAATCCTTCTGCGTTCCCCTGAATCTTCGGCCCAATCAATTCGTATGTCCAGTTTGGCAACGGCCAAGTAGCACAGTTGTTCCGTGCCTCAATATGCCACTTGTCAGACTTGTCATTCATAACCAATAACCACCCCGGCCAATGTCCCGTTTCTGGGTCTGGGTCTTGTGCTGGAATGAATCCCGCGGGAGGTATCTTGCCATTCTTGGCGTCGTATCTTTTGTATAGATTGCCGTTACTTACCATGCAGGCAGTTCCATCCCACTTGCGAGTCGCAATCCCATCGCCCGACAATACCCACTCAGCATTAGGAACAATCTCATTCCTTACGAGTCTGTCTCCTTCATAGTTTCTTTGGAATAGCGAGATAATCTTTTTCATGCCGACTCCCTATACACAAATTGTTCTTTGTCATCGTCATACGCCACACGATTGGGGACAAGTTTGTATTCCTTTGCGAACACTTCTCTTTCGTGTGTTTGGACTTTCGCAGAACGCATGGCAACCGTATGCCCACCGTACTTGGTCTTACGATAGTCCCTCAACTGTGCCGATACTGATGCCTCGCTAAATCCAGACTTCTCGGAAATCTCTCGGAGAGTATGCCATTGTCCATCTGCCATGACACGCCACACGGATTGATAACGAGTCTGGGGATTGGTGTTCATTGTGAGAGTTCCTTACTCAGCCAACGATTAGCGGGGTCTACGATCCTCACGGGAGGCTTCTCTGAAATTAAGTCCTCAATAACTCTGAACATCAATACCTCGTCTGCGGCCTGTCGCATGTCAAGACTGTCCACCACTAAGATATGTTCATTGTTCGCACCGCCATAGATTCTAAAGTGCCTATCGGCGTGATACCCATATGGAAACACTAACAGATAATCATAATGCTTGAATATCTCTGGAAAAGACTTGCGCCACATCTGTTCTGTCTGAGATTCCCAAACGACAAATGCTACTTTTGCTTGTGGCGTCAATTTCAATCCGTCTCGGAGCGAGTCTTTGGAAGTTGGTTTGTCTGTCATTTTACAATCTTTGAACCGTAGTAAATTCGCCAAACAAGATATGATATTGAAAAAATAACCATTGAAAAAACGAACCATATCCACGGATGACTCGTGAATGGTTCATAGGTAGAAGAGAATCCAGACACAAAGCCGATGAACCACATAAACCACGGAGACACCTTCTTGAATTCTATCATTTCTGCAACTCTGTTTCCATGACCGTGACACTATCCCCTTCGGCGGCATATGTTGCATGGAATAGCCATCCATCAATATCAAAGTATTTAATCTCTGAATTCTTTGAACGGTTGTCCTCCATAAATTTCTTGCAGAATTCAATTGCAGAATCTTGTCTCTTGAACACTTTTATCAAAGCATCCTCGTGTCTGTCTTGGCACAATGCTATGTAGAGTTTCATTTTGCCAATATCCTTCCCGTCAAGAAATGCCATGCCAACCATGCCCACAGTATGACAAATGCCAATCTGCCATAAGGCCCAACATTATTCAACAGCGCAGTGACCAACTCGGATAGAGTCGGGACGCTCTTGAAAAGCAATCCCACAAGTTCCCACGCCGCCGCAATTGCGATAATGAGAATCCAGACATCTTCTGCTCACCGTTGCCACATATTGAATATGTCCTATGTTTACAATTTCCAGAACTGTGTTTACAATCCCCTGCCTATATGTTTACAGTCTCAATTGGTATTTGTTGTACAAATTCGGATAAAAACGACTTGTCAGACTCACTCCCAACGTACAATCCCGCAAACGGAACATTGCCAGTCATTCCGAGGTCATACCACTCGCGAGTCCTAAATCCAGATGTCTTCATTCCCCACACTGGCTTGCCACTATACCTCGCCAGTGTCCACGCCAAGTCGCTGTTGAGATCTGCTGATGCAATACACTTGTCCCATTCCAAAGCGCATATCATATCATATAACTCGGCAGATTCTTTATCTGTGAACCAGAAACTAAATCTGTCCAACGCTACAACCTTCCAGACCGGTAGCGTGGTGTCTGGAAAATTGCATTTTAATTGGTCGCCATCCATGAAAAGCCCCTTAAAATTGGAGTCCCTATTTCCCCAATCTATTCGGACATTTCTTGTCGGGTTTAGATGAATAGCACTGATATTCAACTTCTTTAGTTCAACATGGATTTGTGGATTCGTGTCCACCACAAGAGTATCAGAACTATGCATCAGTTCTTTGATGATGGTGCGGACGAATAGTTGTGAGAGGGATGTAACAAGAATGAGAGTCATCATGCTGACACTCGTCGTGCGCGACCTACCCAATCCTGTGTTACTTCATATCGGACATGCTTACTCCACTGTCCGATAAGGTCTGCCTCTGGTTTGGCATGATCGCGTGAATGCTGAACCAGGACTCCGTGTATCTCCACCCAATCCTGATAACTCGGCTCTTTCCATGTCTTTGGTTGTTTGCTGTCAAGTAAGTCCTGGATGGACTTGGCAATTCTCGTAGCAGAACCAGGCATTGGGCCTAGCCACTTTTCAAGATATTCTGTCTGATATTGCGATGTGCCGGAGATCATGCTTGTTGCTGTTTCAATTTGTCCCAAGAATCCTGTTACATCCGTAACGGGAGGAAAGAAATCAACAAGATTGGCCGCATCCATTCCTGGCCCCTCATTCCCGGTATTTCCCAACAAACACTGAACTGTTGGCTTGCCCGCTATCCATGCCTCTGGAATAGTCATACATTCGGCTCTCGCCACATGACAATCACTCAATGCCAGTAAACTAAAAACGTAGTCCATTGGCATGAGGCTTGCGCCAATCTCGTCTGCGAATTTAGTCCACATTGCCACATTCTCTGCCGGGTGGGGCTTGATGAGTAACTGGTATTCTGGAAATTCATACCGCAGAGTCCTTAGCCACGACTGGAATCTGTTGAATGCCTCCAACTCAGACTTGGCATGTTCGGCTGGATTCTCGCCACCCTTCACTTGGTCACGTTTCAGATTCTTCCAATCTCTCAACAGGAAGTCTGTAGACGACTTCGCAAACTTGCCCTGTGGGAACGATGAGGCGACTGTAACTATCGGTCTTGTGGCGTCTAAACCATATCTCGCCAGCAAGATTTCTTTGGATTGGATAAGTTGATTGTATGGAGGATAATAAAAATCCCAACGCGGCCCCCCGACAATCTCATACTTCACATCTTCTGGCATGTGTTCCGCAATGCCAGTCCCCCAACACAGATAGAGGTCACAAAGTTCGTGTGGGTAATCCTCTGTTGCCCACTTGATAGAACCCCATGTGTTGCTTCTTCCCTCCGGCTCGTTCACCACAATCAACCCACCACGCCTCTTGACAGAATCAAAGATTTTGTTACGGCGCGGATCGTGGAGGTGATTGACTACAACCAGATGAGGATGGAATCTCTCCGTTATTATGCCGAGGAGATGGATGTCAACAATCAAAATCTCGGAGTCGGGCAGGAGTTTTTCTAGTTCCACCTTGATTATGGCACAGGCAGGAACATCTCGCCATGCGTGATCCGACAATATCATCACGCGATATGTCATGTGACTCTCCGCCTCCCCATCTTGGCTATCATCCACTCCGCCTCAATCTCTCCAACGTTGGACACCACCAAATCAGAGTCGTAAGTCTTCCCAGACTCTCTATCATTGGTTCGCAACTTTAGCAACAGTTTCTCTTTGGCCTTATTGTAGTCGTGTCCAATACACTTTACTGTCGGTCTGCCTTCGAGGTCTGCAACATAGCGCATCCCCTCATCAGGCCCAAGTTCAATAATGTTCTCTGCCGCCTCATTGACTCCGCCACTTGGCAACTTATCGTGTGGCACATCTGGTAGAGTTCTTGCAGACATCGGCGCAATGGCAAGCAGTTGGACAATGTTCTCTATGGATACTTTTCTGTCAAGCAAGTCCTGAATATCCTTGACCTTGCTTTTTATGCTTGACTTGCTAACACCCACTGGCGAGGAGTCAATCTCATCGCAGTACGATTCCCATGTGCCATCCCCGTGCGCCACAAACAGTTTGTAACGGTGGATGACGTAGAACGAGAGATACATCAGCGCCTCGTGTTCCCCCCTCGTTGTGGCGTGACTTATTGCCCTGATGTGGAATGTGTTGAATGCGTCCGATAACTCAACTGGGATGACATTGCTACCCGGAACTACGCCACTGGCATACTGTAGCGTCTTCGGGTCTGTGATGGCCGCCTTTATATCTTCCAGCCATGACTCCGGCGAGGTCTTGACGAGGGCAGTACTCATTCGGCGGAGTCTTCTGTGTACCAGAGAGTCACAACAAACAATCCAGGCAACAAGTCTGTTTCCTGTTGTTCAAGATAGATGTTTGGGTGAGACATTATCCATTCATTGATGTCTTTTTCAAGAAATCCGTGGTTGATAGCCGTGAACATTTTGCACAATGGCCCATGCAAATTTCTCAAGACTTGATGTGGCGTATCGTCACTCATTGCAGACTCCTATCTGATAAATTGGTATACAATCCAACCAATGCCGATGCTGAGAAGTGGCCTAACGAAAGCCTCCACAAATGTCATCACAATGACATCAATCGTATCATGCTTCTTGCCATCAGAATTTACGCTCGGATGTGGCACAATCATTCCAATGACACACATGAGTCCAACTGCCTGTGCAATTCCGAACGCTGGCACATTGAACAATGGCACAATGAACCATCCCCACATCACAGAAAGCGCCCATCCACTGACAATGCTACCGCCAACAATGACAACAAGTGTGTAAGCCAACCATCCGAGACCTTTCATTTTCACAACCCTTTCGTGTACAAACTTGTATAATCCAGTGTTTTAGTTAGAACGGCACTTCCTTGAATGCTACCCTGAACTGTTCGTCAATCTCTTTTAGTCCCTCTGGTGTTGAGGTGCTGAAATGTCCATTCCCAATCCCCTCCAGTATGATTTCAACCATCTCAATAAAATCCCTGTGGTCTGAGTCTGGCCGAATATGATAACTTGCCTTCCATTCCGCCACAAGTTTTGACAAGCCAGCATCTTTGATTCTGTCCTCAATGGATTTCGGCTCTGTCGGCTCTATTTCTTTCGCTTCTGGCTTGTAATACTTCGGATCATCACCCTTGCCGTCAAGATTATTTCGCATGGCAACAAACATTTCCCAAGTCAGATTGACAGCGGAATTGATTCCAAAGTATTTCAGGATGTAAGCCGTAAAGTGTTTCTGGACAGGATGATTACTCTTGTCAAGGAAATGCTTGTGCCCGAGGATGTGAGACTTGAACCAATCGCTGCTAGCCACCTTGACGCCAATCGTTTCGCGGCGAGGCTTTTCAGTTCCCTTGCTGTCCACCACAATCATCTCGGCAGGCTTGACAGACTCTACAACAGTTTTCGGACTCTCTTTCTTCTCGGATTCGCCACTCGGAATTGAGACAGTTGCCGCCGCTGTAGGCTGTGTCCGTTTCTCCGACTTTTCAGGAACCTCTGTTGACCTTTTTACTTGGGCATTGCGCCTTGCTACAACTTGTGCATATTCAACCTCGCCATCCATTGGCGGTGAATCTTTTTTTCGCCACCCCTTGCTAACCTTGCCCTTGTTGTCAAGATATTCAACCTGAATACAGTTTTCGGATTTGAACTTGAAAATGAATGCCTTATCCCAACATTCCAAGAACATACCGAGGTCTTTGCAAAGACGGCGTAATGCCACGCTACGAAGCGACTCTAGCGCAGTGGCGTAAACCATTCTTGGATTGTCTGGAAAATATTGGGCCTCGGATGGAACCGTAGAAATAAATTTTCCACCAACATATAGAGAATACCATTGCATAAGCCAATTTCCATAGAGAGTCGGCTTACTAACTGGCCGGATTCCCCATCCGCCAGAATGAAAAGCATCGCAAAGCGTCTTGCGATACTCAGAATGAGGCACATAGACCTCACCCATCGGATTTATTTCAACAATGGAAACGTCAACTGGCTTTCGTAGAATCAGTTCTTGTTCTTGCGTAACAATGGCAGTTGATATTCCGGCATATAGATTCTCCTCGGAATCTCCATTTAGAATCTCTAAGTCATCCGATGTCCTTGCCAATGGATATTCAACTACTGGCTCAACTTTTACAAGTTGCTTATTTGCTTGTTCCTCATCAGTCGGGTATTCATCAGGCATGGGTGGTGTAGACATTATTATTCCTAGCCTTTCGCAAACAGATACTTGTACTCAACCATATCGGGAGTCTATATGGCATGTGTCCAAGATACCTGTCATAGCGTCCGAGTTTCATAGTCTCGCTCACTCACTATTCCCAGAAATCATATCCAGAATGTGATAAACTGCATTAGCGCCAGCGATGAATGCTACAACCTCGCTCTTTATTTCGGAGGAAAATACCACTCTTCCCCGAGAAATCTTCTCGTCTTTGAGAAACCCGAATTCGCCACTAGAGTCGCAATACAAGTTAGTTTCTTTATCAAATTTGACTCTTATTGGCCCATCGTCACATCCAACAAGGTTGACTGCTGCTGCCCACAGTTCTTTCTTCATTGGTTTATTCTCCAACTAGATATGCACAACTCTAACAACTCTCGGATTCTCTGCGGAGAGAATATTCCGCAGTTTTTCCTCGCAAACATCTGCGCTTTTGAAACTTATGGTATCACTAATGCTATTGAAATGGCCGAATTGTCCCAACCGCGCCGCGAAACCATTGCTATGTGCCATCCAAAATGGTTGGTGGTTGTCATGCATAGCATGTTGAACGATATAGTATGTTTTCACAGTCGCACACTTTCGCCCTTCAATGCGCGTTCATATGCAATTGTCTTTCCACGTTCCGGATTCGGCGCATCCGTTCTGACATTGCGCTTTGTTGCGCCCACGAGGAGTTTCTTGCCGTTGAAGATAACGCAGATGGTAAAGTCACCCTGCTTGAAAAACTCTGGCTTAGTGCCGTTGATTCTCTCTTTGGCTTTTGCGATTTTCTTGTTCATCCTCGCGCCACGCCTCTCTCATATTCTGTGAAATCTGCGAATCCACACACCACAAGAATGTCAACAAATTCCTGTGGTGTTATATTTTTGTTGTCGTGTTCGCCCAATGCTTTGATGAGGTCTGGAAACATTGCAAGAGTTTCCCATGCATCATCAAAAACTTGCAATTGAGGCACCCTCTTTTTTCCGCCGAGGTCTTTCCACCGCATCCCCATCTCACCAGTCGTTCCACCCTCTTTTGCGTACATACCAAACATTATTTCTTCGCCATCGCGCACGGCGTCCGCATACCAGGCACGGCTTGACCAGATAAATGCGCGTTCTGTTCTGCTATTGTCTTTCATTGTGTCTCTCCTCTAAAACGGACTTGCGCTTTCGTCTATTGGATTCTCGCACACCACGCAAACATACAGACACACCTCGTCGCATTCCTTTTGCTTGACTTGCTGGTATATCCCACAACGAGGACACCACCGTTCGGTTGGATATGTCTGTTCTGCCCATTGCTGTGCGAGTTTTAGTGCCTCTGGATTGATTCGGTTGCGTTTCATTGGTGTAGTTTTTCAATAAGTGGCGCGAAGTTCTGTCTCTGCCATGCCTTATATTTCAGCAGGTATCTAAGTCGCATCCTCTTTAGTTCTTCTTTTCCAATAGATGAGGAAATCGCTGGATGGCGAATAATATATCTCGCGCCCTGCGTTGGCACAACTTCAACTTCTTGACCGAGACTCTCGCCACGAAATGCTAAGACTGGACTAAATTCAATGTCCAAATCAACAAAATCAAGCATCTCTTTGGTAATGCCTTCCTCGGCATCCAAATCTGCCATGATTTTATTCATCGTTGAAATGGCACTCCCGCGTTTCATTCGTAGCATATTTCTATGCTGACATTATACCACCACTATCTATCGTTTGTATAGTCTTTTGGTACTATGACAAATTCGGCTCTCTGTATGCAAATTTGTATAATACTGTGGATTTGTCATTTTAGGCTCCCTCAATTTCTCTCGGCGTGTGTCTGAACAACTTGCTTATTCTTTCGTCGTGGCGTTCTCGGATAGCGGTAAAAGTCGTTTGTCTTTCGAGGCGTGCTAGTCTCTTTCATAGAGGTTACGCCACAGTGAAAGGGACTGGCGAGTCCGTCAAGAGTCTGTCCCGCTTTCCAGTGGCGTATCCACCACTTCAAACACGCGCACCCTCATTGTAAAATACAACTTTCTACCACACTTTGGACATTCATAAGCATGATCTTTGTAAATGCTGATAATGAAAGTCCACGACTTGAATTCGGCTCCGCAGACGCATTTCTCTATCGGCATACACTCGTCGTCTACATAGCCTCGTTTTATGAGGTCTGTTACGTCTCTGTCTGGCATATCGCCCTCTTTTATCAGTGGTGACGCCACAGTGAGAGAGAATGTCTGTGTTGAACATTCTGCGCCAGTCTTGCGAGTAGACGCAACTTCTCCCTCTAATGCTGTCCGCCACAAAAAAATTATGCAGTGAGCCAGTCTGCGACCTGCCTACCACCTCCGGTTGCTAGTTGGGTAGTCTGCCTTACGGCAGAGGGGCAGGGGTTTTGTTATAAATGTTTCAGCAACGAGTTCCGCACTTCCGATCCATTAAGTGAATCGGCGCTGACTGTTCGCCTAAGTCCCATTATTCCAGCCTTGTTCGGCTCAATCCCTGGAAATGGGTTTTCGGATATGACCCTCTTATCCTGCCGGTTTTCAGGAGTAGAGTCGGGCTAGATATTCGTTATATGCCGGAGTACATGCGTATTGAACGATTGAGTTCGGAATGGAATTTAGTATGGCAAAATTCGCACAAAACAATCAAATCGGGCTGTCTTGTTCATCGCCATTAAGTTTGGACTTTGCAATCTTGAAAAGTCTCTCAGCATATTTCCGCGCAGATTCAAAATCTTGCTGTAAGACGATACATTGAAATGCGTGATTATAACTCCAACACCATCGTTCCTCGCCTTTATACCATTCCGGTAATGCGCCACATCCCCCACATGGTTCTGGCCGATTTGAATAGGTGAACATTGTTAGCAATCTCCATCGTCGTCCTTCTCGTCGCCATCCGAGTTGTTCCAGTCTCCGTCGTCCTCTGGCAGGGTGTTGTCAGACGCCACAGACAAGAGACGTTCAGACTCAATGCACTCACGCAGCATTGTTTGTTCTGTGAGGTATGCGAATCTGCGCTGGCGCTTTGTCTGTGGTGTCATCAATGTACTCTTTCAAGTCTTTCCCTTGCCCCGCCTCGCCATGCCGTACCCTGCCCGGCCCAGCCGAGCCACGCCTGGCCCTGCCTTGCCGTGCCATTACGGGATAATGTAGAGGGCGTTTGTGGTGTCACAGAATCTTGTAGTCGGCAATTGTCCACCAAGCCTTGCCCTCATTTCGACTGTTGATAAGGCAATTCTGCGAGATTCGACTCACCACGTGCTCACTCCACAGAAAGCCTTTGTCAATCAAAAAGGATAGCACCTTGAGTTTTACAGGAGTCTCAAGGCATATCTCATTGTCTTTGACTGTGTGAGGCAGTTGGGATAGTTCTGCGCGGAGTCTGTTGCCAGTCTCATTGGTGGTGAGGTCGGGTACATCTGACTTGTGGCCGTTCATAATTGTGTTTGGCTTGTATGCTTTCATAAAACAAAATCACTCCTCGCATGGAAAATGGGCCGATGTTGTCGAATCTGGGTACTTGATTCTAAACAACCACTTCCCATGCGGAGAGTGATTTTCTTTTAGTACCCAGTCTCGGCTCCGGCAAGCCATTTGTGGCGTAGATTGTATGACATTTCTTGATTCTGTCAAGGGCGGTCTTTTGTGCAAATTTGACTATTCCAATGTGTTAGTGTCAGAAACCAATCTTTCGGAAGAAGTGCATTTTGTATGTAGAGTTCTGGCGTTTTCCGTCAAGTGAATAGAGAACGCCACATCCGAGATACACCAGTTTCAAATTGCCGTATTCCGGCTTGCTGTATGCATTGCGATCACCGCTGCTGAAATCATATGTGGTGATTGTTCCCATCGTCCAATAGGCATTCTGTGATGTGCTTGTTTTCCATTTCATCAGGTATTTTAGGCTCCCTCTGTTTCTGTGGTGTACAGAATGGGCATGATTTTATATCTGGCATTTTACGATTCTCCGTATTGGTCTTTGATATACGCCACAACCCAATCAATCTTGCAATTCTTCAACATCCAGCGGTCAATTCGTTCTGGGAAGTTTGTTATGGCATGACTTTCATTGTCCCCGTACTCGCCATACCACTCGTAGAAATATACCAGTGCTTCTGGCTTATACCTTGAACACCACCGCCTGAATTCATCGTACTGTTTATTTGTGCCGTAAATTTTATCAATCGCAGCCATTCATTTTTCCTCTTCTTCTCTTACTGGACGCCCCTTGTTCACAGAATCAATATACTCCCTTGCCTCTCGTGGTGTATCAAACACCTTATACTCCTCACCCTCCACCACTACGGCAAGTTGTCCATTTCCAAGAGAGTATACAGAGATACTTTTCATTTGCGATTTGATATTTGCGAACTAAATACACAGAGGCATGTCACCACAAGGCTAGAAAACACCACGATTGTAACGCCAGCGGTAATGATAACTACGGTGGTCATTATACCCTCCATATACAAACTTGACTAATGCACAGTCTATGCCGATTCTTGATGTTCTGGCAATGGTACGGCAGTAATATGTGCTTCTCCGCCACTACGCCTAACCGCGAGTCTGCCAGCGTCAATTTCTTCAATCACATATTCTAGGGCGAGGCGCTTGAGGTTTGTCTTGGTGGTGAATCCTGCCTTTGCAAAAGTCTCATACCTTTCCTCAAGTGCTTGAGTAATTCCGGTGGTGAGTAGTTTAGAGTCTCGCTTTAGAGGTGCGCCCATTCGTTTAGTCATTTTTTGCCGTGGCATCCCTTTCGTTTTGGTTTGTGGCTCTCTGCTACCTTTCCCCTGTCAAGTTGTGCAAGCACATCAGGCTTTATGATCGGAAGATACCCGATATGCTCTTTGCCGTCAACTATCTTGACGTACTTGCGTCTCTTGTCTTTGAATAGGTCAATGATGTAATCCGGCGCGAACTTGAGCACCTCAAGTTGTACGTCATCCGAGGCAAACGCCAAGAATTCGTAAATCTCAACATTGAGTCTGTAAATTGTCCCAGTCTGGAGTTCATATGGTTGAGACTTCGCAAAGTCCCAGGCCTGTTGCCATGTAAAGTTCACGGCTACGCCTCCATCAATGGCGAATAGTTCCCCCCGCCATACTTGATGGAGATTTCCCCAGTGATGTCCCAATTCCACCACCGCATGAATCCCGCGTATCCATTACTGAGCGTGTATGGTCTGCCGTCCGAAAGGACGTATACGCCGTCCTCTATCGGATACTTGAACCAATCCTCGGGTGAGTCCACAATGACTCCATACCGCGTGATAGGCTCTTTGTCTGAATCTCTGTGCCAGACATACTTGACTCGCTGTCCAGCATTCCATTTCTCAACTGGCAATTGTGGCGCATTAGCGGGCTTGCAGGCAAGGCAATTGCAGGTGTTCATTATGCCTCCAGAATTTGAATCCCGTGATTGCGGGCAAACGACTCCGCCTCCTGCCCGTTCTCGCAGAAGAATCGAACCTCTGTATAATGTGGGTTGTATACTTCTTTGAAGGCCAGGGGCGGAAAGATGGTTTTGTATTCCTCGGCAAGCAGAATTAGAGTCCATGCTTCCGAATCGTTCCCGCCTACTCCAGTTGCTTTGTGGTGATAGATTCTCATTTCAGAGTCCTCTCTTTTGTACAAGTTTGGCTAATGCTATGCTTTAGTCCCTTGAACTGGATGACGAACTCCGAATGTTTTCATCCAATATGTCAAAACTTGGCGGGCAATCTTTTCCTCAATATCAAATTCATCCACAAGATAGGATGTTGCGCCATACATATTTGTTACGCCCGACTCGCGCAACTCATCCAAGAATTCAAGATGCTCCTGTGTAACATATTCGGGTTGGGTAATGATGTCTTTTGTCATTTTATTTGCCTCTCTTTGCATTTGTGTCCCTCGCATGGCATAAACTCGCCACACGCAGAACACACAGATTCGTTTGTCCCGTCATACGGTGGAGTGCCTTGACATTTAGGCTCCACGCAATCCCGCGAGTGTGAATTCTTGCGCCCCTCGGCAGTGGTGTATTTGTTCTTTCCTTTTTTCATTCTCTACTCGCGGAGATAATGATAAGCCCGCTACGCTGCCCAAAGGCAACTTTCTGGACACCCTTCATATTTGGAAAGACGGCTGTTTCTGGCAAATTCTCTGGCAATTTCTTTAGCGGGCCAAACCATTTACTCCCATAGCAGGATGCAGTCACCTTGCCATGCTCAAAAGCATAGGCATAATCTGTTGTGCAACTGTTATCCCACGGCCACGGCCAACCCATTTCGGGAGTCGTACCATCATCCCGACTCTTTAGAAGTTCCGCAACAAGTTTTCGGAAATCTTTTGCGGTGTTGGCCTCGAGGACTTTTTTCGGAATGCCTTTTGGGTATCCATCCCAAGCAATACTCCCAAGCCACTCTGCTTTCTTGCCCTTGCCAATGTAGAAATCTGCTCTTGTTCCCATTTTAGGCTCCTCTCATCTCTGATGGTAACTAATACTGAGTAAATGTCAATCGGTACTTGTGTCCTCGTCGTCTAGCGTTTCGCCAATGTCTGCCAATGCTTCCCGGAGTGCATCTTGCCACTCGTCGGATTCAAATATTCTTTTTTCTAGGCAGGCTCTTGAACAATAGTGAATCTCATTTTGTGGTTCACCACGAGTAATCCAAGAGTCTGGAATATCCCCAATGTGCTCAGTGCCACAAGTGGCGCATACAAATTTGTTCATTTTTGAAATCTCCACCATGATGTCATCATAGCAATAGCCAATCTTTTCTTTCTCGAATCTCTGCCCCCCTCGGCAAGTGGCGATGATGTTGCATGTCCCGTAAGCACGCAGAATGTAGTCGGGCGTGTTGTCTGGGAAGTGTACAAAGCAACGGTTGTCACAGAATTTGCAATACGGCCCCATAGTGGCCTCCTAGTGGTATGTCCCAACTGTCAGAGCCTGGAGTCTGCGTCAAGCGCCTTAGCCGCTACCTCTGCAGCGGATACGGCGGAATCTTTCACGGAATGCGCGCCTATCATTCTCTGCTTGTGGCTAAAGTATGCGAGAGTCCTAACTGGAGCCTTCTTGCCGTGATAGTTAAGATATACAACCCAATCCTCGCCAGATGCTTGGGCGATAATTGACTTTTTCCCCAAGTCAAACTCAACATACTCTTGTGGTTCTCCAATGCGCCCTTCTTTGCGTTCCATGTCTGCCTCGCTCTCCGTGGTGTTACTTCTGCGGAATGATAGAACTATGTACCTCGCAATCAAATAACTGAGCGAGGACTACCAGCACAAATTCAATGACCTCTAAAACCCACTGGGGGAGGTTTGTTGAGAGGGTGAGAGTTTTCATTGTGCCTCAATTATGCGGACATAGAGGGGAATGAATCCGAACAAGAACCACCCATCGCACAAATCCGCCTTGCCAAACCTTTTCAATACGCGCCAACGCTTATATACAATCATTGTCAGACCTCCCAAACTTCTGGCTCCCCATCCTGCCCAGCGGCGAGGATGGTATAGCCCGCTAATGTTTTCTCTACTTCCACCACTGTATAACTCTGCCCGCCTCGTGTAATCTTGTCACCCGCCACATAGGAACGCTTGCCGACAGGCCCAACCTGTACGCTAGATGGGTCACGGCGCAAGGCAAAGGGCAGATACCCGAATTTCTGTTCAAAGAGTCGGGTAGCGTCCTTGTCTGTGGTGTCGGGTGAATATCCCTGATACCAGTCGGCCATGTTACCCGATAACCTTTCTCTCTAGGTATCTCTTTGCCTTTGTCAGTTCGCCAACGTCAAATATTCGCTCTGCGATTGAAACCGTAAATGGTTTATTGGCAATGTTCACGGCATACGCCTCTATGAAATTCCCCCTATTGCACACGGTTAACTGTATGGTTCCGATTCGCCTGTGCGAGAGTCCATAATAAGGCTCACTCCACTGACTTTTTACCATGTTAGCCTCGCTTGTCAATCACAATTAGGCAAGTTTGTACACCCGTCGGCCTATCACTTCGCCTAAATGTGTCTTCGGGCAATTTTTCAACTTCGGCTCCCTGCCCGTCTAGCCATTGGCGGAACTCTGCCCGCCTGCCATTTCCGAACAGGATACCGGCTGAGGCAATCGCCACAAGTCGCCCGCCCGTTGCCAGCATGTCAAATGCTCTGCGGATGTGGATTATATCCTGATCGTGCTCGAAGGGCGGATTCATTACAACTCGGTCAAACTCTCCGCCTTGCCACTCAATAAAATCTGCTTGTTCTGGATTGTATCCTCTGCGCCGTAGTGCCTCGCACAGACTCCAATTCCACTCAACAAGCACAAGGGCGCAATTGGGGCAAACCTCACGGATAGAGTCGGCTATATGGCCTGCCCCGGCTGATGGTTCCAATACGCGATGAGTCGGCTCAATGCTGGCGAGTAAGACCATGCGAGTCGCTAATTCTCTCGGAGTGGGGAAGAATCCATCAATCCTGTACTCCACAAGCCGAGTTACCTCTGCCCGCTGTTTGCCCGCCACCTCTAGCCCCTCGGCTGATTTTCGGAGTCGGTCTACATCTTCCTGCGCCTCTCTGCGGATAGTGGCGAGTCGGCTCTTTGACTCTGCCGACTTTGCTATAGCACGTTTGGCGAGGGCGGTATAATCCGTCACCGTTACGCCTCTGGGGAATATTCCCCGCGCTGATATGCCTGATATTGTTCTGCGGTCATAAGTCCCTTAGCCATCGTTTTTTGATATTTGATGTGGCTTCCATAGCGGGACTTGGCGTTAAAGGTGGTGCGATTGGCCTTGATTATCTCTTGCCACTCATTCCCCATCAAAACCGCTCCTCCGACCTCCCAAGTCTTACCATCTGTTGGGAGTCCACCTGCTGCCGCGAGTAATGCCCGCTCGTATTCGAGTCGTTGCCGGACATGGGCAAGCATTCGAGTATACAGAGTCTTGTGTCGTTCTTTGCCCGCCTCAAGTTTGGCTCTGTCGTATCCGCTCCGAGTCTGGTATTGCTCAACTCCGTTGAATTTTACGCTATAAGTCTTCACTCCCACAATGCCCTCTGGTATGTCACCCTCAAGAGGCAAGTCCACGCGAGCATTATAGAGGGATACTTCTAAACATCCCTCATCACTTGACTCTTTGATGTATTTCCGCTCATCCGATTCGAGTCCTTTGATTCTGCGCGCAATGACTCCGGGTTGTTCTCGGTATGCCGCCCGTTCAATTGCGCCAGAAATGCGCCGAGTCCAGTATAGCGCCTTCTCCGCCTCATTCTCTGCCCGCTGTTGTGATAATTCTCGCCTGCGGGCGGTGGTAGCCTCTTGACTATATTCCGCCGACCTCTCGGCGTTTGACTCTGCTTCTGTGGCGTGCTTCTGGTAACGCTCGACTCTTGACTCCACGTCGTCAAGCGTGTCATTCTCCTCAATTTCGGAGACGAGAGATAATACAAAGTCCTCAGCCGATACACTCCACTTGGCGACAAAGATTTTACGCCCCGGCCACCACGCGAAATTACACGCTTTGGCCTGTTTGTACTGCTCATCTGTGAGGCGTACCCCCTCAGGGTCGAGTCTTATTTTGTCGTCAGTGATATTGTAGCTGGCGTGCATTGTCTGTTATCCTCTCTTGACTCTCACTACATACTAATGCCGTGTAAATGTATATAGGACTTAGGTAATAGAACGAGAATTTGGCTCCGCGTCAGTATTGCGACTCAAGGTACGCTTAATCTCTTTGCGGTGGAGTCGAATGTCTGGGAGTAGTGGGTTTCGTGCTTTCTGGCTCACGAGGAAGGGTTTATCACCACTCAGCACAGCGATTACCTCTCCCTCCCAATATTCACCATAAAATTTTCCCTCTGGAGTATTGTAAAAGCGGCATAGAACTTTGTCACCAGTTTTCATTTTCGGCTCCTCGTGTACAAACTTGACTAAAGCGGTGAGTTAGTCGGGTTAGGCTTCCTCTAGGAATTTGTGATAACCTGGAATGGCATAATCTAACGCACTTCCCCGTAAGTCTTTTTCAATAATGCGAAAAGCCTCGGATAGAGTCATTGGCTTGCCCTTTACGGTAATTGCCACTAATCGCGGGTTATCGGGGAGTCTCATATAATGCCCGATGGTATCCCACAATGCAATTGCCAATGTCCTGTTACCCGACGAGGTGTAGACTGGATTAGGCCAGTCGGGATATTTGACAACAGACTCAACAGCCCATCCGCTAGGGGATTTATTGATTGTAAGAGTGCATTCTGTTTGCATCTAGGCTCCCTGTGCTTTCATCTGTTTTACCGCCCGCCTCATGTCGGCTAACTGCACTGGCCGATACTGGGCAATGCGCCGATAGAGGCGAGGCCATACGCGGGCAGGATAGGGTAGCCCTAACTTGCGGAGGCGGGATAGCAGTCTATCGCGCTTTGTGGTGTAGAGTCTTTCAGACATTCCGTATTACTTCCAGAACTGCGGGATAATGGCAGAGGCTAAAATCACTCCGCCACAAACAAGCACCACGATGAGTCGCATCACAAAGCGATAGTAAAGCATTGACGATTGTACTTCCCTCGCCTTATGCTCTGCGTGGTGTACCTCTGCCTGATTGTGCAGCATCCGCGAGAATTGGCGTAGATTGTCCATTGTCTTACCCTCCGCTCACCACGAAAGCACAAACGGCGATAACTGCCATCACCGCTGCCCCAGCATACGCCAGTTTAGGTAGCAAGACAGCCTTGACGAATGGGTGATACTGTGGTGAGGCATACACTGCCAGCATAGCGACTAGCAGGGTACTCCCCGCCACTAATTCAGAGATTAGCAGTTTGCTCATGTCTAGGCCTCCTCAAATTCCGCCTTGAGGGAATAACGCCCCGGCTTGTGCGTGGTGTTATACTCTCTGGCAATGCTTCGCGCAGTATCATAATCAACATTGCGCTGTAAGTATGTTTTTCTGCCCATCTGAGGCTCAAGGCCTTTCGGCCATGTCGGGTTATCTTTCCACCACCGCCGAATAAAGACATTGTATTTTGTCATGTGATGATCCTCCAGTCTGCTAATCCCCTCTCATTTGCCCCAATAACTCTACTCACCTCCGCTCATCTGTGGCGGATTAGTCCATTGGGGCAAGTGAGGGAGGACTAGCCTCCCAGTGTTCTACCGATTATTGATAATCGGTTCCTGCCAAACCCCCTCATGCTTGAGATTCGCCAGCATACGCGCATTCCGGGCATACTGCCTCTCGCTAATCGTCTCAACTTTGCCGAGCTTGTGAGTGCCCGCCAGCATGACGGCGAGTAGCACAATCCCGATGAGTGACATGACGCCAATTGCTAACGTTTGCGGATTCATTGTCTGGTTTCCTCTCTTTGTCTGCCTTACTTTAGCCGCTTGTCGTCTAACGCCACAAGCGGCACACTATCAAGCACGGTATTTCGATCATTGCGGAGATACAGACAATCCCGCCCAAAATGCGCGGTATAGTGCTTGTCGCATTTTGCACAGGCTACATAGTTCATGCCTCTATGCCCGCCGTGCTTGACATGGTTTAGATATGCAGCATCTAAAAGTCTATCGGCTTGTGTTTTCATGTGGTGTATCCTCTCTTTTCTGTCTCAATCGTACTGCTCAAACGTTTTGAACGTATACACAATTCCGATTCTTTCTAGTGCTTGTGTAAGTGCATAGAATTGTGCATACGTTAGTCCCCTTACGGTTTCCTTTTCATCTCCCAGCCAATTGTAAAACTTGACATCATGGCGAGTGGTAGTCATCTGTGGTATATCCTCTCTCTTTGTACAAACCTGACTAATCAAGCGGTTTAGTGCTTGTCTTGCCACTTTGGCATGTCTGATACATCCGCGCCAATTTCGCGCATAGAGTCGAGTAGCGTTGCGTAGTTACTCGCCATCCGTGCCTTAATTCCAAAGTAGTGTCCCCACTTCGGGATATTCACCGACTCGCCTGTTGCCAGTCTCAATTCCTCGGTGGTGAATTCGTGGTACTGGGGAGGATGCTGATTCCGCTGGTTGACTCGGATGTCGTCAGTATCATTAGGCTGACCAACCCAGTGTATAAATTCGCAGTTTGTGATAATGCGTTTGTCGCCCTCTCCCCATACGATTGCTAATTCATCCGCCACATAAGCCGAATTTACCCTCGACAAGTCAAGTTTGTGTAGCATGTTAGTTGCCTCTCTTTGTGGCGCGCTTTGCATTCGCCTTGCTGATACGTGCTTGGAAATGTGAGCCTCCGACATACCCGACACGAGTAGCAAATTGCACTTGTCCAGATGCGAGGAAATAGCCAATGCCTCGCGGGTTTGGTTCGGGGAGTGCTTGCCATTCTGACGTTGCGCGGAGAGTAATCTGTTGGTATGTCATTTCGCTACCCCATCCATAATCCGCCCCACCTCTGCCCAAAACTCGTCATCGCCAGCATTGGCGATTCCGGCCTGGAACAGTTTTACTCGCTTCTCTAGCACGTCCGCGCCATTGTAGAACAGTTTATCCGCGAGGATATAAGCGAGCGCAATCTCTGTAAGATTCATGTTATCCGTGTATAAGTCAAGTGTTATCCTGCTCATTGCGCTTTCTCCTCTCCCGTGGTGTAACTGATATGCTCTGCTACCAGCCTAGCCACAAGCGAATGATACTGCTCGAACGTCAATGCCGCGTGTGTCCAGATTCTCCCCTGTTTTTCATAGCGTACCCAGTATCGGCAATCAGTGTATGGCATAGATGTATTGTCTCACAAAAGCACGGCATAAGTATACTGTACCTTTGTACTATCCCTGTCCATTTCTGAATTGCCATAAATCCGCATTTCCGATAGCATTCCGCCCGTCTACTGTGATAGCCCCTCGTTTGTCAAGCAATCCCATTTGCTGGCATTCTGCCTTGCTTCGTTCCCAGTCGGCTAGGCTAATGCCGGTCTCACGCCCTGCCTCAATATACCGATAGTTGCCAACGCCAGCATACGAGGACTTGTATGACCTCGTGGCGACAAGGACGATTCTTTGTTCGCGGGTTAGTTCATTGGCCGAGGCCGGAAGGTACTGTGGCAAGCGGGCGGGATTCACATAGAAGCGAATTCCCAAATCTTTACCGCAAAAGATGACATGCTCTGCCACAATGGTATTAGCGTCAATCTCCACATCAATCCCGGCAGGTTGTCCCATCCCGCCGCATTCTCCCACCACGCGCAATTCTGGCATTCCACGCACCATGATGGTATTGTGGCGATCCGGTGCGGACTCGCCCCTCGCTAGTCTCATCGTTAGCACTGCCCAGTATGACCGCGTGCCGCCATCCCAATATGAGACGATATGTACTCGTTCCCTCGCCTCAACTTGGAACTTGCGCCCAGTGTACCCGAATGCCTGTTTTGCGAGCGCTTCCATTGTCTCGTTTGCGTGGAGGTGGATTGTACTCATTGTACTATCCTGATCCTGACGACTTTCCATGTATTGCTATCGTCGTCATAACGCCACAATTCTGGCTGTCCGTTGTGAGCAAGGCAATCAAATACCTCGACGGGGCAATCGTGAGCGCCAATGTCAAACCCGTCTTTGTCCTCTGATGTAGCGTGCTTTGCCCCTATCCTAAACGCCTCTGCTTTAGTTGAGGCAGTGCATATCAGACCTGACACTTGACCGCATACTTGGTATCTATCGTTGGGCGACATTGCGTTTACTCAATCTGTGCTATGCTAGATTCTGAATTGTCGCGGTTTTGTCTCGATTGTCGCGTTTCTGTCCTGCCATTGTCCTCGCCTAGAACAACCCCATCGTGGAGGCCAGTACCACAATCGCCAGCACGATAGCGGAGAAGGCGACTAGCCCGACCAATGCACCCAGCACCGATGCATTCTGCTTGCGGTACAGTGATGCTTGTGCTTCCTTGGCTGAATAGTTGCTCTGGTAGTTACGCATTGCTGATGTCCTCTCTCTGTCTGTCCTATTGCATCATAATAGACTTTTACCGAGCATTAGTCAAGCGTATATCATGGTACTTTCGGGTAGTCTTAGTACCATTGCCATAATGACTCGCCTCATGCGCCAGCATGGTACACTCGTTCTACGTTGCCAGTTAATCGAGCAAGAGAGTGCCGCCACACGTTTTATCTGTCATTGTGGTGTATCTGTTGGTAGTCCTCGCCAGCGTGCCCCTATTGCGAGTGTACTGGCGCAGTGTGCTATTGTGCCTGTGCTATGACCTGTTGCGCGAGGATGGTAGCATGGTCGGCCAGCACTACGCCACAGGCAGGGCTGTGTGACATGATACCGGCCCATGCGCCATACACGAATGATTGTATTGTGCCGATTTTGAGCGTGAATCGTATCGTATAAGAACTATTATATTACCTAATTCGTTTGCCTCGATCATCACGCTGCGCGAGGCACCCCACTCCCCCACCCACCACACCACGAATAGAGGCGCACACGTCAGACTTGACATAAGAATGACCACCCCCTGCGAGCAACTTTACATAAAATTTATCGGTGAGTATGCCAGACAAAAATATGAGTCAATATCCAAATTTGACTAATCATGTGTATTTTACCAGTACCAATTATCCATGCCTGAGATTATAGTCCGTGTTATACTTGATGAATGGCTGAATATGAATTGCATTGTGGAAATTGCATAGATGTTTTGCCAGAGATAGAGTCTGGTAGCATAGACCTAATAGTTACAAGTCCGCCATACAACTGTCGGAAGGAATATGGTGAATTTGACGACCAAATGCCATGGCCAGATTACTATGCTTGGATGGGGAAGGTTATTGATGAGTGCTATCGGGTATTAGTGCGAGGGGGAGTAATTGCCATCAATGTTCCGGGAGTTGTGAGGTGGCAATCAGAGCACAGATACAAAGAGTCGTGGGGGGACTTTGACCCAGAATATCTGACACATCGTAATGGGATAAGGTCTAAGGGATGTGGGAGAATCGAGCCTGTCGGATTCCGAATTTTTGATATGATGTATCGGCGCGATAGGCATATGCGCGAACCAATTACTTGGGTCAAGGGACACGAGGACGGAGAGGCAATAAGCACTACATTCTCTATGGGCAGTGACAACAATCCATATATGCGCCCGACTAACGAGTTTATTTTGTTGGGATCAAAGGGACAGTGGTTTCATCGTGGCGGAACTGGTATGCGCGGACGGGAGGCTGTCCCATTTTCAGATTTTACCAAAGATACTTGGTTTGTAAGGCCAGAGAGTCACAAGAATCACCCTGCTATTTTCCCCGTTGAGATTCCGCGTCGTCTTATTGGGTTGTTCACTCACGCAAAAGACTCCATTGTGCTTGACCCATTCTGCGGATTGGGTGCAACTGGAATCGCAAGTATAGAACTTGGAAGAAAATTCATTGGGATTGACCAGAATCCCAAGTATATTTCGTGGAGTCGTGAACGTATCTGGACAATGAATGCACAGGAAAAACTTCTCTGATTTATGTCAACGTCTTGCATAAGCATATAGGCTAATTCAAATTACTAGAGTACTATTCAGAACGTGGGATATTCTGGTATAATTGTGTGGTGAAAATTTCTCGTTTGTGGGCAATGCCAAGCGCAAACACATTTGATGTTCCACCTATACGAGATTTCGTTAGGAGGTATCTTCCCGTATCAAGTTGCGCTGTCAGTATAGACCCATTTGCAAGGAACAAGGGGTGGGCGACGTACACCAACGACCTAAATCCAAATACTGCTGCTGAATATCACATGGATGTATTGGAATTTCTCGGGGAAATGGTAAGGTTTGGAGTCCGTGCCGATGTTGCCATTTTTGATCCTCCCTATTCTCCGAGACAAATCAAGGAATGCTACGATTCTATTGGGCTAAAAATGAAGGCGCAGGATGCGATGCGAACAAATTGGCAGGCGGAACGGAATCTGATTGATAAAATCTTGAAACCCAACGGTTACTGTCTATCATTCGGATGGAACACAAACGGCATGGGTAGAAAGAGGCATTATGAGATTGTCGAGATTCTAATTGTCGCACACGGAATGGGACACAATGATACCCTTTGTACAGCAGAACAGAAGCCGCCTTATGAGCAAATTTCGCTTTGATGTGTGGTGTAAGCACACAGGCAAAAAGTACCGTGTTGCTCTGGAGGATTGTGGGGTATCGCCACGTCTTTGAGCAATATGCCTGTGGCGAACATTTCTGCTAATCAAAAAGCCCCTCGTGGATTGAGGGGCTTTTCTTTTGTGCAAATTTGACTATTGCTATGCTTTTGTGGCGATGTCTAGTTCTTGTTGCAGTTCAAGAATTAGCGCATCAATCTTGGCGTTGATTTCGTCTGCGCCACAGTCATATTCTCCACCAGTGAATGTCCAGCAACTATGAAGTCCCTCGTATTCTGAGTAGTGTTCGTGTTTGGCGCGAGTCAGAACGTCAATTATCTTTGGGATGTTCATTGCTGTGCCTTTCTATCTACCATGAGTTGTTCAATGAAGTCTGCTATGTCTTTGAGGCAACCAGAACTGTAGACAATTTGGTTATATGTTGGTAGCGGGAAATAGCAATACTGTCTCCATCCAGCACTCCATTTGACTTCTCCAAGTTCATATTCGCCACTGTTGTTGATGCAACTCCAGCAAGTTGTTTTAGCGAGGTTGAATTTCTTGTCAAAGTGGATATATTTGTAGTCCGTTTTCATAACAACTGTCCCGTTATAAATAGTGCCTCTACTGGCGCTTCCATTTGTTTGAACCACGCCTCGGCTTTATCGTCTGACAATCCTATCTGTTTGCGATAGTGGTAAGTAATCTTCCTCAACCACTCGCGCTGTTTCTCGGTGAGTGCTGTGGCGTTCTTGTTCTGCCTCACGAATCTCTTTTCTGGACTACCCGGAAGGAATGTGCATCTCGGTAGCCATTTAGAGAGGGCTATGAGTTCATATTCGTTTAGCGGATAGCGAGGGTTAGGCTTCGACACTGGAATGTCTATCACAGTAACTACAATATTCTGGCGTATGCGGTTCTTTGTCATTTACACCAATGATATGCCAACTGTCCCATCGAAAGTGTAATAATGCCTCAACGCCTTCTTGACTTTTGTATTCTGGACTCCCAGCCTCAATCCATTCTTCTGGTGATAATGCGTTGACATAGAAGCCGTTGGCAAACACCTCGTTTGGCTTCAACTTGAAATATCTTGTTGCCCGTGCCCGCTCCTCTTCTTCCTCTTCCTCTTCGTCATTCCAGAAAAATACACTGTCTCTCATTGTGGCTATCCTTTCGTGGTGGGCGGGATTGGATTTGAACCAATAGCCGACACCTTATAAGAGTGGCGCTCTAACCATTGAGCTACCCGCCCGCTGAAATTATCGTACAAGAACATTCCCAGTAGCGCAATAGGCATAAGGTAAGATACCGCCACATTCAATGGCGAACTGTATTGCGTGAACAAGAATCCAATGACAGAGACAGTGGTGAGTGTCCAAATCTTCACAAACCTTGCAGGAGATAGTTTTACAATAAACAGCAACGGCAAAGAGATAAGAACTATTCTGTCAAATCCCATCTCTGGGGCAGGCAAATAGGCGAAGAAAATTGATAGCGCAATGCAGGTGGCGATGTTGATTCTCTTGAAGGCATACAGCGCATACATCACAATGAGTGACGATGGGATGAATAACTTCACGATGGCAGGCGTATAGAGTCCGATGCTGGATAGCAGGATAGTGATGCTTGAGTGGATGGGTGGATCAAACAGTGTTCGTGCTTCACGATACTTGTAGGCAACAAGATTGTCCGGGAAGTACGGGACGTGCGAGGCAACAAACAGTGTGGCGAACAAGAGTCCATACAGAATGATGTCACGCCGACTCTTTGATACATGGAATATGAGGGGAATGATAAAAAATATACCCATCCATTTATAGATTGCCAGCGCAGTTGTGGCGAGTACGGCAAGAGTCGGATGTCCAGACTCTATCATGGCGAACACTAGCACAAGCAAGAGGAATATGAGAGATTTATCCTCCGCCACAATTGTAAATCCATAAAGTACAATTGGACTGAGGGCATAGAATAATGCAACAGATTCCCTCCATAACTTGTCACGGTTTGGGAAAAATAAAAGAGAGACGACAACTAATATATCGGCAAGTGTGAGGAATAATCGAATGGCGATGTCCGAATTGTGGACTAGCAGGATACCAGCGAACAGAATCATGTTTAGTGGCGACATATCAGCATATATCGGACTGATTATGCCATTCACAGGCGCGAGGTATGGATTTCCGCTATGTGCCACAATGTTTCCGAAGTAGCGATAGATTTGTAGGTCGTATCCCCCGCCCGTGTTGAATATGAGGAAGAGTCGGATAGCGATTGCCGACAGGACAACTATAGGTTTCTTCATTCGCTAGTCCCGATATGGGTCAAACTCCTTAGCCGAAGCCATTGCAACACCCATTGGGGTCAACGTGTGTAGAATCTTGAATGTTGACTTGTGATGTTCAAGGACTTCTGGCAATCTCTTGTAAGCCTGTGGCGATTCGTCCGTTCCCGCTCCTCGCAGTTCGACTCCAAGTTTGTCAATCCACCCCATCATCATTTCGCGCGATATAGAACCCTTAGAGATAACAGCACCAGTCTTGCGATTTACTTTTCCCCTTGCCGCAGTTCGACTCATGACTCTCCCCGCCCCGTGAACAGTTGAGTAGAGTGAATACTTCGCCTCATCAGATTCCACGCCCTCAAGGATAACCGAGATGTCGCCCATTGAACCGCCGACAAATCCGCGCTGTCCGGGGAATGCTGGTGTGGCCCCCTTGCGAACTACCCATAGGTCTTGCCCATTGTGTTTTTCTCGCCACGCAAAATTGTGATGGTTGTGGACTTCATCCAAGATGTTCGCCCCAAGTATTCTGGCAACCTCTTCGCACACCCAATCTCTGCCAGCATAGGCATATCTTCCGGCAAGAGTCATGCACTCAAGATAATCAGTTCCGAGTGCTGAGGATACTGGAATAACAAGCGGGTCTGTATCAATCCCGTCCTTCGCCCCTCCCGCTTTTAGGAAATATGTGGCGGTCTTGTGTCCGAATCCGCGAGAGCCAAAGTGGACTCCAATCCATGTTCTGCCTTGCTCATCTTCCAAGAGGTCAACATAGTGATTGCCAGAGCCGATAGTCCCAAGTTGTTCTCTCGCCATATCCTTGAGTGGCGCAATGGCATCCAATTTCCAAGACGGAGAATAGAACAACTCGTGGTCTTGTCGTACCTGATTCTTCTTTCCGATTCCGAATTCAAGATTCTCCCAGATGTCGTTCATCAGAGTCTTGATGTTCTTGCGAACCTCGCTGGCGGGGATGTCTGTCAATACTGCCTTGTTGCCACACGCGATGTCAAAACCTACGCAATTTGGAGAAATAGAATCTGTGTATGCCACAACTCCGCCAATTGGACAGGAGTAGCCTTTATGGTTATCGGCCATGAGCGCAACCGCATAGGCATCTTTGGCACAATTCTTTATTTGTACCAATGCCCCATCCTCTGGTTCTCCCCAAACTGGAATTTCGTCAATGATTTTCATTTTTCTCCATTCATGTGTGCGGTTTGTATGTCATTTTGCTATCATTCTGCTCGCAAGTCTACCTTTTTCTTTGCGCCAACGCCATAAGACACAAGTACCCCACCATGCTTATCAAGTAAAGTGTAAATCCCCACTCGTCCATCACTGCCTTGCCCTCCACTCTCTCAACTTGTCACGGTAATAACTTCTCTGGCAGACCTCATTCTTGCAGACGTTTGGCATATGATGACTCTTGCTTTCAAATTCTCCGCCACAGATAGAACAGATGTAACTCTTGTAAGGCCAGAGGCTTGTCGCTTCTGTGGCGATCTGTTGCATCTTCTGGCAAAAGCCACTAGTTCTCGGATAGACCCCTCTAGGCATTATAGTTGTATCCGTAATAGCATTTCTGGCATGGTCGCATACTGTGTTTCTG